>Ga0182011_10000286_pt1 | contig 43274 bp, 33 predicted proteins | sample 711E1DmetaG_FD_120481 | JGI IMG/M metagenome (GOLD analysis project Ga0182011, IMG submission 120481) | Permafrost microbial communities from Stordalen Mire, Sweden - 711E1D metaG | ecosystem: Environmental > Terrestrial > Soil > Wetlands > Permafrost | place: Sweden: Stordalen | collected...
AACTCGTATGTCTATGCACTTGCTCAAAGCGGCGGCTACCTTCTTGCCGGAATGGATGGCGCAGGCGTATACGCTTCCACAAACAACGGGGCAAACTGGTCTGTTGCGAACACGAACTTGACGAATCTAACCCTTCGGACATTCGTGATGATTGGATCAAACCTCTACGCTGGAACCCTTGGAGGCGGCGTTTTCGTCACGAACAACAATGGCGCGAGTTGGAGCCCCTCGAGCACTGGCCTCTATAACACTACTATTTCCGCCCTTGCTGCGACCGGTTCAAGTATCTTCTGCGGCACTCATGGCGCAGGGCTGTTTCTTTCAACGAACAACGGCGCAGGCTGGTCCGCCATCTCGGGATTCGGGACGGCGTCGGATTCCATTACCGCGTTTGCTGTGTTGGGCACATCCGTATACGCAGGAACTTCGTCAAGGGGGATCTACCGCTCAACGAACAATGGCACAAGTTGGGCGCCGGTCAACAACGGCTTGACGAATGTCTACGTCTATTCCCTTCTCGCGGTCGGTACAAACCTCTATGCCGGCATGGCAGGCGGCATCTTCGTTTCTACCAATGGAGGCGCGAATTGGACTTTGGGCACCGGGGAGCCACTGTCAGGTTATTACGTGTCACTCGCAGGCCTGGGAACAAGTGTCTTCGCGGCGGATAGGTACAACAACGACGTCTACAAGTCAACAGACAACGGCATGACCTGGTCGGCACTCCACACCAACATTATCTACCCTTACGCTCTAACCGCAACGGCGACGAATGTCTATGCCGGTAGCCACGGCAACGGAGTTTATGTTTCAACAGACAACGGCACAACGTGGGGATCTGCCGCAGGTGGCACGCTCGATGGCTACGTCAATGCGCTTGCCACAGACGGCACGGCGATCTACGCTGGAACGGATGGCGGCGTCTATTGCCTTCCCAGCAGCAGCGGGAGCTGGGGGCCGGTGAACACAGACTTGGCAGTTCTCAAAGTCACTTCCTGTCTGGTAACTGGCGGAACCCTTTTTGTCGGCACCGCAGGCGGTGGCGCTTGGAAACGAGCACTCACTGAGCTGTCGGTTGGGCCTTCATCCAATGAAGTGCCAGCGCAATTCAGCTTGTCTCAGAACTACCCCAACCCGTTCAACCCGAACACGACCATTAAGTTCGAATTGCCGACATCATCACACGTGAGCCTGACGGTGTATGACATTCTCGGTCGTGAGGCGTCCGTGCTGGTGAATGAAAAAAGGGAGGCAGGGGCGTACGAGGTGAAGTTCGACGGGTCGAACCTGGCGAGCGGTGTCTACTTCTATCGCATTCAAGCAGGAAGCTTTGTGCAGACGAAACGCTTACTTCTGCTCCGGTAATCCGTCGATCAGGCGAACCACAACAGGCCCGGTGAACTTCTCCCCGGGCCTTCCGCCCTCAAACTTTCCGGCCCCGCCCGGTCCGGGACAATGGACGCGGGTGCGAGGTACGATGAACGACCTCAAAGCGGGGCACGACGAGTTCGTGAAGCGCCTCACGCTCAGCGTGGATGTGAGGTAGCACGGGGGGGGATCCATTCCAGCTCAAGGCGCTCGTGGGCTCTGACCTCAAAGAGTGGGGTCGTTCAGGAGAAATCAACCGGGCCAACCATGACGTATCTCGCACGTCACGAAAAGGGCTACCCTGGGTCGGATTCGACCAGTGCTCCCTTGAGAGACGATTTCAGCCGATTTGCCTTGACAGTAGATCCGCTAATAAGTAGCTTGACGGAGTCCTACAGACCTGTTCTTTAGATACGACGATTGTCGAGTAACCCCTTCCCACCCCAATTGGGAAGGTCATCACCGCTTTCAGGAGGTCCCTTGCGCTGCGGGATATCATGCTCGACGAATCGTTCCTCCCCAATACGCAGCCAGGATCGAGTTTTTGCAGCACTGGCCGCTCATTTCTCTCGGCATCCCGTCAACACCATTTCTTCAGAGAACGAGCAGTTCCTGCTCACCCAACCAATGACTATAGGTGTTTCCAGTCTCTGGCCAGACCTGTTGTTCAATCATCATCTCCATTCACAATACAACAATAAATAGGAGGTAACATGTACGTCGTTATCGAACACGAAATCTCCAATCCCAAGACGTTCTGGGAAACGGCCAAATCCGCTGCTTTGCCCTCGAATCTGAAGTTACACCAGACGCTTCCAAACCGGGAAGGCACGAAGGCCGTGTGCTTGTGGGAAGCCACGGGAGTGGATGAGGTAAAAGTCTTCGTGGAAAATGCATTAGGCAAGGTCAGCCGGAATACCTACTTCGCTGTGGAGGCCAACAACGCTATGGGGCTGCCCACTGCGATCAAAGCAGGAGTGACCAAATAGCACCCACCACAACGAGAAAGGAAGCAGATATGTCAAAGTATCTCATCAGGGCAAACTATACCCTCAATGGGACCAAAGGTCTCATTAAAAAGGGAGGTTCAATCAGGCGGGCGACGGTGGAGCAGATGTTGACGAGCCTGGGCGGGAAGATGGAATCATTCTACTATGCACTTGGTGATACCGACGTCTTCATCATTGCCGATGTTCCCGACGCAAAGAGTGCGGCTGCAATCAGTCTAACAGTCAATGCAGCAGGGGGCGCGCAGGTGACAACAATTCCCCTCATGACGCCGGAAGAGATGGATGAGGCCTGCAAGAAATCTGTCCGATATCGGCCACCGGGAGCATAAGCTTCGATCTCTTTCGTGAGAAATGGAACCTGGCGGTTGCTGCGTCCGGAATCAGGAACGGCAACCGCCGGTGTTCTAAAACATGATGCCAGTGCACTCTATCCTGACCCATTTGATGCAATGAGGGAGAAGCTGACTGCAGGGGAGGGGGGACCGCAGTCGGGATCCTACGCCCCGAAACTCACGATTCGGTCGCGGCGGAATGCACAAAGGATCGCTGTGGAAATTGAGGACAATGGCCCGGGCATTCCCGATGCGATCAGGGACAAGGTACTGCAGCCGTTCTTTACCACGAAGAGAGGGACACAGGGGACGGGGTTGGGACTCTCCATCACCCATGATATCGTGAAAGCGCACAGGGGTGATTTGAACATCAAGACGAACGGCAGCAGCGGCGCAACATTCATCATTGGATTACCTGCGGAAACGCAGAAATGAAGAGGTCAAGGGGCGAACGCTCCGAAAATAGTCCAAGATCTTGTTGGGAAGTTTCATATTTTAGAGCAAATGTGGCAGCGCTTAATGGAAGGAAGCCTGCGGCGGAAGAGGTCATCAGCAACCTGTGAGAAGCAGGGGGACTGGAGAGTAAGGAGATGAAAGGACTGATGATGCCCAGATTCGTTGCTTCACTCGCTCTTGCGTATTGCCTCTTTATTACCGGTGCGGCATCACAGGTGTTGCCGCCCCTCCCACCTGTGGCGACTGCAGCAACAAATGTCGGGCAGACGTCCTTCACCGCCAACTGGGATGCATCGACAGGAGCGACATCGTACATCCTCGCGGTAGCAACAGATTCGATATTCAGGTTGATTGTCCCGGGGTACAACAATCTCAACGTGGGAAACGTCCTGACGCAAAATGTAACGGGACTTACACCATCGACGACGTACTACTTTCGGCTGAGGGCAAGCAATGCCGGCGGACCGAGCGGCGCCTCCAATAGTATTGTCGTTACCACCGTTGTGGCAACCCCGCCGGCGCCAGTCGCTACCCCGGCTCTCAACATCGGGCAGACGTCTTTCACGGCCAGTTGGGACACATCGGCAGGAGCCACATCATACCTGCTCGATGTGTCGACGGATACGAGCTTCATTTCCATCGTGCCGGGTTATGGCAATTTGAACGTCGGGAACGTCCAACTCCAGAATGTTGCGGGTCTCGCCGGGGGGACAAAGTACTATTACCGGGTGAGGGGAAGCAACGCCGGCGGGACGAGCGGCAACTCAAACATAATTTCCATGACAACGGTTGTGGCAACCCCGTTGGCACCTGTGGCTACGGCGGGAACGAACCTCACGCAGACCTCGTTCACAACCAACTGGAGCGCATCGGCGGGCACCACAACGTACCTGCTCGATGTGGCGACAGATACGAATTTCACATCGATCCTGCCGGCTGACGATAATCTAAACGTCGGAAATGTGCTGAAGTGGAATGTTGCGGGACTTACGGCGGGGACAAGGTACTATTACAGAGTGAGGGGGAGTAACGTCGGCGGGACGAGCGGCAGCTCCAACATGGTTTCCGTGACAACGGTTGTGGCAACCCCGCCGCCACCTGCGGCAACGGCGGCTTCAAGCATCGGACAGACGTCGTTCACAGCCAACTGGACCGCATCGGCAGGAGCAACTTCGTATCTTTTCGATGTGGCCACAGATACGAACTTCACGGCGATCCTTCCGGCTTACAATAATCTGAACGTTGGTAACCTCCTGACACAGAATGTCGCGGGACTTACCGCCGGAACGAAGTACTTCTACCGTGTGAGGGGGAGTAACGTCGGCGGGACGAGCGGCAACTCAAACATGATATCCGTGACAACGGTTGTGGCAACCGCGCCGCCACCTGTAGCAACAGCGGCTTCGAACATCGGGCAGACGTCGTTCACGGCCAACTGGAACGCATCAATAGGAGCAACTGCGTATCTATTCGATGTGGCCACGGATACGAACTTCACGGCGATCCTTCCGGCTTACAATAATCTGAACGTTGGTAACCTCCTGACACAGAATGTCGCGGGACTTACCGCCGGAACGAAGTACTTCTACCGGGTGAGGGGGAGCAATGCCGGCGGGACGAGCGGCAACTCCAACATAATTTCCGTGACAACGGTTGTTGCAACCCCGCCGCCACCTGTAGCAACAGCGGCTTCGAACTTCGGACAGACGTCGTTCACAGCCAACTGGAATACATCGGTAGGAGCAACTGCATATCTTTTCGATGTGGCCACAGACACGAACTTCACGGCAATCCTTCCGGCTGACAATAACTTGAACGTTGGGAACGTGCTGACACAGAGCGTCTCGGGACTTACTCCAGCCACTAAGTACTTCTACCGGCTGAGGGGGAGTAACGTCGGCGGGACGAGCGGCAACTCAAACATAATTTCCGTGACGACGGTCGGTGTACCCCCGCCTGCTCCTGTATTGACAGGTCCTGCGAATGGGTCCGCCGGACAGGCTACAGCGCTGGCACTGATATGGAACCCGTCGCCCGGGGCCTCATCCTATGTCGTCCAGGTGTCTACCACCCCGTCGTTCAGTCCGGCGTTCATCAGTGACTCAGCCGTTACGGTAACCACCCGACCGCTCAGTGGGCTGGCGCGCAATACAATCTACTACTGGAGAGCGGCCGCCAAAAATCAGTTCGGCGTGGGTGCATTCTCATCTCCCGCATTTTCGTTCTCCACGGTGGCAACGACGTCCGTCACCGGGACCGTCACATTTCCGGTAAACCCCGCGCAGAGTGATTACAGGATGGTGAGTATGCCGGGGGTAACGCCGGGACCGGTATCGGATCTCGCGGCAGGGTCCGGAGGGTTGCAGAAATTTGACTGGCGTGCATTCCGCGTTCCGGACTCAGGTCTATTGACAGAGTTGGGCCCGATGGATCAGATGAACATCGGCGAAGGAGTGTGGCTGCTCCGGAAGAACACGCTCGGCATCGCGAAGTCGCCCACACTCCCCCCGCTTCAGGCCAACGGGGCTTTTCCCATCCAGATCCACAATGGTTGGAACGTCGTAGCAAATCCATTTGAAGTGCCTGTCCGATGGGCCGCTGTCAGGGCTCAGAACGGCCTCCTCCTTTCCGACGTCATACAGGGCTTCTCTGGAACCTATGCCGTGGACACCGTGATGGAGCCGTTTAAGGGGTACTACTTCTTCAACAACAACTCCGGCACGACAACGCTCGCCATTCCCTATCCGCTTCCCTCAACGCTGCCACCGGTGGCCTATGCGGTTCCCGAGATCGCATGGTTTCTCCAGGTCGTGTTCGAGAGTGCCGACAACGTTGATGCCGACTGTCACCTGGGCGTGTCGCCGGCGGTTGCGACGGGGGCTGACTCTCTGGAGATCAGAAAGCCTCCACTCGCCTTTGCGGGCGGCGAGGTTTATTTCTCGCGCCCCGACCCGGATGGAAAGTCCAGCCCCTTCAGCACGGACTACCGCTCCGGAGCGAACGGAAGTGAGGAATGGGACATTGAGGTTTCCCATCCGAAAGGATGCAACGGGGTACTCAGGTTCGACGGAGTTGATGAAATCCCAAAGAAATACAGGGTCATCCTGGTGTCGCCCGATGGCGGGTGGCCAATCGATCTCAGGTCCCAAAGGGAGTACAGGCTCCAAACGCCGATGACACACCTGACGGTCAGGGTGCTCGTCGGGCTGGATTCCGACATCGAGCGCAAACTCACGGAATTGTTGCCGGATTCATACTCGCTTGGGCAGAACTACCCGAACCCGTTCAATCCCGTGACAACTATCCGCTATGGACTGCCGCAGAGATCAATGGTGAATCTCACTCTCTTTAATGCACTCGGCCAGCAAGTCAGACAACTGGTAAGCGGGGAGCAGGAAGCCGGGTTTCATGACGTGAAATTCGACGGCTCAGGATTGGCGAGTGGGGTGTACTTCTATCGCGTTCGAGCCGGCAGTTTCGTGGAGTCGAGAAAATTGATATTGTTGAAATAGTATCTCCCGACAAGAATTTATTCTCGAGGAACTGCCGGGCGCAGAGTGACCGGTTGCGTGTGAAGTGTCAGTACCGATTGCAGTAATCCCTCCGCCGAAGCTTTTAATGTCACGTCACCGGGTTCCTTTGTTGATTGCACGATTACCTGTGCCAAGCCGGCGAATACGCTCCGCTTCCAGCGGGGTGAAGGAGAAACTGTCTGGACCAAACCCGGATCAGTATTCGGTTCGTCCCATTGGTGCCTTTTCCTGAACCGTTGTCCCACAACGGCATATTCATTTCTTCCAGGCGTGAGTAATTTATGGTCGAGTCGGAATGATTGGTTTGGAGCATCGCGCTTGATATTCGACGCGAGCAAATGCCCATTCACATACACCGACTGGTTCTCAACGATACTCTTTGTAAACAGGTGTGCTTCCGTTTCAGTACTGAGGCCGGGCAGTTCAAACGTTCCTCGAATGACGAGGAGCGTGTCGGCATACACGCGCCAATCGTCGCTCCGTTGAGTTCGTAAGGCGGGTTTCCACCCTGAGTCATCAAATCCGGCAGCTACCTCGGGTCGGTCGTTGAGATTGTTCACCGCCAGTTCCCTCAGGTTCTCAATCTTCGAAGTTTTCACAGTTTCAAAAAACCTGTCGGCCTCGTGGCTCGAGGGATCGCCGTTGCCCACCCCGATGATCTTTCCCGGACCCTCCACGGTAAAGCTCATGTTGCTGCCGTCGTCAGGCACAATCGCACCGTTGCGATCCGTCACCTGCACGGTAATGACGGAAACGTCTTCGCCGTCAGCTTTAATGGCATTGCGATCGGGAATCAATTGAATAGACGCCGCCGCTCCGGGCGGTTGAATTCTACTTTCCAGAATTGTGCCATCTTTGTTGGAGCCGCGGGCTGCCAACACACCCGGCTGATAAGTGACAGTCCATTCCAGGTGGCCGTTGCGGGGCATTTCTTTCTTTCCGAGACTTGTATTGTTGAGCAGCAATTCAACCCGGTCGCAATTGCTGTATAAGGTCACCTTGGTTTCTTGCCCCTCGCGGCCGGTCCGATTCCAGTCAGGCACGATGTGCAGCACAGGGTCGTTGCCCCACCAGGACTTGAGGTAGTAAAAAATGTCTTTTGGAAAACCGCATAAATCAAGAATGCCGAACTGCGAACCGATGGCAGGCCAATCATACGGATTCATTTCGCCACGATAATCAAATCCTGTCCAGTAAAACAGTCCGGCCAGGAATGGACGGGCGGAATAGAACTGCCAGCCCGCTTCGGTACCGGCATGTTCGCGTGTGCGGGGAGCCATATGGGCTTTTGGACCATCTTCAACGTAGATGCCTCGTGTACCGCCGGTATTACTCTCCTCCGTCCCAATTCCCGCCTGCCACGGGAAGTTCTTATGGTGTTCATCAATGTTACCATGAAGAATATAATTGTATCCGATCACCTGCAGAACCATTCCGGTACCGTTGTCCCATCCACCGCTGAGTGCGGCCGTAAATGCGCGTGATGAGTCAAAGCGCTGTGCAAAAGCCTGCATGGTGGTTCCTACCCGCGCTCCCTTTATGTTGTTTTCAATGGCCCATTCTTCATTGCCGAGCGACCACAGGACCACGCTCGGGTGATTCCGGTCGCGCTTCATAAATCGTTCCAACGTGCTGAGATGTTCCTGGTTGATACCCATCAACCGATTCTCATCTAATACAAGCATCCCCAGACGGTCACATGCATCCAGTAATTCCGGCGTAGGCGGATTGTGCGCTGTCCGGAGTGCGTTGCTCCCCATCTCCTTTAATCGTCTGATGCGAAATTCCTGTAACGCATCGGGGATCGCAATCCCGACTCCGGCATGATCTTGATGGTCGGCTGTCCCCAATATCTTCAGTTGCTTTCCATTAAGAAAGAAACCCTCGTTCCGATCAAAACGCACCGTACGGATGCCAAACGTCGTTTCGTACGTATCGGTGATTGTTCCGCCGGAACGAACTACCGTTTTCAGGGTCTGGAGATATGGCGTGCTTATTGACCATGTCTTCGGATGAGCAACTTTGAACCGGCTCACATATTCCTGTTGATCACCCGCCTTGAGAGACAGGCCCTTCGTGGTCCCGGATGCAATCGTTTTCCCTGCTGGATCAAGAATCGACTCTTCCAGGGTGAACCGTGCACTCGCCCGTGATTCATTTGTCACGGCCGTCCGCGCTGTAATGACTGCGGCGTTCTTTTCAAGATCCGTTGTAACAAACGTACCGTCTGTGATGACATGGAGGGGAGATAGTTTTGTAAGCCACACATGCCGGTAGATGCCGGCGCCTTCATAGAACCAGCCCTCCTCCATTGTGGCGTCAACGCGCACAGCAACGACATTATCGCCGCCGTAATTGAGATAATCGGAGATGTCATAGCTGAACCCCACATAACCGCTGTGTTCAGTACCGAGATAAAAGCCGTTGACCCACACGATTGAATTGCGGAACACACCGTCAAACTTGAGGTAGAGACGTTTCCCCAGATCGGATTGTGGAATCGCAAAGCTCTTACGGTACCAGCCTACGCTGTTTTCGGGGAAATTGGGGCCTATGGCTTTGTAGCCGTGGCTAAAACCGCCGCGATTGTCAAATGGAAGTTCAACGCACCAATCGTGTGGTACGTCAAGCGTGCGCCAGCCGCGATCATCAAAATCCTTTGATGCGGCTCCATCGCCATAACCGGTCTTTGCGAAGTAAGAGAAGTACCCGCTGCCATTGTCGAAATCCTTCTTTGCATCATAGGCATGACCGAGAGCAAAACGCCAGCCGAAATCCATCAACAGATTTTCTCTCGCCGGAGAGTCGTGCTGCATCTGACCGTGTGTTGAACAGGCCGCCGTGAAGAGCAGAGCAAACAAGAGAGAAGATACATTCGGTTTCATTGTCATCATCCTGAAGTGTTCGGCCAACTGACTGCGTTTGTCGGAAGGCACCGTTCCGTTGTCGTTTGTGACTGCAGGCCACAATTGGAATTGCGTCAATGTATTACAATGTGCTCTCCTTTGCAAATCTTAACTTCTGGAGCTGAGGTCTTTACGGCTGGAGACGCTCGCCGGCATGGAGTATGCGAGAGTACAGAACGCGTGCGGATGGTTGCCGTCAAATCGCGCCTTATGATATCATGCTTCCTGTAGAGCCTCTGCCAGGGCCTTGAGCAATTTCTCTGCTGTATACGGCTTTGTCAGGAATGCCTGCACGCTGGATTCCGGCGGGGGTTTGATATTCCCCTTGAATGTCAATCCGCTGGCCGCTATGATCTTCAGATTGGGACTTATCCTTTTCAGCGCGAGAATCGCGGCCGTCCCATCCATCACGGGCATCATGATGTCCGTGATCACGACTTTGATATCCGCCTTGTTCTCGGCGAACGTCGCGACGCCTTCCGCGCCATCGCTGGCAGTGATGGCTTTGTAGCCATAAGCCTCCAGAGATTCCTTTGTAATCTCCCGGATGGCAGCTTCATCATCGATGATGAGGACCAGCTCACCGTTTCCCGTCGGGAGATTCACTACGTTGCTTGCCACGGGTCCCGCTGAATCCGTTCCCGTCGCGGGGATATATATTTTGAACGTCGTCCCTTTCCCCAATTCAGTTTCCAGGTCGATGAACCCCCCATGGCTTCTCACTATGGCAAGCGTCGTTGAAAGGCCAAGCCCGGTTCCCATGCCGATTTCCTTTGTCGTGAAGAAGGGCTCAAATATCTTCTCCCGGATATCTGCAGGAATGCCCGTCCCGGTGTCATTGATCACTATGCACACATACGTCCCTGGTTTCGCCTGAAACTGCATGCGCGAGTAATTCTTGTCCAGGGTGACATTTTCCGCGGATATTCTAAGAGTCCCTCCTCCGGGCATGGCATCCCGCGCATTCACCAGCATGTTCAGGAGTACCTGGTGCATCTGTGTCGGGTCGGCCGAGACCGTCCAGAGATCCCGTGGGATGTCTTTTTTGATACTGATCGATTTGGGAAATGTCCCTCCTGAGATCTTGACCACTTCGTTGACGACATGTTTGAGTTGAACAAGAATGCGGTCGCCTTTGACCCCTCGTCCAAACGCCAGCACCTGTTTGACAATGTCTGAGCCGCGCTTTGCCGCTGACTCAATCGTACTGACGATTCTCAGTCCGGCGGGATCGGATATCTTGTTCCGTAACAACTCGATCGCCATCATGATCGGCGCAAGCACATTGTTGAGATCATGGGCAATACCGCCGGCAAGCGTGCCGATGCTTTCCATGCGCTGTGCCCGCAGAAATTGCGCCTCAAGCTTCTTCTCCTCGGTCACGTCACGGGAAACCACGACGACGCTGGAAATCGTGCCGTCGGTATCTCTGATGACGCTTCCCTTCGAGTCGATGGTGCGTTCGGATCCGTCTTCTGACAAGAACCGGTATTCGATCCGTTGTCCGATACCTGTTCGTACGGTGTCATGAAACACCTGCTTTACCCGTTCCACATCGTCCGGATGAATCTCCTGAAATCCATTTGTCCCCTTCAATGATTCCGGGTCCCCCAGGATGCTCTTGTACGATGGGCTGTTGTAGGTCCTTCTGCCTTCCAGGTCCAACACCGCAATCATGTCCCCCACATTCTCCGCGATCAGACGAAATCGCTCTTGAGTGCGCTTTGTGTTCTCCTCAGCGAGCTTACTCTCTGTCACCCGTTCTTCAAGGTTTAACGAGAGCTCGATGAGCCCCTGTTCAGCTCCGTTCAGAGTATCGAGCATTGCGTTGATCGCGGATCCGAGATTACCCACCTCATCGTGACGATCGACACAGACCCGTTGTGTATGATCACCCGACGCAATGCGTTTGGCGGTGAGTGCCATGGCGCCGAGCGGCCGCGTGATGGCTGTGCTTACCCCAAACACAATCAAGGCGCACACGATCAGCAGGACAATACCCTGAAGCGCAGCGAGAGCGCGGATATGCAGGATCCTCTCGGTTGCACGATCAAGCGAGATTCCCAGCGTCACGACGCCGATGTCGTGAGTCTCGTGAATGACCGGGCGCCGCACGATGAGCGGCTCGCTTCCGGGTGAATATGCCTCCGCCGACTTTCTCCGGGAAAGAAACAATACTCCCGACGTATCCCGGATTTCAACGAATACCACGTCCTCATTGCGCATCGCCACACCCACGACCTCCGCTGCAACGGTGGTGTCTCCGAAAAACTGTGCGGTGCACACATTGCCCGCCACCAGTTCCGCCACCGTCTCCGCTTTGGAACGAATCGCGGATTGCTCCCTCTTGGCAAGCTCTCCCGGGAAGTAGAGGAAATTGTAGGTGGAGATAACGACAATCAGAACTGTAAAGGAGATCGCAAGACGTGTCCGAATCGACACATCCCTCCACCTGTTGAAGATGTTGAGCTTTGAGATTCGCATATCACTCCACCACGCGGGCTAGGCGAAGAACCTGCGCACTCAGGTCAGCCCCGCATGCTCTGGCAGCGGTGAGATTGATGACAATCAGCGGTCGGTCATTCCGCAAATCGATACCGATCGCGATCCCGTCCTCGACATACTGCGGGACTCCCGTAATCGTCCGGAAATGCTGCTCTGCGCTCGCACTTTTGATCTCCTCCAGGGACACGCCTCGAACGGGGGCAAGATACAGGAGGTCGATTGAGTACTTTCCCAGGAGTTCCTGCACATCATCGGCGCCACTGACGTCGATCGGCACGACCTGCACCGGTACTCCGCACACCGTGAATGCCGCCCGGGATGTCACGGAGAGAACCTCGTCAAACACCGCCGCCGACGGCCGCCACGACTTCTGGTATATCACACCGAGTTTGACCACCTTGTGGATTTTTTCCCTGAATGTGCGGTCGTACTCGATCACCTTCGTGAGGAGAGGAAGATGCATCTCGACGGGCGCCGCAATGCTTTGCGCCGCACATCCCCCCCGGACGAGCAAGAGCAAGGCGGCGACCTGAAGGGGGCAGCACCGCAGCACGGCGATCAGAGTTCTAGAAGTCAACAGATACTCCTGCGGACCATAGACGTCCGGTTTGTATTAAACTCGACTGTTGAAGCTCGGCGCCTCCCGGCAAGAAGTACGGGGTATCAAAGAGGTTACGCGCGATGATTTCGAACCGGACCGGAGCGGGAAACGGCGCAAGCGTTGCCGTGACATCGACCGTCCAGTACCCCGGAGTCCACGGACCTTTCAGCGTGAGCCTCGGCGACTCGTGCATGATGAATCCCGAACCCGACAGCCAGGGGGTCAACGGGCCCCCGACGATCAACCGGAGGATATGTGCGGGCGAATTGGTGAGCGTTGTCCCCGTGGCAAGGTCTTCCGAGCTGTTGTAGCAGTAGCTCAAGCGCGCACGCACTCCGCTCTTGGTGACCGCGAGAAGCGCGGATTCCACGCCGGTGACTCGTACAGCTCCCAGGTTTCGAAAATAGCTGAGCGAATCAACAGGGTCAAGAGTTTGGTCGATCAGGTTCCTCATCGAATACCTGTAGACGGATACGCTTGCACTGAGTGCACTCGTGAATCGCTGATCGCAAACGGCTTCGACAGTCTGCATCCTCTCGGGGAGAAGGAGGGGATTGGATTTTATGCCCCCAAGCGGATCGTCATAGTGGGCTTCGTAGAAATTGGGAACGCGGTACGCTTCGCCATACATCACTTTCAGGGTTGTTGTCCGGGAGGGGGTGCCTACGAGGGCAATCCGCGGACTCAACGTCCCGCCATACTCGCTGTAGTGGTCAAACCGGAGACCGCCAACGACGCTTACCGGTTCGAATACCTGGAGTTCACCTTCCGCAAAACCTGAGTAGACGCTGGATGGCACGTCCCTGTTCGAATACACCGCGGCGTCGCTCCAGCTGCTGTACCGCGCGCGGGTTACTCCCCGGAATTCTGCACCCGTGGTTAGTCTGGCTCCGATCGGGAAATCCCAGTGCAACAGGACCTCCGCCCCCAGCACGCGACCGCTGGAGGCATCGTAGTTCAATATGTCGTACGGATACTGGCCATGATAGTCAATGCCGGTCTGGTAGACACGAACATTGAGTGTGCTGGTGGATGACAATGCTGTTTCGGCGCCAAGTGACAGAAACTGCATTGCGTCAACTGTCTGCGTACGCGGGTCATTGAACACCACGCCGAACGGTGCGGTCGGCACATCTTTCGTTCTGGAGGATACCCCCGCAAGCATGGACAGTCCCTTGTAGTTGAGCTGGCCCAGCAGACCGGCACTCCGGTCGCCATCTAACCCGCGCGCGATGCCTCCGTTTGTCTCGGGAGAGTCGAATTCTTTGAAATAGAAATCTTCGCCGCGGGTCCGCTCCGCCTGCCCCGAGACCATGAGCGACCAGCCATTCCCCCAGTTCGTTCCCCACGTGGCCGCGCCGCGCGCGAGACCGACGTTTCCCGTCTCCACGCTGGCACGAGTTCCGTCGAAGTTTTCGCCGTTCCTCAGGATGAGATTCACAACCCCGAACATCGCACCCGCACCATACACGGCCGACGCAGGTCCGCGCACAATCTCGATCCTCTCCACAGACGCCAGGTTAAATGCGAACTCCGTGCCGACATATGCGGACCCAAATACCGGATCATTCGTTACCACGCCGTTGACAAGGAGGAGGAGGCGCGAGTTGTAGTCACCGGGCCTTCCAAATCCACGGACACCCACATATCCGTAGTCGTGGTCGTTGCTCACATAAAACCCCTGCACCGTTCTCAGGACATCTTCAATCGTGCGGAACCCGAAGAGACGGATTTCTTCCGCCGTGATGACCGTAACGGAGGACGGCGCTTCACTGGTCGTCTGTGCATATTTGGACACGCTGCTGACTGTCAGGTTCAGGAGCGAATCAAGCTGGCTATCGCCGCTTGCTCCGCCTGACTCCTGACCGGACGCAAGGCCGGATGTCAATACTCCCAGGGCGAGAGGTCCCGTGAGGGCCCGGCCCAGCCACATCGACGCTCGACGTACCATACATGGCACCTTCTGCATGGATATCAGAATCTCACCTCTCGATGATCGGACATCGTTCCTCCAGCCAAGAGGGTCGCGGCGTGTCGCAGCGTTGCGACAGGACCGTTCACACCCCTCGCAGCATGAAACATGCCAACTATTACCGTGGGTCCTGCCCCTCCGGACCGAAGTGTGGAGCGCAAACCTATGAACATTCTACAACTGTCCTAGAACTGCATCATCAACGATTCAGGCAATCACTTGGTCATCTGGCGGGTCTCGTGCAGGCTAAGGGGCGGTTCGGCTGCATTGTGCGGGAGGGGAAAGAGGGGGAGAACATCGAGAGGTTAAAGATTGTCTTATGTCACAACGTTTCATTCGCCTGTGTCATACCATGAGGTAGATAAAGAGGGGGAGGAGAGTAATACCATGGCTATCCGGATACTGTCTGTCGATGATGATCAATCTCTCCAAGAGCTTGTATTAATGCACTTGGCGCTTCAGGGCTTTGAAGCGAAGGCGGCGGCGAACGGGGAGGAAGCCATCAGTCTCCTTGAACACGAGTCCTTTGACCTGATCCTGCTTGATTTAGAGATGCCGAAGATGGACGGTCTTGAGGTTCTGCGCTACATCAAGATTCGCCGCATAAATGTCCGTCCCATCATGCTCACAGGCGCAGACAACCTGCTCGCCCTGAATGAATGTGCTCACTGGGGTGCGTTCGACTACCTCCCGAAACCCTACAACTTTCACGAATTGATGAATTCGATAGAGCGCGTGCTGGCCGAGGAAGTTCACACCGGGTGAAGCAGGAACAACGGCGGCGACCCGCACTCGTCATTCATCGCAGAACCGTTCTCAGGGTCTTGAGCAACGCCTCGGCTGCGTACGGCTTCGTCAGGAATCCCTCCACGCTGGACGCCGGCGGAGGTGTTACTTGCCCTTTGGCAGTCAGTCCGCTTGCCGCGATGATCTTTACATCGGGGTCCATTTTCTTCAGCACGAGAATCGCGGCGGTCCCGTCCATGATAGGCATCATGATGTCAATGATCACGGCTCGTATCATCTTCTTGTTCTCCGCAAACACAGAGATTCCTTCCGCGCCGTCGCTCGCAGTTATCGCTTTGTAGCCATAGGCCTCCAGGGTGTCCTTTGTAATCTCACGGATGGCGGCCTCATCATCAATGATGAGGATCAGCTCTCCGTGTCCCATCGGGAGATCCACGACTTCACTTGCTGCCGCTCCCCCTGAATCCGTTCCTGTCGCCGGGATGTATACTCTGAACGTCGTCCCCTTCCCGGGCTCACTGTCCAGAGTGATGAATCCTTCATGGCCTTTCACGATTGCAAGCGTGGTAGAAAGCCCCAGTCCGGTCCCCAGGCCGATCTCCTTCGTCGTGAAGAAGGGCTCAAAGATCTTCTCCTGGATATCGGCGGGAATCCCCGTTCCTGTATCGGTGATCGACATGGATACATAGGCCCCCGCTTTCGCTTCAGGATGCATGTGCGAGTAGTTCTCATCCAGAGTACTGTTCTCTGCCGCAATTGTAAGAGTCCCTCCCTGGGGCATGGCATCCCGCGCATTCACCAGCAAGTTCAGGAGTACCTGGTGCATTTGTGTCGGGTCCGCGGAGACCGTCCATAGATTTCGTGGAATATCTGTCCTGATCGCGATGGCTTTCGGGAACGTCTCGCCGGCGATCTTGGCAGCTTCGATGGCGATATGCTTGAGTTGCAGGAGAATGCGGTCACTTTTGACTCCGCGTCCGAATGCCAGCACTTGCCTGACGATGTCCGCGCCGCGCGCTGCCGATGTCTCAATCGTGGTGAGCATCTTCTGACCGCCCGGATCGGATATTTTGGTTCGCAGGACTTCGATCGCCATCATGATCGGCGCAAGCACGTTGTTGAGATCATGGGCGATACCCCCGGCGAGCGTACCAAGGCTCTCCATTCGCTGAGAGCGTAGAAATTGTGCCGCGAGTCTCTTTTCCTCGGTCACATCACGGGAGACCACGACGACTTGAGAGACCTTCCCGTCACGATCTCTGATCACGCTTCCCTTGGACTCAATGTTGCGCACGGAACCGTCCTTGAGCAAGAACTGATATTCGAGCCGTTGTCCGATACCCGTTTGGACGGTTTGCCGAAACACCTGCTTTATTCTTGCCACATCATCCGGGTGTATTTCCCGAAAAGCGTCCGTCCCCTTCAATGATTCCGGGTCCCCGAACAGGCCCTTGTACGAAGGGCTGTTATAGATCCTCCTTCCGTCCAGGTCCAGCACTGCGATCATGTCTGCGACATTCTCCGCGATCAGGCGAAATTGTTCTTCACTCTGGCTGAGATTTTCCTCCGCCGTTTTTCGACCGGTGATATCCCTCGCGACGCCGACCATCGCCACCGGAGTCCCAGCCTCGTCTTTGACGATCGAGGTCCAGAGTTCTACAGGCAAATCCAGCCCGTCCTTGCGGCGGTTCAGAATCTCGCCGTGCCACCCCCCGGCCTTCGTCTCAGGGAGGATGCGGTTTGAGATCGACTCCGAAGAGAGGGGTGATCTCACAACGGAAATGTTTCTGCCCAGCAACTCCGCCGCGGCATATCCATACGTCTGTTGAAATGCCTCATTGACGAACAGGATTCTATCCTCAAGATCGGTTATTGAAATACAGTCACGCGCGCTCGCGATTGCTTGCGCCATGAGTCTGAGCCTCCGGTCTGCATTCTTGCGATCGGTGATATCGCGCCCAATACCAACCAGGCCGATATTCTCCCCCTTGTCATCCTTGAGTGGCAGTTTCGAGGTGAGCAACCAACGTTTCTGACCTTCGCCGTCGATAAAATACTCTTCCTTGTTGAGCACAGGCTGGCCAGTTTCGATAACCGTACGGTCATCGGCGGAAAACGCGGACGCGACATCCGTCGGGAACAAATCAAAGTCGTTCTTGCCCAAAACCTCGGCTTCTGTGTGCAAGCCCATGTTATGAACGTCGGCGAGATTCGCAAGGGTCTTGCGACCGGCCCGGTCCTTGGCATAAATCGCATCGGGCAGATTATCAATCAATATCCGGAGAAGGCCTTGTCCGTACCGGAGCTGGTCTTCAGCCCGCTTGCGTTCGGTGATGTCCTGCACAATCACCAGGGCGGCATTGCGTTCGTTGTACTGGAGTTTGTGCGAAGAGATCTCCACTTCAATGATGCAACCGTTCTTCAGCGTGTGGCGCCAATGGGCGGAGTGTTGCAGTGGCCCGTTCTGCGATGCGACGGTGGCGATCAATCGCGGCACGTCTTCCGGAGGACGAATATCCTTCAGCGTCAATTTGAGGAACTCTTCCTTCGAGTAACCGTATTTCTCGACTGCTGCTCCGTTCACTTCGAGGAAGGCGAGCGTCTCGAGATCGTACACCCACATAGGGAGTGGGTGATTGTGGAACAGAAGGCGGAAAGCTTCCACGCTCACATCAGGTTTCGGCTTTGATCCTCGAGAGGATTTTCGTGGTTTCATGATTCGCCTCCAACGATATTCTGTCGAAGCAAAAAAACCTCCATCATCGCCCTGCGAATCCGAAGGTTCTCCGCCTCTATGCAAGCTAGTGAATAACTTACAACAAACAAATGACCTTGAGGAATGATAAAGGAGCTAATCCCGGTTAGGACGCACCCTCTGGCTCAAATTGGAAGGACGGCCTCGTTTCACCAGGGCAAATTTACAGTAATATCTCGCGGGAGGGGATTCCCGTGCTGGCGGTCAGCGATTGACACTCACCCCGCGGAATCATATCTTCATTGGGTCGCCACCGTCCAGAGGGAGGTGGCGAACTGATTTTAGCACCGCAGCAGCCCGGCCATCTCAGGGGCGGCCTATGCGTGAATGAGCAAATTCAAGCGCGGTTCTTTTCTCACAAGATCTGCCTCCTCGACCGCCACATATGGCCGAAACACCTCCTCGATCCAATCCGATCTCCGTTTGGTTGCCACTCCGGCGTCCGGTCTTCCGGTACCGGGTGATTGCGTCCATCGTCTCGGACACGGGGAGCTGGATGCAGGATACGGCGGGTACGTGGCTGATGACAACGCTTACCGCCTCGCCGCTCCCCATCGCGCTGATGCAGACAGCGGCCAGCTTGCCTGTCCTGTTGCTCGGATTGCCGGCCGGCGCGCTGGCCGACATTCTCGACCGCCGTCACCTGCTGCTTTTCTGGTTGAGTTGGATGGTGGCGGCGGCGGCCATTCTCGGCGTATTGACCGTGACGGGTTGGATTGGCGCGGGGTCGCTCCTCATCCTGACATTCCTCCTCAGTGTCGGGTCGGCGATGAACGGGCCCACCTGGCAGGGGATCGTGCCGGAGCTGGTGCCGCGCGAAGAATTACCGAGCGCCATTGCCGTGAGCAGCGCCGGGTTCAACATCTCCAGGGCGGTCGGACCGGCCGCCGGCGGTCTCATGGTCGCCGCCTTTGCGACCGTCAGTGCGGGCGCGGGGATGGTCTACTGGATCAACGCTCTTTCTTTCGTCGGCGTGCTGGCGGTGATCTATCGGTGGAAACGGACGCCGCTATTCAAGAGCGAACTGCCGGCGGAGCGGCTCGCAGGATCCATGCGCGCGGCGTTGCGTTACGCTCGGCACGCGCCGGCGCTGAAGGCAGTCCTGGTCCGCGCCTTTCTCCAGACATTCTGCGTGAGCGGCATGTGGGCCCTGCTGGCGGTGGTGGCGCGGGAAGACCTGAGCGGCGGAGCGCTGGGGTACGGAATCATGAACGGCTGCATAGGAATGGGCGCGGTTACAGCCGCCGTGCTGTTGCCGCGCCTGCGGTCGCGTGTGCCTGCGGATGCGATTGTGAAGACAGCCGCTCTGTTCTTCGTCACCACGTTGCTTGTGATGGCCTGGGTGCATCTATGGCTCCCATTGATCCTGGTGCTCATACTGGGCGGCATGGCCTGGACCAGCTCGGCGTCGTGCATGAACATCGCCGTACAAATGTCGGTGCCCGCCTGGGTGCAGGCGCGGTCGCTTGGAATTTATCAAATGGTGTTCATGGGCGGGATGGCCGCCGGGAGCGCGTTCTGGGGTGCGGTGGCGGATCATACGAGCACGCAGGTGGCGTTGAGCGCGGCGGCGGCGGGACTCCTCGCCGGATGGCCGCTTGCGCGGCGGTTCCCACTGCCGACGGGGGGGGAATCCGATCTCTCGCCTGGACGGCTGGCGGCTCTCGGCCGCGCAGGGTCGCACCTCCTCGTTGAACCAAATCCGGAAGACGGCCCGGTGCTGGTCACAGTCACGTTCCGCATCGATCCGGCGCGGGCGGCGGAGTTCACCAGAGCAGCGCACCAGCTCGGGAGGGTGCGTCGACGCGACGGTGCGTTTCGCTGGGCCTTGTACAGGGACCCGTCTGATCCGGCCCGTTACATGGAATCATACCTTGTTGAATCCTGGCTTGAGCGCCAGCGGCAGATCGAGCGTTTCACCGTAGCCGACAACGCGATCCGCAACCGTGTCTTCAGTTTCCATGTGGACCCGGATCCGCCGGTTGTTTCACGCATGATCCTCGCCCAGACGCCGCCCCCCGTTCGACCGTGATGAATTCTTCACGTCCCTCCCTCCACAAACTACGCCACTAAAAGCTCTCCGATGGTTAGAAGCGTGAGAAACCGCCTTTGTCTATGAGGCTTTCTTGCGCGATAATGTTTTCCCCTGTTGGCGCGGATGTTGATTGACATCACATCATTTCATTAGCCTTTTCCATAGAATGAGGTAGAATGGTGCGGGGAAGACGCGGCTTTCATTCCTCGATCGTTCGGATAGTTCTGTTTCATTCTCAAAGCACGAATGGCAACAGCCGGATAAATTCATGAAGTAGCGTTCAGGCGGTAGGGACATGCGAGACAACTTTTTTGAAATGTACAAGACCAGGGTTTTCCAAACGATCCTCGAGATTGACTGGAAGGTAAACCCAGCATCCCTGGGGGATACGCTGATCAGGCACTACTTCAAGGCTGGCTATACCGAGAGAAGCGCGGCGACCGCAATGATCGAGATTGTAACAGTCTAGCAGCCGTTTCGACCTTCCGCTTACACTCCTTTAGAGCCTCATCCGTCACTGGTGGGGCTTTTTCCATTACTCACAGGACTTTCTGAACTCACTCAACGAACATAAGAATGCTTGCCATAAATAACGTTTATAAATTCGATTACGAATCCCTCTACAAACGCTGAATCAACTGATTCAATTGGAAAATCCATTTCTCTGAAACCCCGGTCTCCCAAAAGCCTAACCGTGCTTTGTTCGCCGTTCGCGAAAAACAGAAAAGTCAATGTACAATCTGTCTTCAAAGTGGTTGTGCCTGATAACCGCAAGGCTGTTGTGTATTTCTTGTTGACATCTGCGCTCAATGCTTCAGTAGCATCAACCGATGCGTTAATTCCTTGTTCCCCAAGGTCACCCTTTGTCTCATCGAGTTTTGGCCGTATAGTTGATGCTATCAATTCTTCCATTTTGTCCATTTCCTGCTTGCGTTTCTCCATTAATGCTTGTTGTGCTTTCTTAGCCGCAGCGTCCTTAACTTTCTGTTCTCCCGCGAGGGAATTTATCAAATCCTTGGTCTTGCTCATGTTTTCATCTCAAATTGTCAAGTGAAGTTCTGTCCTGAGAGTTAAGGATGTCGGGCATGTGGGCTGTTTTCTGAATCTGGTCTCAGCCAAATCTTCTTGGCCCGTCGCATTATCCGTTCTTGCGGAAACTCAAAAATCTTTTGCGATATGTCAGGAAAAGCCCCTTTTTCCAATCGGTGAGCGGCCTATGGAACCTCTTTTGCAGGTGATCATTGATCCTGGAAGTATCGTATCCACAATGGACCATCAGCTTCTTAGTGAATTCACGTAGCTTCTCTTCGAGCGCATCAGGCTCTTTGCCTTCGGGCGCGCTATGAAGGGCCACGAGAAATCTCGCCCCATTCCGACCTGAATAGTGCAATACTGCACCGCTTAAATTGCTGAGCTTATGTTCCTGGAGGAATTTGTTTGTTCCTATTCCCAATGCGATTACCTTCGGTCTTCCGAGAAGATCAAGTTCTTGATCCAAGAGGGGCAGCCACTCTTTGTAGCGTGCTGCGCGATTACGACGTGCCACAGCCGTGTGCATTGCCCCCTTCGATATATCGGTGATGTGGTAAGCAAAGGAACTGTTGCAAAGGTATCGATATGCGCAGTAGTGGACGATGAAGTCTTCCTCCGAATCCAAGAAATTTATGAAGCCCTTGCTGGTAGCGTCTTCCATCTCCTCAACTGTCCACTTGATTAATGATGGTTCCATTGCAACCAAGCAGAAAGCGGGTCGGCTGGAGATCTTTGGATTACGCAAATACGTGCAGTCATCGCTAAACTTCTTTGCATCCTTCTTGACCTGTCTTATGAAAAGCGACTCGAGTTCATGGAACATCATAACGCACCTCCGGTGGGTTAAGGACTTCGTCAAGCCGCCATGGAATAGTTGATCTCCGCGACCAGGTCCTCCCGCGTTCGTCCGAAGATCTTCTCTCTAAAGGCAAACATGGTGAGATTCCGCTTGATACCACGCTTTGCTTGAGAATTCATATTCGACCTCCAGCTTAAGGTGCTGCAACCAAGCGAAATTGTCCACAGAAGTCAAGAGGTCCACACCTGAGGCTTCCCCCTTCTTCCAGACCGGAAGACCACCGCAGAGCCCGGTTCGTTGGATTGCTAATCCGCGCGGAAGGCGGTATCTTACCGATAATCCTCAAGTTCATCAAGACAGGCCCTTGATCCCCCTGGATTAAGGGCTGCTTTTTGGCCCACAAGGACTTGCGGGAGAATTCACAAACAAGGAGGCATCGAACGTGGTACGCTTAATCGCAATAGTCGGATGGGTATCCCTCATCGCGTGGGTTATCCTCTTCGTATTGGAAGCTGTGAACAAAAGGGAAGCCCTGCTTACAAAACGGGTTCCCGTACCATTCAGGTGGAAAATCTATCTTCTCCCCGTCGGCATTGTTTGCATTTTCGTGTCCCTCTTCCTGGTGCAGATAGGAGCACAGGAAGTTGGGGTAATGGTGACGCCTTCGGGAATCGCTCAGGATCATCTTGAGACAGGATGGCATCTGATACCGCCGTGGTACCACCTGGAGCTGATGGACAGGACGGTATGGGTCTACACCTTCTCAAATAAACCATCGGAGGGTCAGCATAAGGATGCCGATGCCATCTGGGTCCCGACAAAAGACGGGATCAAGATGGGCATGAACGTTTCCGTATCGTGGTCGATAGATCCGGCTTTTGCCCCTTGGATACTGCAGAATGTTTCCGAGGCGGACGGGGGAAATCAGGGGAAGTATCTCTGGATAGAGGAGAATTTTATCAGAGCGAAGGCCCAGTCTGCGCTCGCACTCACCGTCAGCGAGTACACGCCGATTCAGGTCTACTCGGATAAACGTTATGACATCCAGCAGGAAGCCGCTGAAAAGTTACGGGTGGACCTGAAAACCTATCATCTTATACTTCACCAGATCGACATACGGGAAGTCTTCTACAATCCTCAGTATGAAGAATCCATCAACAACAAAAAACTGGCGGAGCAGGAGGTCCTCAGGCTTGTTGAGGTCACAAAGCAGAAGCAGGAACAGTTGAAGCAGGCGATGATTGACAAGGATATCGTTATCCAGAAGGCCGAAGGTGAGTCGAAGGCTCTGCAGATTAAAGGAATGTCGATCAGTGGCAATCCCAAGATCATTCAGCTTGAATGGATCAACAAGTGGAACGGCGAGCTGCCTCGTTACATGCTCGGTTCTGCACAGGGGATTATCCTCAACCCGACCGAGAAGTAGAAGACTCTCAAAGGGCGAGCCCTCCGGAGAGTTCTCACACTCACAAGGCGTCGGCGCGCCAGAACCGCGCGGAGAGGTTCATCACAAAGAACTTTAGCGTATCTTAAAGTGAGCACGACTCCCGGCAAGTTGCAACATCGAGACGAGGACCCGCGCATGGAACAGGAACAGATCGATATGAATGGACTTGCGCGTACGCTGGAGCAGAAACGCGCCGTTCACAGCCCGATACTCCCTATCAAGGCCGAATCGCACCGTTTTGCGGAGGAAATGCTGGAACTCCTGTTCCCTCACTTCTCCCGGACGGCGCACGGCGGTTCAGGGGAAATCCTTCCCGGACTTGCAGGCCTGCGGGCCCGGATCAGCAACGTGCTGAAAGCGCTTCCGCACGCCGGCGCCACCCCGGTCCTCGATATCACCGATCAGTTCTTCGGGAAACTCCCGGCGCTCTACGACAGGCTCTGGCTCGATGCCGAAGCCATAAACCGGGGCGACCCGGCTTCGGAGAACGTCGAAGAAGTTGTGCTTGCGTACCCCGGCTTTCTGGCAATCGCAATATATCGCATCGCCCACGAATTCCACCTGCTGGGAGTCCCGATTTTCCCGCGGCTGTTGACGGAATACGCTCACCAGTTGACAGGCGTCGATATCCATCCCGGGGCGAACATCGGCACACCGCTGTTCATAGACCATGGCACCGGCATTGTCATCGGAGAAACCACGACTATCGGGAGCAATGTCAAACTGTATCAGGGGGTCACGCTCGGGGCGCTGAGCGTCGACAAATCCCTTGCAAACACCAAGCGTCATCCGACGATTGAAGACAATGTCATCATTTACGCACAGGCCGTCATACTCGGGGGAAACACCGTGATCGGCCATGACAGCGTGATCGGAGGAAATTCATGGGTCACCAAAAGCGTGCCCCCGTTCTCGTACGTCTACCAGGAGATCAAAGTCAACGTCCACACGCCGGACGAAACTAACGGCGGAGTCGACTTTGTCATATAGACAATTACGGGAACAATCCTTCGATCGATAAGTACCGCTCACCGGTATCGTAATTGAACGTCAGTATCCGGCATTTCGGCGGGAGTTCAGGAAGCTTTTTTGCCACCGCGGCCAGTGAGGCGCCGGATGAGATCCCCATAAAAATCCCCTCTTCACGGGCCGCTCGCGCCGTGTAGGTGAAGGCTTCCTCCTTGGTCACCTGGATAACGCCATCAAGCAATTCCCTTTTGAGGATTGCGGGCACGAATCCGGCTCCGATTCCCTGCAGGGGGTGCGGTGCCGGACTTCCCCCGCTCAGCACCGGTGAGAGAGCCGGCTCAACTGCGAACGCCTTGAGCTGCGGGAACTTCTTCTTCAGTACGTCCGTCACGCCCGTGATGTGCCCGCCGGTCCCTACGCCCGTGATAAGCGCGTCGAAGCCTTGAGGAAAATCCTCCAGGATCTCCCTGGCCGTGGTGGTTCGGTGGATCTCGGTGTTTGCTTCGTTTTCAAATTGCTGCGGGATCCACGCATTGGGCGTCGCTTTCGCCAGTTCCAGCGCTCTCTCAATGGCGCCCTTCATTCCCTTTTCTCTCGGGGTGAGATCGAACTCTGCGCCATACGCGGACATCAATTTGCGGCGTTCGATAGACATCGATTCCGGCATCACGAGGATAAGGCGATATTTTTTGACCGCCGCCACCATCGCAAGGCCGATTCCCGTGTTTCCGGAGGTGGGTTCTATGATGACGCTTCCCGGCCGCAACAGGCTCTTTCGTTCAGCGTCCTCGACCATCGCAAGCGCGATGCGATCCTTGATGCTGCCCCCCGGATTTGACCGTTCAAGCTTCACCCATACCTCCGGCCCGGGAGGGTAGAGGCGATTGATCCTGACGGTGGGAGTCCGGCCGATGGTCTCAAGAATGTTGTTCGCTTTCATTTTGCCTTTTCCTTGTATGTGAATGTGATTGTCCGGCAGCGTTTCCTGGAGGGCACATAATGAAAGAGCCCTTCACGAAGGAAGGGCCGAAACTGGATTGACCGCACCAACAGTGAACTACGATGCAGGCGGACAACAGCTGCCCCTCACGGAAAAGGGACACCGACAACATGCAATTGTGAAGTCCGGAGTGGTATGTGGGGCGGCAAGGTTCATCGCGTATCGTGCATTTATATAACAGAAAACGGGTTTAATGTCAACAGCCACATGTTGTCCGCTTTCCCGGCACTCCGGGAGTGCGGTGTGAACCCCGCCCCGGTCGCGCTACCCTTTTGAAGCATCAGTTCGCAGGTTGTTCTTCTGTTCTCCATCCCGTATACACAATGAGCTGAGAACGTGCCGTCTTATCGCGGATGCTCAGGGGCAGCTTCTCGTTCATTCGATGCGCCCACCTTCGGAACCGCCGATTCAAGTTCCCCCTCGGAAAAAGTCGTTCGAACCGCTCAATCGAGCCTATGCACACGATCGATATTCCCTCGAAGAAACGGAGGCCGACTTTCACGAAGTGCGAAGAGCTGTTATCGCGCACAGGATGGGGATCCCTGTCTCTTCTCCACTCCGCGAATGCCTTTTCCCTGAGCTTGGAAGGCCGCCCTGGTACCGGGATCATCCACCGGAGGTCATCGAGAAATTTACTGTTCGTCGCCGGCTCAAAGAACCGAGCCTCTCCGCCCGGCGCCAGAAGAGTCGCCACTTTCCTGAGATAGATCTCTTCCTGTTCGTGGGTGAGATGATGAAGAAGATCCTTTCCGACGATGATGTCGAACGAATGCGCCGCGAAGGAGAGATCAGCGAAGTCTCCGGTAATTGCCTGAACTCCGGTCATGTGAAGTTCTTTTGTCGCTTCATTGATCACCCGTTCACTCTCCTTGGAAATATCAATTGCCACGACAACCGCACCAAGGTGAGCCATAACCAGGGCATTCAAGCCATCGCCGCATCCGATCTCGAGCACTTTCTTTCCGCGCAAACGACCCGCAAACCCTCCATGATACATCCCGTGCCAGGAGGTGTCAGTCTTCAAGGCATCATCAAAGAACGCATCGAAATTACGAATCTTCTCCACGACCCTGCTCGCTTCTATGCTGCTGTAAAGGTTATCATAATGGACCTTGTTCCGCTCGATATTGTCCATCAACGTGCCTCATGGCTGTTCAAGTCGTCTTGCTTCCCCGTGATCCCCTGCAAGCATACCGTAGAAAGACGTTCGCGTCAGGCACAGATCCCTGAAGCAGAAGAAGCACTGCAACCGGACGGAAGTTCCCCGCCGGCAGAACTAGGAAGGGATGGCGAGCACCGCGTCGAGAGTTGCCAGGAGCAGTTTCGAATCAATCGGTTTTGAGAGGAACTCGGCAGCACCCATGGCGTGGGCGGCGCGCTCCGCGGCCTTGCTGGGATATCCGGTTAAGACAACCACCTTGGCATTTTCATCCTTTTCCCGAATCCTCTTCAGCACCTGGAGGCCGTCCATGCTCGGCAGGCCGAGATCGAGGATGACTGCCGCAGGTTTCACCTTGGTGTACAGTTCGATTCCCTGAGGTCCATCGGTCGTCTTCGTTACGATGAATCCCCCGCTCACCAGATAGTCGGTCAGAGCCGAGAGCATGAATTCATCGTCATCAATCACAAGAATTTTAGGCATGAATTGGCACCCTTCGTTGCAGTATCACCGGATTTCCCTTGTCGTCCGCGTCCAGACGTCCTTCGTCCAGCGTCCCGGCATCCTTGCGTACACGCTCATTTTCCAGAGTGCGTACCGCGGTAGCTGTAGGAGCGCTCGATAGAGCGATCGGTCCGCGGAAGCGATTCTCAGCCCGGCAATGAGGTGAACGAATCCCATTCCTGCCGCCGCGATCCACAGGACACCGTACGCACGCATTGATGCAATTCCAAGACACGCGAGAGACAGTGTCATGAGCCCAGCTACAAAAACAAAACCGATAAGGTTGACAAGCGCAGGAGTGACAAGATCAAAAAAAGCGTCGAGAGATGCAAGGGATCCTTGTCGCAAGGCGCCCTTCAGCAGCGGCCATGCAAAGCGCCGTATCAGCGCAAATCGTCCGCCTTCCCAGCGTGCGCGCTGTCCCTCGGCGTTCTTCGGATCACGGGGCATGACGGCGAACACTGTGGCTTCAGGGGCGAATGTCACCTGTATGCCGCGGAGGTGAAGATTCACCCCGTATTCGAGATCCTCGGTGATGGAAAACGCGTTCCATGGAAAGTCCTTGAGTACCTGCGCGCTGAAACACATTCCGTTCCCCCGCAGCCCCGCGGATCCTCCAAGGACCTTCCGGCCCAGGGGCCGGACGTAATTATAGAGAAGAAATCCGGTGCGCGTCATCTGCGCATTCCAGGCGTCATTCCCGGGGTCCACGAGGTCGCTCGATTGCACCACCCGGGAGCCGTGTTCGAGGTACCAGTTCATCACCGCGAGATAGTTTGCTGATACGATGCTGTCGGCATCGACCACAATAAATGCGTCGTAGGCTTTCTCTCCGGCGAAAAGCCGGTCAAAGCCCCACCTGAGCGCGTGCCCTTTCCCCCGGAGGGCGGGCTCATTGCGCTCAAGGACTCCCGCGCCGGCTCTCCCGGCACTGGATGCCGTTTCATCTGTGCAGTTGTCGGCGATTACAACAGCATCAAACCTGTCGTGAGGGTATTCTACCTGCAAAATGCTCCTGATCGTCTCGTTGATACCTTGCGCCTCGTTGTGTGCAGGAATGACGACGGCGAACCTCCTGATCGCCCGGGTATCAAATGCGGTTCTCTTCGCCGCAAGCGAGGCAAGGAGGGTCAGCAGGAGGAGATAGCCCAGAAACACGAAGGTTGCGGTGAGGAGGGCTATTTCAATCACATCGAACGCTGTCAGAGTCGAACCTCCGGATTGTCGGGAAGCGTGTTATTTAAGCCGGACAATATATACATTACGGATGATGAGCGAAATACAGAAGTTTCTACCCGCGGACATTCCGGCCGTTGCCGACCTCTTCATGCGGATCTTCCGCAGCAGGGGAGAGGCTGCCCCCGAGTCTCTGAAGATATACTTCAAGGAGCTTTACTTCAACAGTCCGTGGAACGATGGGACGATCAACTCCCTTGTCGCCCGAAGGCCCGACGGGACCGTTGCGGGGTTCATCGGCGCTATGCCGCGAAGCATGATGCTCGGCGAGCAAGAGATTCGCGTCGTCGTTGCCGGGAACCACATGGTGGACAAGGGCGCCCGGGAGCCGTTCGCAGGCTCCAACCTCCTCAAGCGGCTGCTCGACGGGCCCCAGGATCTGACGTTCACCGACTCGGCGAACGAGATCTCACGGAGGCTATGGGAGAAGGTGGGTGCAGCCACCCTCTTGAACTATAGCCTTCGCTGGGTGCGCGTCCTCCGTCCTCTCAGCTATTCGCTGAGCCTGACCAGGATGCCTTCAGCCGTACCGGCCCTGCGCGCTCTCCTGGCTCCTGCCCTTTCGATCGGAGACGGGCTCGGCAGGCTCTTCGTTCCTCCGCCGGATATCACGGCGGCGGGAATGTTGACCGCGCGCCCGCTCACGGCAAGTCTCATCGTCTCCGGGTTCAAGAACATAGCCGGGAGCCGTCCTCTTCGACCCGTCTATGAATCGGAGAATGTCACATGGCTTCTCTCGATGGCGCGTGCGAAGGAACAGTTTGGAGAATTGAAAGCCCTTGCGATTTCCGAGCGGGATGAGCCGCTCGGCTGGTACCTTTATTACGGACACCGCGGCGATACGGCCCAGGTGCTGCAGGTAGCGGCGCGTCCCGAGTCGATGATGAGAGTACTCAATCATCTCTTCGTCAGTGCGTACGCAGAGGGCTGCACGGCTCTCATGGGGATGCTCGACCCTCGGTTCATCAGGGAGTACCACGCGCAGAAGTGCATTATAGTCCTCCGCGATATGTACACCGTCGCACATTCCAGGAACAGGGATGTTCTGCGGCCGCTTCTTGCAGGCGAGGCATTCCTCTCGCGTCTCGACGGCGAATGGTGGACCCGTTTGCAGGGAGACCGCTTCACATGACGCGTAATCCTCAGCCTGCCTCTCTCCGGCACCCTGCGGCTCTGATCCGCAAGTGACCGGGACGGCCTTCCCGGCAACTGCGCCGGGTTTCATCAAAGCGTGCTCAACAAAGGACCGCCTTCCTGCAGTAAAACGCCTCGGCGAATCGATTGTTTGGCCCCGATTCCATCCCGCGCAGCCTCGCGACCGCCAGGAACGTCTCCTCCGTAAACCAATACTTTGCCTGCCGTTGTGAGGGAAATGCGGTGAGCAGGTGATCGACTTTCCTCCGGTAGAGGGCTTCGGGGATCGGGACAAAGAGATTCGGCGTCCCGAAATCTCCGTCGTATTTGGGAACCTCGTACTCCAGAATGAGATGATCCCGCCACGTGTTCCATGTCAGGTCGGATATGAACCTGTGGTCCTGATGCCGGTCATCCCTGTAATGCGTGAATATGATGTCGGGGGAAAACTCCGCCTTCAGCAGCTCGAAGTATTCCTTCACCTCCGTGGATGAAAAAGGAAGGAATCCGTCCCGGAATGGCATGATAGAAACCGACTTCTGCGGGACGCCCTTCAGGAGCGTCTCTGCGGAGAGAGCAGCTTCATGAGCCCGATCGTCGCGAGCGCTGAACACCACCCAGTGTATCTGAACGGTTCTCCGGTTCTCCACAAGCGTCAGAAGCGTTCCCCCGCAGCCGATTTCGATGTCATCGGCGTGTGCGCCGAGACAAAGAATTTTCACGGGGTCACTGTTCGGCCTGGTCAACGAGACACATTGCATCGGCTCATCTCTCCTGCGTGTTTGATCCTTCAGCTGAATCGACGGAAAACCGGCTTTACCGGACGGCCCTTCAGGTATTTCCCGATCCCCTCATCGAGGGCCCGACGATACACTCCCAACGCTTCGTGAACACACTCCACCGTCCGGTCGATGTCTTCTTCCGTATGGCTGTAGCTTACGACGAAGCTCGGCGCCAGAACACCGCGCCTGATGGTTTCCTGGAGGAACAATGTCCTCAACTCCTGTGAAGGCTTCTTCTCGGCGTCGCGTGTTCCGTACACCAGGCAGCACGGCTTCCCCAGCAGGACAAAGTTCTTTTCCAAATGATGTTCGCGGATCGACTTCTCCACACCGCGCGCGAGCCTCTCGCCGCGACTCCATAGTGTCTCGATAACGGGCTCCGACCGGTATGTACGCATGGTCGCAAGGGCGGCCGCAAGGCTGTGCGTCTCACCGCCGTGCGTGAGCGAGAGGAGGAATACCCGCTCCCGTTCACCGCGGATTCCCCCCAACTGCATAATCTCCCGTTTCCCGGCAAGCGCGGCAACCGAAAACCCGTTGGCGATCCCCTTCCCGAATGTCGAAAGATCGGGAGTGATCCCGTAGAAGGCCTGTCCCCCGCCGTTGTGCCACCGGAACCCGGTGATCATCTCGTCGAGTATGAGGATGGCCCCGTTCTCGTGGCAGATATCCGGAAGCTCCTTCAGAAACGTGCGGTCGGGGGGGATCTCCTTCTCGACCTCGAGCATCACGCAGGCTATTCTTCCCGGGTGCGTTCGGAACAACTGGCGGAGGGACTCGGCATCGTTGAAATGGAATTTGACCGTGAGATCCTGTGTCGCCTTCGGAATCCCGGCAGGCATCGCAGTGGTCCCGATAAACCAGTCGTCAACGGAGAAGAAGGGATGCTCCGCGCATATCGCGACGAGGTCCCGCCCCGTGAATGCCCTGGAGAGCTTTACTGCCGCGCTTGTTGTATCCGACCCGTTCTTCCCGAACTTCACCATCTCAGCTCCGCCGATCATCTTCAGAAGCTCCTCGGCGCATTCCAGTTCGATCGTTGCAGGCCGGACGAAGTTGCTCCCCATCCGCATCTGCCTGTACGCGGCATCAACCACCCGCGGATGCGCATGTCCCAGCGTCACCGAGCGGAGTCCCATGCCGTATTCGATGAATTCGTTTCCATCGGCATCGCGTACGCGGCACCCCTTGCCGCTCACGATGTAGGGGGCGAAATGTTCAGGGAACTGGTCGTCGCCTTTGGCGTAGGTGTGTGCACCGCCTGGTATTGTCTCGTGAAACCTCAAACCCATTGCGTTTGAACGCTCAAACGTACGCTCCGCGCCCGTACGATCCGGAGAACTCACCGGTTCCACCATCTCCAAAAGTCCTTGATCGCGGAGCCGGTCGGCGGCATGGCAGATCGCCTGCAACGTCATCCCCGAACGGTCTGCAATATCCAGCAGTGTGTGATCCCCGTCCGAAAAGTTGAGCGCCCAGAGAATCGCCCTCTGATCATCAGAGGAGTGAGTCTGGCCCCCGGTGCTGGAATACAGCCCCCGCCTACCCAGCTGCGGCTCGCATTTCGGGTTCGGGTTGACGTATGTCCGGTTTCTTTCCATCACCTCGACCACCTTCAGGTACGTCCTGAGACTCTCTTCCAAGGCCTCCGGGCGGACAAAATCGGGATTGTCCGCGGACGTGTGATACTGGGTGAATTCTCCGTGGGGGGTGCGCGTCAGGGAGCCGACGGGGAGGTTGAACCCCGGGGAACAGTATTGCCGCTCGTCGTAACCGTAAGGCGTGAATTCCCTGAGCGAAAACGGCGATCCCGAGTGTCGCAACACATGCATCACGGCCCGGTCGATTTCAGCATCGCCCCGCCTGCTTTTTTTGTACGTCATCGGACCCGGATCTCCCACGCAGGCGACAACAAGCCCCGCCCTGATCCGTGACACGGTTTCCTCGTTGAGCGCCAGCCACGTGATCGCGCCTATCGCACCGGGAATGAACAGGAAGCGGTAGGACAATCTGAGGTGACGGCCCGCGAGCCTCGCGGCGAGGAATGTCGCCAGCGCCATCCCCGACAGGTTGTCGTTGCAGAGCGACGGGTGGCAGCAGTGGCAGGAGATCAGGAACTCATCCTCCTCGTCCCCCGGCAGGTAGAGCTCGCCGTATGTCAGGTTCCCGGGCTCGAGCGATGAATCGATGACCACCTCGTATTCTCCCTCTTCCAGGGATTCCAGTTGCCTGTGACTCAGGCAAAACCCCCAGTCTTCCTTGTAATACGCAGTGCGGTACGGTATCAGGTCCGGTTGCTCAGGAAGGGAATAGAGGTGTTGCCGGAGCTCCGTCAGGGGCATCCGGGTGTTCACAGGCACGCTGTAGCTCATGACGTGAAGGTTTGAAGTTCGGAAGTCCACAACCTTCTCCATGCGGCTGTTCCTTACGAAGGCGTCCCTGATATTCCATTCCCGGGGGACACTCCAGTCAAACACCCGCGTTCCGGACGGCACTTCATGGATTGCAAGCTTGACATTCTCCTGGAGCCGCAGCAGGGACGTCCTGATCCCGTTGCCGGTAATGCTGCGGCAAACCGGGTACAGGTCGACGATAAGGCGGTGCATCGCATCCCCCGTCCCTTCGGCGGTCGTCAACGGCCGAGCGTCAGATGATGCATCCTTCATTTCAGCTTTTAAATGCGTGGTGGACCTCGCGTGTGTTGAACTCCGGCAATGTCCGGTCTTTGTCAGACATGGTTGTCACCGGGTGCGGCCACTTGATGCCGATCATGGGATCATCCCATCGGAAACCGCGCTGGTGATCCGGTGCGTAGAACTCGGACATCTGGTAGAACACATCGGTGTTGTCCGTCAGTGTTTGAAACCCGTGCGCGAATCCCTTCGGAATGAAAATCATCGTGCCGTTGTCCGGTGTCAGCTCCACCGAGATCCACCTGGTGAATGTCGGCGAGGACGTCCGGAGATCGATGATCACATCAAACATGGCTCCTCGCGTGCAGCGGACAAGCTTCGATTCCGCACACGGCGGCGCCTGATAATGCATCCCCCGCAGCGTTCCCTTCTTCCGGTTGTACGAAATGCTGCACTGGACGAGAGCGGAATCCAGGTTGTGTCGTTTGAATTCCCGCTCGCACCAGGAACGGGCGAAGTACCCGCGGTCGTCCTCCTGCTTCTCCATCGCGATGAAATACGCCCCCGGGAGACTCGATTCGGTAAAGACCACGCCCACCACCTTACGAAAATGTCTTGAGTTCGGGTATCGGCACAACGAATGCCCCCCCCCACTCCCTGATGTAGGAATTCTGCTTCATGATTTCATCTTTGAAATTCCAGGGGAGGATCATCAGATAGTCGGGTTTGGTCTCTCGAATCCGGTCCGGATGATGGATCGGGATATGTGTCCCCGGCAGATATTTCCCCTGTTTGTAGGGGTTGCGGTCCACCGTATAGTCGATGAAGTCCGTCCGGATCCCGCAGTAGTTGAGGAGGGTGTTCCCTTTCCCGGGAGCTCCGTACCCTGCGACCGATTTGCCGCGACGCTTAGCATCGATGAGGAAATCGAGCACTTTGCGTTTGGTCTCCTTCACATGCTCGGTGAACGTAGAATAGAAATCCAGGGTTGTAAATCCCGCTGCCACCTCGCGGTTCCTCAACTCCTCAACGCGGGGATCGACGGCGGGAAAGGCGGTTTCCGAACGGCGCGCGTACACGCGGAGCGATCCGCCGTGTGTCGGGAGCTCTTCCACGTCGAACACCGTTAGTCCGTGCGCGGCGAAGATCATTTCCGCCGTCAGGAAGGAGAAATAGGAGAAATGCTCGTGGTAGATCGTGTCGAACTGGTTCCCCTCTATCAAGCGCATCAGATGGGGGAACTCAATCGTAACGGTGCCCCCCGGTTTCAGGAGCAGCCTGAGGCCCCTCACGAAATCGTTCACATCGGGCACCTGTGCCAGCACGTTCGCGCACGCAATGAGATCGGCGCGCTTCCCTTCGGAGACGAGCTCGGCTGCCGTCTCCTCGCCGAAGAACTTGATTAATGTCGGAATTCCCTTGCTGATCGCCGCAGCGGCGATGTTTTCCGCCGGCTCGATGCCCAAAACAGGAATCCCCTTCGCGACAAAATGCTGCAGCATGTACCCGTCGTTACTTGCGACTTCCACGACCAGGCTCCGGCTGTCCAGGCGGAGCCTCGCGGTGATCATGTCGGCGTAGATTCGCATGTGCTCCACCCAGCTCTCCGAGTAGGAGGAGAAGTATGCGTATTCGGAAAAAATCTCTTCGGGGCTCACAAACTCCTCAAGCTGCACAAGAAAGCACTTTGCGCAGACGTATGCGTGGAGCGGATAGAAGCGTTCCATCCGGTCGAGTTCATCCCGGCTCACATAGCTCTCGCAGAGGGGCGACATCCCGAGATCGACGAATGTGACGCTGAGCGGCGCCCCGCAGAACAGGCATCTCCGGGGGCTTCCCCTTTTCCGGGGGACGATAAGGGGTGCGGCCGCAGGTGCCATGTGGCTCCCGTTACGCATTGATGCGCACTTCCTGCCTCCAGCGCATGTCGGGACCGAGCCGTCCACTCTCCATCTGGTACTTGATGTGATCGATCCGCTTGTACTTCGTCCCCTCGAAGTCTTCCAGCTTTATCCCGAAGGTTCTATAGGCGTCGAGGAGTTGTTCGGCTCCCCGTCGGGCCGTCCAGCGGGGGCTGAAACCCGGGAGCAGCCTCGCGATCTTGCTGAAATCCGCCCTGTAGCAGCGAAGATCGGGACCCGCGTCTTTGGCGAACACGATCCTGCAGTCGGGAACGGTCTCCCTGACAATTTCGGCGATGTCCCGGATTCGATAGTTCTCTTCCGACCGGCCGACGTTGAACGCCTGATGAGACACGACCTCGCGCGGTGCCTCGAGAACGGCTATGAACGCCCGCGAGATGTCCTCAACGTGCACGATCGGCCGCCACGGCGTGCCGTCGCTTTTCATGTACACGAGCCCGCGTGTATAGGCCCAGGCGACCAGGTTGTTCAGGACTGTGTCGAAGCGGTGGCGGGGTGAGACACCGTAGGCCGTCGCGCACCGGAGGAATGTCGGGCTGAAGTTTTCGTCCGCCAGCATGCTCACATCCCGTTCGACGAGGACCTTCGAAATACCGTAGGGGGTCACCGGGTTGAGAGGCGATGTCTCATCGACAAGGCGGTCTCCGGAGGCGCCGTAGTTGCTGCAGGAAGATGAAAACAGAAACCGTTTGACGCCTGCAGATTTTGCCTGCCGGGCGAGCTCGACGGAAGCATGGTGGTTGATCTCGTACGTCAGTTCCGGGTTGAGATCTCCGAGCGGATCATTGGAGAGTGCCGCAAGATGTATGACCGCGTCGAACCCCCGCAGATCGTCTGCGACGATGTCGCGGAGATCCTTCCGGAGAGTCTCGCCGCGTTCTCCGGCCGCACCGAACGTGCACTCCCGGTACAGATCGGTGTCGAGCCCCGTGACTTCGTGTCCCGCCTCCTCCAGCATGGGGACCATCACCGATCCGATATACCCGAGGTTGCCGCTGACAAGTATTCTCATGTCTCTCTCCGGAAAGTCAGTCCCCCCATCACGCGCTCTTCATCCCGTGTGTTAACGTTGCCCGGACGCCGCCTCCCGCTCCACCCTGCTCCGCAGGTCCCGCAGGCCGCCGGGTTGTCGTATCTTCTCTCTTCTTCCAGACCTCCCAGGGCGCATTCCCCTGGTTGAACATGTCCGTCAGCTCCTGTTGTTCTTTGAATGTGTCCATCGACCAGAGGTTGTTGTACCGGTACCCCGTGAGCAGGTCGCGGTCGATCAGCCGCTGGAAAGGCTCGATCACCAGTTCCTCCCCCTCGCGCATGTAGTCGAAGATTTCCTTCCGGAATATGAAGTATCCGCCGTTGATGAGCAGACCCGTGTCCCTGACGTATTCGAGCTTGTTCACGAGACCGTTCTCTTTGAGATCGACAACGTGAAACGTCTGGGACGGGCGGCAGCACATGAATGTTGCGACCTTGCCCGTGTGAACGAATGTCTCGATCATGGTGGGAAGATGGGCGTCGGTCAGGCCGTCCGAATAGTTCGCGAGGAACATCTCCTCCCCCGCGAGGTGCTCTTTCACCTGAAGCAGCCTCTGCCCGATGTTGGACTGAAGGCCTGTCTCCACAAACGTGATCTTCCAGCTCTGAATATCGCTCCGCATGAGCAACCGGAGGTCCTGCCCCCCGTTTGTCATCGTAAAATCATTGGAGATGTACTCGTTATAGTTGAGAAAGAAGTCTTTGATCTTCTCGGCCTTGTATCCCAGGCACAGAATGAACTCCGTGTGCCCGAAGTGGGCGTAATATTTCATAATGTGCCAGAGGATCGGCTGGGTTCCGATCGGAACCAGCGGCTTCGGCAGGTTGTCGGAATAGTCCCGCAGGCGGGTGCCAAGTCCTCCGCAGAAGAGAACGACTTTCATTGAGAGCCCCTTTCTACTGTTTCATCTGCTGTGTCGAGCATTTCTTTCCGTCAATTTTGTGCGGATGCAATGCATTCCGCCGCCCGGGCGAGACTACAGCGTGAGGAATCGGCTTGCAAGTCCCAATGCACGGGCCTGACTTCTGATTTCCGTCGCGAACCGGGGATTCGATATGATGACGAGATCCGGCCGAAAACGGCGGAGCGAATCCGGCGCCCATACCCTGTATCCCGTGCGCGGGAGATACATCCCCTGCCGTCGTGGGTTGATGTCCACGACACGGAGGGCGCTCCCCCCGACGTCACAGACGCTCAGCAGAGTCAGCGCCCTGGCCCCGGCGCCCCAGATGGCGGTCCGGAGGCCGCTTCGTGACAGCGAGTCCAGCTTCCGTTGAACCTTCCTGACCTTTCGTTCGTACGTGCCGGCAAAAGCAGCCAGTGTGCGTTCAAATTCCCGGGCCGGCGCGGGGTGCCGTCTCCCGCGGCTCCCTTCCCCGGCCGAAGGGACGGCCTCGATGCTAAGATACTCCGCCCCCCAGCATGGCCGCACGCGCAGCACTCGAAAGCCGGAGCGGGAGAGGAGGGCCCGGATGGATGCCGCCGTAAACCAGGACTTGTGCTCGTAGGCGACATTCCAGACGAGCGTGCCGCCAAAGTTGTACGATGCATTGGGGACCTCCACATAGAGTGTCGAGGTTTTGTCCCCGTTCATCGTTCGCCTGATGAGCGAGGTGAACCCCACGGGATCCGGCACCGCATTCAGCACATGCCTGCAGCTCACGAGGCCCCGTGCGTGCGCCGTGTATCGTTCGGAGTAGTAGTCTTTCACATAGCGGACGCCGGCCGAACCGTCCGAAACGGGAGTGTGCCCCGGATCGATCCCGAGGCCGGTATTTCCTCCCATGCGGCAGAGTGTCCCGAGAAAGTAACCGTCTCCACAGCCGATGTCCACAATCTTCTTCCCCCGTATGTGATACGTCGCGATGAGGCGTCGGGAGAGATTTCCTATGAATCGCTGAAACACGGGGGAAGACTGCATCGAGAAATCATACCGGTCGAACGTGATGTGCCCGGGATCGTGTGCGCGATTCCAGATGTACTGGCATGAGCGGCAGTACACCAGCCGGATGTCCCCCACCGGGGCTTGGAGGGCCTCGGTCCTGGTCGGCCACATTGCGCCGTCCTGCGTCGGCACGCCGGCAAGACCAAAGAACTCCAGGGCGTCCCCTCCGCCGCAGACAGGGCACGTGTCCCGCCGCCCCCCGGTCTGACCGCTGCGAGCCGTGATTTCGATTTCGGCCGGTTTCTTCATAGCTCGATCTGTTCGACTTCCTTCCGGCGCGGGACGGCAGGCCCCGAACCGTACGCAGTGTGAATCTCCGGTTCATCGCACCGCCGGGCCCGCCGCCGGGAGTAAACCGTTGAAAGAGCCTTTCGGCCGGCATCACGAAGGGCTATTGCCAGATTCGCTGCCAGGCTCTTCCAGAAGACCCGCACCCAGCCCGCCATTGCGCCGTAGCAAAGCAGGCGTTCCTGCCGGCCGAGGGAAGAAGAGCCGACCGCTTTGAGATATTCGATTCCCATTCTCCACCTCGGAAGGATGATCCTGCCGGCTTTCGTGGGATCAAGCCAGATCGTGTAATCTCTGTATGTGCTGTACAGGTAGCGTGATTTCGCCGGGTGATCCCTGTTGTAGAACAGGCACTCGGGGATCTGATGGAACCGTCCCATCATGCCGAGCTTCGAAAGCAGGATCGCCTCTCCGTGCCCGTACACTCCGATCAGCGACGTCTTCGAGAGCGCCGCGGCACGGATCACGCCGAAAATCTCAAAGCACCAGTAATCAAAAAGCAGGGCTCGGAACCGGCGATGGACTTTGAACGAGGATGTGCCCGATTTCTCCTCAAGCCGTCGCGTGACATTCCCCTGCACGTCGATGATCGAGGTTCCGGTATGGCAGAGGACAACATCCGGGTTTGCGTCAAGCACCCCGACACATTCCTCCAGGAACTCGGGCGCGATGAGATCGTCATGAGCAGCCCATTTGAAGTACTCTCCCCTGGACAACTCGAAAACGCGGTTAAAATTTCTTGTCGATCCGATATTCACATCGTTCCGCGTATACCTGATCCGGGAATCCCGCGATGCATATGCCCGGCAGATCTCGGCGGTGCGATCCGTCGAGGCGTTGTCGGACACAACCACCTCCAGATCTCTCAACGTCTGCGAAAGAATCGATTCCAGCGCGGGTGCAATGAAGTTCTCACCATTATAGACTGCGAGCCCCACGCTGACCCGGGGCGGTCTCTCGGGGGCGCAGGCAGGAGGCGCGTTCATGGAATCCTCCGGCCGGCGGTCTTTTCATTCGCGAGTCGTTTCATCAGGTCTACGACAATCCCTGCGTTCGTTTCAAGATCATGATGTGCCTCCACGGCGATTCTTCCCTGATCGCCCATCCGCTGCCGCATCTGGCGGTCCCCGCACAACGTGTGCATCCGGTCTGCGAGCATGGAGACGTTTCCCGGGGGGATGACAAAGCCGTTCTCCCCGTCGCGCACCATCTCCGGGAGTGCACCGACACTGGTGGTGATCACCGGGAGGCCCATCGCCATCGCCTCGACCACGGCGTACGGCGAAAAATCGGCGCGGGTGGGGAGCACAAACATGTCTGCGTTCCGGAACAGACGGAGGAGTTCGGGAGAGTTCGCCTCAAGATCAGTGTGAACAAAGACGTTTGAGCGCGGGCTGCCGGCGCATGATTTTGTCACGATGTGGATATCGCACCGCGCCAGACCGTCGCACTGCGCGGCCTGCAGGAGCAGGTCGCCCCCCTTCCGTTCAAAATCGGCGCCGACGAAGAGAACATTGGTGCGTTTGCTCCTTTGCGCGTCCCCGCATTCCCGGCGGGGTGGCAGGGACCACAGGGAGAGATCGATGGACGGAGGGATAACTTGCATCCTTGACGTGGGCACCCCGTAGTTAACGTGCAGCGACTGGAAGACGAGGTCCGACCATGGGAGTATTCTCGCGGCCTCGTCGTACAGGCTGCGCACCAGCCTCTCCTTGACGTACTTGACCACTCGGCTCCGGCGGGGGGGGCGGTCGAGGTACCACCGCGAATACGGCGCCATCAGCACGGGGGTGACATCCAGGGAAACGACGATGGGGACGGACCGCCGGAAGTTCAGGAGGAATATGGGCGGGATGATATGGTTGAACAGCGCCGCATCGAACTGTAGTCCGGATCGCACCAGGTTTCTGATGCGGTTATGCATCACCGTTCCTCCCTTCATTGTCCAGTTGGAAGAGAAGGGGGGGACGCGTGTAAAGAGCTCGGGTGGTTTGATTTCGAGCTCGAGCCATGTGGCATCGATGTCTGCTTGCCGGTCCACGACCGTACGGAGGTTTTGAAGGAAGACCTCCACTCCGCTGAAGGGAGCGCTCGCAAACAGGAATCTATATTTCACGTTCGGGACTTTCATGCGGATGATTGCTACAAATTCTGCTCGGGAGCAGGCGTCCGGGATGCCCTCCGGAACCGGGATAACAGACTTTGCAGGGCGGATGTCGCCTGGTCCCTGAGGAATTGATCTTCACCCGGTTCCAGCGGCTTTGTCAGCCACAGAACGCCGCAGTACACCAGCAGAGAGAATCCCGCGCAAATGAACCAGGGGATGAAATGAGGCAAGAGCAGGATTGATGCCGACATGGCCAGTCCTGCCACCAGACTCTTCCCGACAACCCCCCAGCGGAACGATAATCGGATCCAGCCGGGGAGAAGGCTCGCCGAGACCACCATGATGCACATTTCTGTGACACCCGTCGCAACGGCCGAACCGATTGCTCCGTTGTCGAAAGTCATCTGGCAATAGGGGATCATAAGCATGTTCAGTCCGATGTTGAACGGTATCGCAATGAATGCGATGATTGCCAGCGACCGCTGCCGGTCTGCGGCGACGAGAGCGGTGGCAAGGATCATATCCACGTAAAGAAAAAGGATCCCCGCACTGAGCACCTGCAGGAGGATGACCGATTCCCCATAGGCGTTCAGGCCGTAAAGAAGGCTGATGATGTCGGAGGCAAAAAAAATGGTCGCGATCGTGACGGGGATCGCGGCAACGATCACCACCTCCAGGCTCTTGAGGAGCATCCGCTGATGGATGTTCGGTGCGTCCTTCCAGTACCGCGCGAGAACCGGGTAGACCGCGATACTCAGGAGGTAGGGAATGTTGAGGGAATCGAACAGTCTGTATGCGGCCCCGTAGAACCCCACGATCTTTTCGGGCGTCATTTTCGAGAGCATGATGCTGTCGATCCTGTAGTACACGACCCCAAATACTGAGAGGAGGAAATAGGGAACACCATGTGTCACCTGATCACGCACCCCTCTCCACCGCACCCTGGGGAGTGAAGGAACGATGGTCCGTGCCTTGACGACAAGGACAAGGAGGTTGAGCAATATGCCCAGGACGCACACCGCGGCAACCATCCGGGCGCCGGCGCCGAGAAGAAGAAGCGGGATCGTCAGCACGCCGATCGAGACCCGTTCGGCGATGGCTCCGAGCGACGTGTACGAGAGCCGTTGGTGCCCCTGATAACACGCATACAGGGTGTTGGTACCGGCAAGGAGGAGGAGCGAAACAGAGAGAATGAGGATGAGGAGCTTTTGCTCCCCCTGGTACCCCAGGATTTCGCAGAGAACGACGATTGCCGCAACCGAAAGCATCGCAAAGGTGAACCTGGCAGCGATGGAATCAACAAGCACCTGACCGGTCGACTCAGGCGCACGGACCACCTCCTTTGAAATGTAATAGTTTGAACCAAAGCTGACGAACATGGCAAAGATGCCGGTGATCGCCGTCGCAAGATAGAACCGTCCGTATTCCTCCGGTCCGAGATATCGGGGAATAAAAAGTAGAAGCAGGAAACCCGATGTCATCGTTATGACCTGCTGCACCAGGAGGACGCCGGTGTTCTTTGCCACTCCTTTTGCGACGTCGCGTAACATCAGATTCTTCTTCGCTGTGTGGATGCCATGTGATTCCGCGCCGGCCGGTCAGTGTGTCTCATGAATCAGGCTCAGGGGGGCGGCGTTGGCCTCCGTTTTCGCGGCGTTCTGTAAGTGCGAGACGTCGGGTGCCAGGATTCTCCCCCGCTGGGCAAGCATTTCCAGGATCACCTGTTGCACGTCCGTGATCCAGCCGTCAAGCGCGTGAAAGCGTTCGATATGCTGCCTGGCGCGGATCCCCATCTCTGCGGCGATGTCCGGATGTGACCAGAGAAATCGTATCGCGTCCCGGAGGGCTCCCACATCGCCGGGTGGAACGAACAAACCGGTTGTTCCCTCCTGAATGACGTCTCTCTGTCCGTTCACGCGGGAACAGATCACGGCCTTCCCCATGGCCATGGCCTCGAGGATGCTCGTTGTTCCGTTGTCCGTGTCCGTCTCCCGGAGCGGTATCACGACGAACCTGGATCTGTCATAGAGCTTCCTCAGATCGGTGAAGTCCATGGGACCCACAGTGACGTTCCGGGGGAGGGAAGCGTTATTCTCGAGAGACTTCATCCATGTATCGGCCTTTCCCACGCTCAGTTGTCCGCCGGCCGCGATATGGCACGGGATATCCAGAGGGCGGAGCGCTTCGACGAGCGACTCGTAGTCGCGCATTTCCCGTCCCACCGAGCATATGACGTCCTGCGGACCGCCGAGCGGGCGCCAGAACTTCTGATCGACAGGCCACCGGAGGAGCGATATCTTCGATGAGGGGATGTGCAGTGTCCCGGTCGCGAATTCCGCCTGCGCGGAACTCATCAAAATGATCCTGTCGATGGCTGGATGGACCATCTTGAGCAGGTGAGCCTTCTTTGGCTTGGAGATCCAGGAGAAGATCGATACGTGCGGCGTGCGTGAGCCTGTGAGGCGAAACAGGCCTGCCAGCGGGAGTCCCAGGTGTTCTCCCCAGCTCACAATGACGTCGTACTTTTTTCGGACCGCGAATGCTTCGAGGACCTGTGCAATGCCGATTCCGGTCAGTTTGTACGCCGCCGACCTCCATCGTGGCGCCGACTGCAGATACCGTTCGTCGAGTATGCATGCATTGAGGCTCTCGATCAGCGGAACCATTCGCGGGAACCTGTCTGCGGCCTCCCTCTGTTCCAACCCGGCCCTGTCGGGCCATCCAAGACCGGCAGACAGGAGCAGGAGTGTCTTTATCTGGCTGGCATGTCCCGGCTGTTTCCTGTCGGAGAGGAACTGGCGCGTCTTTGCGTGAATGGAACGGACTGCGGGATACGGACCGAGCACTTTGAGCCCGAATTCCGGCATCCCCGTGGAGCGGTTCACCTCAATCCGGCGTATTTCAAACGGGTCAGAGGAGAAATTCATCGGCCCCGACCAGGCGCTGCAGGCTTGCCTGAACCCGGCGGCTGCCACCATATCTTTGAGTGTCTGATTGAGGAGGCCGTAGGGATAGGCGAATGTCAGCACCGGGGCATTGAGCGTGATTTCCAGCAGCATCCGCG
>Ga0182011_10000287_pt1 | contig 43152 bp, 42 predicted proteins | sample 711E1DmetaG_FD_120481 | JGI IMG/M metagenome (GOLD analysis project Ga0182011, IMG submission 120481) | Permafrost microbial communities from Stordalen Mire, Sweden - 711E1D metaG | ecosystem: Environmental > Terrestrial > Soil > Wetlands > Permafrost | place: Sweden: Stordalen | collected...
AACCCCGTATGGGGCGGAGCGTTTGCCGTCGTAAACTGCTGCTGGTGGCAGCCGTAGCAGGTTATGGGAAGCCCGACGTAGACATTGTTCACGTGGCACTGCACGCACGCCACCGCCGGATGCGCACCTGTCAGCGGGAACGTTGAATTGTTGTGGTTGAACGTCGAGGGGGCCCATCCCGGGTTCGTCGTGTGGCATGTCGCACACGCCGTCGGGAACCCCGCGTGGGGCACGGGCGTGGTCGCCGACGTGAACGTCGTGGTATGGCACGTGTAGCAGTCCGTCGTGAGTCCGGCGTACACGTTGTTCAGGTGGCACTGGGCGCAGACCACCGTCGTGTGACCTCCTGTGAGGGGGAAAGGCGTATTATTGTGATTAAACGTCGCCGGCTGCCAGGCGGCCGTCGTATGGCATGTCGTGCAGTCGGTGGCAAACCCCGTATGGGGCGGAGCGTTTGCCGTCGTAAACTGCTGCTGGTGGCAGCTGTAGCACCCCGTCGAAAGCCCGGCAAACACGTTGTTCGTGTGACACTGCTGACAGCTCACCGCCACGTGCCCCCCGGTGAGGGGGAAGAGCGTCTTGCTGTGATTGAATGTCGCCGGCTGCCACGACGACATCGTGTGACATGTCGTACAGTCGGTCGCAAACCCCGTGTGCGGGGGTGCCTTCGCCGTCGCAAACTGCTGGCCGTGGCACGAAATGCACTGTGTCGCGGTGGCCCGGAAGACGTTTCCCGTGTGGCACTGCGCGCAGGCGATCGTGGCGTGTGCCCCGATCAGGGGGAACCCCGTCCTCGAGTGGTCGAACGTCCCTCCCCAGCTCATCGCGTTCACGGCGTGGCAGCTCTGGCAGTCCGTCCCGAACCCCGCCTGACGGTGGTTCGGGGACTGCGCCCCGTCGAAGTCGGACGCGTGACATCCGTAGCAGTCCGTCCGGAGCCCCACGTACTCGTTCTTCTGCTGGCTCGTATGGCACTGCTGGCAGGGAACCGTCGCATGTGCTCCCACAAGCGAAAAACGGGTCGAGGCATGCCTGTGCACCATGTCCGGCACCAGCCACGACTGCGGCGCATGGCACCGGTCGCATGTCGCTCCCAGCTCACCCCGGTGCACGTCATCGTGGCAGTCCGCGCAGCGCGTCGAAGACTTCCTGAACCTGAACGTCAGGCTCGTGTGGCAGTCCGTGCATTTCGCCTGCGCGTGCGCTCCTTTCAGCGCAAAACCGGTCTTCCGGTGATCGAACCTCGCCGGCACCGGCATCACGTTCCATGAGTCCGCACTGTGGCACTCCTCGCACGCAAACGAGATCTTCCCGTGAGGCGAGTCCTGGGCCGGTACCGCACCCGTGGCAAGGGGGAGAAGACCGGCGCAAACCAGCACCGGGCGGACGAGCCGGAATCTCAAAAACCTCATGCTCTCCACCTCCCTGGCAACCGTTGTGGCACCCGCTCCTCCGGCAGCGATACCGGGTGTCGCGTGGTACGAGTGATCGCCGGCGCGAGCCTCTTTCCCGCTTTCATTACAGTCTCCTGGCGCCGGCGGATGGCGTCTCGATCTGCGGATGACAATCGACGCAACGAACAGGTGTTCCCGCATACTGACGTATCTTCTCCGCCCCAGCCTGTATCACCGGCTTGTGACAATCCACACAGGGGACTTTCAGGTGCTTTCCCTTCAGCACAAAATTCGTCTCGTCGTGATTGAATGCAAGGCTGTTCCACCCCCTCGGGTTGTGGCATGATTCACACCCCGAATAGCGCTTGTGTGCGAACTGCCCCCCGTGAGGGTCCCTGTGGCAGGTCTCGCACCGCGCCCCCGATATCCACGCAAATTGCCGCGTGCTCCTCCCCCTGACGGCCTCCGCGGGATGACAGCTGGCACACGGCACCGCCTCGTGTCCCCCGCTCAACGGGAATTTCGATGCGTTGTGGTCCCCGGACGAATAGGCGGCGGGCAGGAATCCCTCGACGCTGTGGCACGACTCGCAGGCGCCTCCGTCCTTCCGCCCCCTGAACTGGCCGCTGTGGGCATCCTCGTGGCAATCCATGCACGCGCTGAATCTCTTCACCCGGCAATCCGGCGGCACCCTTTTCCCCTGAGCGTTCACGGTGACGGCGCCATGGCACTTCCCGCATTCCACTTTCTCGTGTTTCCCCCTGAGCGGGTAGCGCGCCGCAGCGTGTACGAACCTGTTCTGCGTCCACCCATCCTCGCTGTGGCACGATTCGCACGAGCTCTTCTCCTTCATCTGCGCGAACTCACCCCGGTGCGCGTCAGCATGACAGTCCGAGCATTTCTGAAAGTTCATTACTCCGAAATTCTGCCGCAACCTCCCGTCGGCCGCACGGACCGGCAGGTGGCACTGCTCGCACCGCATGCCGGCATGGCGCCCCCTCAGGGGAAACTTTGTCGATGCGTGATCGAAGTTCTTCGTCACCCCGATCTCCCATCCGCTCGTTGCATGGCAGCTCTCGCACGCTTTCTGGAACCTCCCCCTGTGCGGGTCCGTGTGACACGCGGAGCATCGGTCGAACTCGATCCCGGCATACTTCACTGTCTTGACGTCGTTCGGCATCGGCCTGTGACACCTGCCGCACTCCACCTGCACGTGTTTTCCCGTCAGCCGGTATTTTGCCTTGTCGTGGACGAACCTCGACGCGGGCTTCCATCCTTCCGCAGTGTGGCAGGTCTCGCATTGCTGCGAGAGCTGACCCCGGTGCTGGTCGCCATGGCAGCCTTTGCAATCCGTCGGGAGCCCCATGTATGTATGCGCATCGAGGAGACCCTTGTTCGCCCGCACATCTTTCGCCGTGATGCGATTCTGCGTGTGGCACCGGTCGCACTCGAGGGGCCTGTGCTTCCCCGTGAGCACATACCCGGTCTCGTCATGGTTGAATTTCTTCTGGTCGAAACGGACAAGTGTGAACCCCCGGCCGTGATGCTCGTTGTGGCATTCCACACATTGCCTGCCTGTCAGCTTCGCGTGGAACCCCCTCCCCGCCGTCACGCGCGCATGGAGCTCCGTATGACATTCAAGGCATTTGTCATTCGAAACTTCCTTCCCGAGGGCGTGGCACTTCGTACAATTCCCCATCCCTTCCAGGGAAGCGTGGGGGGCGGACAGATCACCGGGGGAGATCTGCGCAGGTGACGCCCCCCTGAAGGTCAGGAAGAGAGCGACAAGCACGCCGGCAGGCGATGGGGCATGCCTCAGAATATCCACGTGTAGCCGAATGCAATCGCCACGCCCACGTGAATGCTCAGGATGACGAACATGACGATGGAGAACGGCAGATGCACCACGTGCCAGTAATGAAATATCTTCTTGAACTGCTGGAGGAACGCGATGCGCCGCGTCAGCATGATGCGCCGCGACGCCATCACCCGGATGCGCGAGAGCATCTGGGCCTGCAGCCCGCGCCGCTCGAGCGTCTCGAAGAGAGTGTGAAGGCGCGAGCGACGCGTGAGATCATTGATGACGAAGAAGGTGATGACCTCCATGAGCCCCATGTCCGCGACAGGTTTGGAGGGGAGGGCCGCACTGTCGATGAGCTTGAGCAGGTCGGCATCGAATCCGAATTGCTTCCGGAGGGTCTCCGCGATCCTCTCGTTTTCGGTTACGAGATCCTGTGAAGAGAGCTCGTTCCCGTGAATACCCTTGGGGATCTGGACGTAGAAATATCTGCCGATCACGCCGCTCAGGACAACTGCAGCCATGCTCCAGAAACTCACGGCTACCAATCCGCCGATCTTGAACGTGGTGTGGTACACGACAAGTATCGGACCGAGCAGGCAAAGGAAGATATGAAACTCAAGCCAGTTCTTGATCCGGCCGAGATTTGCCAGGGCACGCCATCGCTTGCGTGAGGAATAGAGTATCACGCCGACGGTGATCATCAGCGAACCGATGATCCCGTATCCCTGTCCGAGAAGCCCGGTGGGTTTTAGAGAGATGTACTGGGGGTGGAAGGGACGGTCTTCGAGAGGAGTGGTGTAATACCCGGCTCCGTGTATGCCGATAACGAGCGTACTGAGGAGACCCGCCGCGATGAGGAAAAACACATAGACCTTGTGTACATCCTTGGCCATCGTTCCCCCTCCGGCAGGCAAAAGAATTTCATGAACGATGACCCGACGCTTATCAGGGCTCGTCTGACGAGAAAATACGCTTTAATGATAAAAATGTCAACTCAATGAATGAATTTTTGCGAATATCCACTTTGCGCTCATTCCTTTGTCCTGACATTCATCACGTCATGGAGCGCGGAAAGGAGATTCTGAGTCGAGAACCGGCTTGGGAGGACGACCGACGCACCTTCGACGGTTTCCCCCTGTTTTCCTCCCGTAACGATTATTTTGAGGGAAGGATTTGTGCTCTGAAGGATCAGCGGTATTGCCGGCCCGTCCATAAAGGGGATGTCCATGTCGACTACCGCCGCAACAATTCCGGCATCTGGTCTGCGGCAAAGCGCAATCGCCTCAGCACCGTCTTTCACTGTCACGGCATCGTATCCGTGAGCGACGAGGATTTTTCTCATTATGTCCCTCAGGGACGCCTGCGGGTGGGCGACAATAATCCGCTGCCCCCCCCCAAGATAAAGATCCGGATCCGTTCCCTCCCCCGAACTCTCCCCGGCCGGAAGAAAGACCTTGACATTCGTTCCCTGATCCGGCACGCTGAATATGTTGATGAACCCGCGATGATTCCGCGCTATCGCAGCGGCAGTCGAGAGCCCGAGGCCCGTGGTCCGTCCGGAGGGCTTCGTCGTGAAAAACGGCTCGAAGACCTTTCCGACGATTGCAGCGGGGATCCCTCGCCCGGTGTCACTGATTGTGATGACCACGTACTTTCCCGGAAGGGCGTGGGGGATCGTGGCAACCGACCGGGCCTCGACCAGGAGATTTTCCGCGGCAAGCCGGAGAACCCCGCCATCAGGCATCGCTTCCCGGCCGTTCGCACAGATGTTCTGCAGAATCTGTTGGATCTGGGTTGCAGTCCCGGGAATGGCCCAGAGCCCCTTTTCAAATTCTGTCTCGAGGTGAATCGATTCAGGGAGCCCGGCCTTGAGGATCCTGGCGATCTCTGCGAGTATCTCCGCGGGATCGAGAAGCCCTTTCCCGCTCCCTGCGTTCTCGGCAAGGGCGAGGACCTGGTTCGCCGTCTCCATGCCGCGGTGGGCATTCGTCGCCAGGATCGCCACGGCCTGGCGGGAGGGCTCGTCATCGGCCTTCGCGGCAATGGCGGGAACTGCAAGCATGACGGGTGTCAGCATCGCGTCGAGGTCCGCCGCAAGGGCTGAGGCAAGGCTCGCGATCCCCTCCATGTGGCGCGCACGGAGTTCATACACTTCCAGCTCTCTTTTCCCCGTGATGTCGGTGCATATCACGAGGACCGACTTGGCATGTCCTCCCGCGTCACGGATCAGCGTCCATCTGCTGTCCACAAGGACCTTGACTCCGTCTTTTCGCTGCTGCCGCAGCTCTCCCGCCCAGTATCCCTCAACCAGCGTCGTGTGGGCGGCCCCCCCCAGCCCGTGTATCTGCTCCGTGTGGAGAAGCTCCGCCGAGAGCTTCCCCCGTGCTTCTTCGGCGGTCCATCCATACAGGGAGGTGGCAGCATTGTTCCAGAAGAGTATGCGATCCCCGGGGTCGCAGACGATGACGGCATCCTGAACCTGCTCGAGGAGTCCCGCATCGTCGGTCAGGGACACAACCTGCCGGGGGCCCGGTTCCCCCGGGGTAACGAGTGCAAGTGTGCCGACGACCTCACCCCGGACGTTTCTGTGGGGCACCGCACTTATCTGCGCGTCGAACAGGATCCCGTCTTTTCGCTTCAGCGGGGCGTCATAGCGTTCGGTCAATCCCTGCCGGCGGCGCTCGTTCCGCTCGTAGAGGAGACGCCGGTCTCCCTCTGGTATCAGGAGCGTCGATGCGAGTCTGCCGAGCATTTCTCCATCGGCATAGCCGCTCATCTCCGACATCGTGCGGTTCACAAACGTGATGACATCCTCCAGGTCGGTCACGATGACGCCGGCGGTCATTTCCTCGAGAAGCGCATGGAAATGCGCTTCGCTCTCAGCAATGACACGGAGCGCGAGCCGGTGCTCGAGCTCCGACGCCGCGCGGGCCGCCGTGACGGCAAGGACCGACCTCGCGACGTCTGGATTCGGGAGGGGACTGTCGTGAATGATGAAAAGGTGGCCTATCACTCCCCCCCCCGCGTCGATAAGGGGAGTCCCCATATACGAGCACGCGTCCATCGCCGCGAGCGCCGGTTCGTCCGGGAAGAGCTTCTGGACGTCCGTGGCGAAATAAATCGTCTTCGCTTCCCTGATCACCCTTTCGCATGCGGTATTCGCGACGTCGTATTCGAACACGGGAGCCGGTCCCCCCGACGCCCAGTAGGCGAGGGCCTTCACACGTTCGCGTCTCCTGTCGGTGCATTCCGACACCAGGGCATACTTCACCCCCAGGCCCTCGGCCAGCGCACGGACGAGGCCGGGGAAGAATTCTTCTCCGCGGTTGCGTGCGATCTCCTCCTGTACCTGACGCATGAACTCGCCGGACATCCTCCGGTCGCTTATGTCGCGCGATATGATGACGATTCTGTCCGGATTACCGTCTGCATCCCTGATGACGCTCCCCTGCGATTCGATGTACCGGATGGTGCCGTTCCGGTCAACCAGCCTGTATTCCAGGCGTTGTCCGATCCCTGTGGCCACGGTTTCACGAAACACCGTCCTTACCTCTTCCCGGTCGTCCGGATGTATGTCCACGAATGAGCTCGTCCCTTCCAGTGTGTCGGGCTCATCGAGGAGATCCGAGTACGCCGGGTTGTTGTAGATGCGCCTCCCTTCGAGGTCGAGGACAGCGATCAGGTCACTCGTGCTCTCCACGGTGCGTCTGAATATGTCCTCTCCTTCGGGGATTGAACCGGAATCCGGCGGAAGTGACTCCTGGGTGGGGGGCGGCTCCTGATCGGGAGAGGGGGGCGGGGCAGGGGGATTGTCGAGCATGAATCTGACTGCAGCACCGAGCCGCGAGATGTTCTTTTTGGAAACGTAGTCCCCGGCACCCGCCTTCAGCGCTTCCACCGCCAACTCCTCCGACCCCGCCCCCGAGACGATAAGCCACTGGACGTCCGGGTTTTCAAGCTTGTGCTGACGCATGAGGGCCATCACGTCGCAGCGGGGCATCGAGGTGTCAGCGATGACGATGTCCGGCATGAATTCGTCCATGATCCGGTCGAACATGTCCTTTGTGCCGACGCGGCGCGAGTTCAGGGGAAGATCCGACTTCCGGAGCTGCATGACGATCACTTCTGCGTCCGTCGGGTCAGGCTCCAGGATGAGGATTTTTTTCTCTTCAGACATTTGAGAACCCCGTGTACAGGTGTGACGAGTGAATCAACGCCCTTCCCTCCCCTCGAGCACGCCTCCTCCCCGCTTGTCCGACCTCAGGAGCGCGAAGGCGAACAGAAGCCCGAAGAGCCCCAACGAGGAGAACATCACCATGCTCGCGGTGTAGTTCTCCGTTGTGTCCCGCAGAAACCCGTTCAACACGGGGAATATCGCCAATCCCACGTTCTGGATCATCGTCGTCAATCCGAATGCGGTTCCCACCCTGTTCTTTTCCACGAGAAGGGGGATCGAAGGCCACATTGCGGCCGGAACAAGGACGAACGATGCACCGAGCATGATCATGGGGAACACCGGAGAAACCATCGTGAAGGCCATGATCAGGAACGCCGGCACCATCAGCAGGGAGCCGAGGACCATCATCGATGCCCGGCGGCCGAATTTGTCTACCATCTGGCCGAACACGGGGGCGAAAATCATCGAGGCGAATATGATGATCGTCGTGGTCCCGCCGGCGGTCGTGAACATGTGGAAAATGTTGTAAAAAACCTGGGAGAAGAACCCGCCTTCGGAACCGGCGGTCATCGGCAGGCCCCACTTCGTGTTGAAGAAATCCGTCGAGAGGGCCGTGAAGGGGAATATCGCCGAGTAGAACGTCACGCACAACAAGGTCACGAACCAGTAGGACGAGGTGAACTTCTTGATGTCCCCTATGACGATCTTGTCACCCCCCCCTTCCTCCTTCAACGCCAGCGTCTTCTCCCCCCGGCTGTCCAGAAGATTGTAGATGAGGTTCGCCACGAGGGAAGCGACGCAGAAAAGGACGGCAGCCCAGAGGGCGTACCTGTAGTCCTTGAAATAGTCGGCGATCAGCGCCTCGGTGTTGAAGCTGAAGAGCGTCCCCAGACGGCTGAGTGTCAGGCCGATCCCGAACGACAGGGCGAGTTCCTTCCCCTTGAACCACCTGGCAAATATCGCGCTTTGCGCCACGACGAGCGACTCCGAACCCCATCCGAATACGAACCGGCCGAGATACAGTATCCACAGATTCGGGGCGATCGCGACGATCAGAGCCCCCGCCGTGACAAGACCGGAAAAAAGGAGGCTTGCGCGCCGCGTGCCGATCCTGTCGATCAGCAGTCCTCCGATGAACACCGAGAGAATCGCGGCGACGCTGTACACGGTGTACATCTGGCCGATTGCTTCGCGGCCGATGCCGAGTGCGCTCACCAGCGTCGGAGCGATCGCGCCGACGCTGTCATAGGCGAAATAGCTGCCGAACGTCAGCAGGGCGACGAAGAACAGAACCGTGAATCTGTACGAACGATGACGGGGGTCCAGACGCCCAGCGGTGCCGTCCCCGTCCGGCATGGGATCAGGCATCGCCTCCCGCCTTTCGGTGGTTCGTGAATGACCGGACGTTACTGCGCATTCTTCAGAATCTCCAGAAGAAACTTCCAGTACCTGTCGACGGTGTCGACGTAGATTTTCTCGTCAGGTGAATGGACGGCGTCGAGTGTCGGGCCGAACGACACCATGTCCATTCCGGGGAATTTCTCTCCGATGATACCGCACTCCAGTCCCGCGTGGATCGCCTTCACCTCGGGGTCCTTTCCGAAGAGCTGCCGGTATGTCGACCGGGCGAGTTTCAGAACCTCGGAATTCATATTGGGCTTCCATCCCGGATAGCCGTCCGTCCCCTTCACCGCCGCGCCCCCGAGATCAAAGACCGACGCGACGGACTGGCAGATCTCGTCGATCTCGGACGCCACGGAGCTCCTCTGGCTGGTCGCAACAACCACCGATTTCTTCTCCGTCCTCACCACGGCGACATTCGTGGAAGTCTCGACAAGCCCCGGGATATCCGCGCTCATTTTTGTGACGCCGTGGGGGAGGGCGGCAAGGGTGCTGCAGAGTCTCTTCTGGAGCGGCTTCGCGAGGACCTTTCCCTTCTTCTTCGTGGGCCCGAGCGTTATCGTGAGATCGGGCTCGACGGACCCCAGTTCCGCGCTGATGACCAGGTTGCACTGTGCGACCACCGCCACTGCTTCCTCCCATCTCTTCCCGGGGAGAAACAGAAGGGCTTCCGCCTCGCGGGGGATGGCGTTGTGCTTGTTCCCACCGTCGACGGAGGCGAGACGCGCGCCCAGAGGGGCAAGCTGGAGGATGACTCGGTTGATGATCTTTACGGCGTTTCCGCGCCCCTTGTCGATCTCGAGTCCCGAGTGCCCACCCTTGAGGCCGGTGACTTTCAGCACCGCCCCTGTCGTCCTCGCCGGCGCGGATTCAAACGAGGCCTTCCATGTCCCGATGGTATCACGCCCGCCCGAACACCCCACGTAAATGTGCCCTTCCTCCTCGGAATCGAGATTCATGAGGGTCCTGCTCTCCAGCATGCCCGGCGCCAGGTTGCTTGCGCCCGTCAACCCGGTCTCCTCATCGACTGTGAACAGGAATTCCAGGGGACCGTGGACGAGCGAGCGGTCCTCCATGATCGCGAGGTTCGTCGCCACGCCGATGCCGTTGTCCGCACCGAGCGTCGTCCCGTTGGCCATCAGCACGTTCCCTTTCCGCACCAGCTCGATGGGGTCTCTTGCAAAGTTGTGGGCCTTGTCTTTGTTCTTTTCGCAGACCATGTCGAGATGACCCTGGAGCGCGATGCTCCTGACCCGTTCCTTCCCTGCACTCGCAGGCTTCCGGACGACCACGTTGCCGAACTTGTCCGTGTTCGCCTTCAGGCCGAGTCGCTGTGCCGTCTCCAGCACATATTTCGTCATCGCTTCCTCATGCTTGGAGCAGCGGGGGATTCTCGCTATATCCGCGAAGTACTTCCACACGATAACGGGTTGCAGCCCTTCGATCGCTTGAGACATTGTTCTATGCTCCTTTCGGTATGAAGTGCCGGGGCCGAGGATACCGGAGACAACGGACCGGCGTGAAGAAACTTACATGATCGCCGTCGGCGGCGCAGGTTCATCGGCCCTCCCGGCCTTCGAGAGCGGGACATAGATCAGGTACAGGGCGAGAACTACGAACACAGGGATCGCGAGCCAGGGGGCGATCGCCTCGAATCCGGGGACGATCCAGAATTTTGCCGGGCCTCCGACGCGGTCGCGGATGAAGACCACGGTGGCGATAAAGAGCCCGATAAGCGCCTCGCCCGCGATGAGTCCGGACGCCGAAAGAACGCCCGCATTCTCCACGCGCGCCTTCTGCGCGTCGTTGAGACCGCGCTTCTCGGCACGCTTGTTCACCATGCCCCGTATCAACCCGCCGACGAATATCGCGAACGTCGTCTCCAGGGGGAGGTACATGCCGACGGAGAAGAGCATGGGGCTCTTCACTCTCACCAGGATGAGCGATATCCCCAGCGCGATCCCGACGACGACAAGGGGCCACGCCATTTCGCCCCCTACGATCCCCTGGGAAAGGGCCGCCATGAGCCCCGCCTGCGGAGCGGAGAGGCCCGGACCCCCGAACCCGCCGTTCGCCGGGTGGGCTGCAAGGTCGGCGTTATGAAGAACGTAGAGGGGGAAAAACATGACGAGCCCCGCGACGATGACACCCAGGATATCGCCGATCTGCATCTTCGAGGGAGTCCCTCCCAGTATGTGTCCCACCTTCAGATCCTGGAGCATCTCCCCGGCGACCGCGGAGGAGACGCACACCACCGCGGCGACACCGAGGACAGCCGCCACCCCCTGGATCCCCTTGACGCCGATGATGACCATTGTCAGCGCGGCGATGACCGTGGCGGCGAGCGTGAGGCCGGAGATCGGGTTGTTCGACGACCCGATCAGCCCCACAAGGTTCCCCGAGACGGCGGCAAAGAAGAAGCCGGTGATGAGCATGACGATCGCGGCGAGTATCGCCCCGACGAACATCTGCGTGAAATAGAAATAGAGGCCTATCATCAGCACGAACACCATGATCACGCCGAGTATCACGAGCTTGAAGGGAAGGTCTCTCTCCGTCCTCTCCGTCGCCGCGGCCTGTCCGGCGGATTTCCGGACGTCGGCGACCCCCCGCTTGATCCCCAGGATCAGGTTCTTCCGCATTTTCCAGAGCGTGAAGCAGGCGCCGACGAGCATCCCCCCCACGGCGATGGGCCTGACGATGTACCGGTAGAGGTGGCCCGTCACCGCGGCCCATGCCGCCATCGAGTCGCCGTTGTTCATCGCCGTATACCTGTCAATCAGCTGCGGCCCCAGGAAGAACACGAGGAGCGGAACGAAGAGTCCCCACGCCAGGAGCCCGCCCGCGAAGTTCAGTGCGCCGAGCTCGGGGCCGATGATATAGCCGACCCCGATATACGCCGGCGTTGCGGCGGGAGCGGAGATCGTCGTGATCCCCCCTCCGGCGACTTTCTCGGCATCCCCCTTGAGACCGAGCCTGACGAACGATTCCTTCAGCTTTCCGACGCCGACCTGGAAATTGAGGTCCGTGGCCTGGAGGACACCGAGACCGTCCAGCAGCTTGATGAATGCGCCGACTCCCATCGCTTTGAAGAGCTGGATTGCCGCGTCGGCGCCCCGCTGTCCCGCTTTATGGATCTCGGATGCGGCCACCGACTCCGGGAACGGAAGCCCCTCGTCTTCCACCATCACGCGCCTGAGGATCGTCACAAACAGGATCCCCAGGACCCCCCCCAGGATCATCAACGCCGCCGCCGTCAGGTACTCCGGGAGCATCGTATCGGGAGTGAAATTCCATATGCGCAGGATCACGAAGGCGGGGATCGTGAAGACCGCTCCGGCGGCGACGGACTCGCCGATCGAGCCGACCGTTCGCGCGAAGTTCTCCTCCAGGAGCGTCCCCTTCATCAGGCGCAGGACCGCCATGCCGATGACCGCCGCCGGGTATGTCGCGGCGATCGTCATGCCGGCCTTCAGGCCGAGATAGGCGTTCGCGGCCCCGAGGATGACGCACATGAAGAGCCCGATGACGAGCGCGCGGAGCGTGAATTCCTTCATGTTCGAAGAGGCCGCCACCATCGGCGTGTGTTTAGACTCAGCCATTGTCACTCCTTCGTTAAGGTGAAGATGACCTGGACTACGAGTTGCGCACGAACAGCGCTTTGAACACGTACCCCGCGACTTCGGGATTCTCCTTGAACCGCCGCGTGGAGTAACCGTACCAGTGCTCTCCAAACGGGACATAGAGACGAACCCTGTGGCCGTCGCGCACGAGCCGCTTCCTGAGCTCGGGGCGCACCCCCAGGAGCATCTGGAATTCAAACCGGTCCTTCCTGAGCCCCATTGTCCGGATGAAGCCGCAGGCCGCATCGACGAGGACCGTGTCGTGCGTTGCGATCCCCACATAGGCATTCCGCTTCAGGATCAATTCGAGGAGCCGGATGAAATTCTGCTGTACCTCCTCGCGTGTCTGGAACGCGATTTCCTTCTTTTCCTTATAAATCCCTTTGCAGAGGCGGAAGTTCGGCCTGTCCTCCAGGAGCCCGAGGACGTCGTCCTCGGACCGCCTCATGTAGGCCTGGAGCACGATACCCGTGCTCGGAAAATCCCTGTGGAGCGTGCGGAAAATGGCGATCGTGTCCGTCGTGCACGTCGAATCCTCCATGTCGAACCGGACGAAGATGTTATGGCCGGCAGCGACCCGGAGGATCTCCCGGACGTTCTCCGTGCAGAAGTTTTTGTCGAGTTTCAGGCCGAGAGAGGTGAGCTTGATGGAGAGATTCGAGTCAAGTTTTTCGCGGGCGATAGTGTGGAGAACCTGGTTCGACTGTTCCCGGGAGGCGACCGCCTCATCACGACTTGTAATGTCTTCCCCCAGCACATCCAGCGTCGCGCAGACACCCTCCGCGTTGAGGGCGCGGACCGTGTTGACCGCATCCTGAACAGTTTCTCCGGCGATGTAACGGCCGGCGAAATAGCGCACAACAGGCTTCGGGACTGCGGGGATCGCTGCAACAACGAGTCGGTTCAAGAGGCGCATTCGATGTCCCAGTTAGGTGATACGCGCACCACCCCCCGCCGTCCATTTCCCGCCGTCAGGATTCCGGGGTTCACAGACGAAGAGAAGAAATGCCGGACAGAGCAGCCATGAAGTTGTTTCAAAAGGAGAGAACGCGCAGCGAGCGGTTTCGGATTGCGGCAAAAATATACCCATCACCCCCCTGAAAAGCAAGGCACACCCCGGACACACCCTCACCGGAAGAGGAGATTCACAACCCACACGGCCGCGAGCATCCCTGCGACATCGGCAATGAGGCCGACGGGAACCGCGTGGCGTGTCTCCTTGATCCCCACGGACCCGAAATAGACCGCAAGGACATAGAACGTGGTCTCAGAACTCCCGTACATTGTCGACGCCATGATGCCGATCAGCGAATCAGGTCCGTGGACTTTCATGAGTTCCGTCATCACTCCGAGCGAACCGCTCCCTGAGAGGGGGCGCATGAGCACCATCGAAAGGGTTTCGGGAGGCATGCCGATCAGCGCCGTCACGGGGGCAAGGAGCCGCGTGAGGAGCTCCAGGGCGCCGCTCGCACGGAAGATGCCTATCGCGACAAGCATCGCCACCAGGTACGGAATGATCCGCACGGCGGTTGTGAACCCTTCTTTCGCCCCCTCCACAAACACCTCGTACACCTTCACCTTCTTCAGGATCCCCCACCCGAGGAACACGACGAACATCGCGGGGATGGCGGCGACGGCGAGCGTGTTGATGAGAGCACGGAAGAACTCAGCCATTGCCCGCCTCCATCCCCCTGCGGTACCGGGGGAGCCGCTGCAGAATCCGGGACGCCGCAATGCCGGCGATTGTCGCGCACCCGGACCCGATGATTGATGTCCCGATGATGATCCCCGGATTCGCCGATCCCGCCGCCGCACGGACCGCGATCGCAGTTGCAGGGATGAGCACCAACCCTCCCGTGTTGATCGCCAGGAACGTGACCATGGCGTTCGTTGCCGTGCCGAGTCTGGGATTCAGCCTGTTGAGTTCCTCCATGGCCTTGAGGCCCATCGGGGTCGCCGCATTGTTCAACCCGAGCATATTGGCGGCAATGTTCATGATCATCGCTGCGAGGGCAGGGTGGTCCGGGGGAACATCGGGGAACAACCTGTGCGTGAAGGGAGCAAGGAGGCGTGTGATGATCTTCAACAGCCCCGCCTCCTCGGCGACCTTCATGATGCCGAGCCAGAGCGCCATCACACCGATGAGGCCGATCGAGATTTGTACGGCGGTGGCGGCGTAGTCGAGCGCGGCCGCGGTGACCGCTTTGAGCTTCACGAACCTCACAGGCTCCATCACCATCCGGACCGAGGCCGTATCCCCGTCCCCGCCAAGCTTCATCGAGACGACCGAGCCGGTGAGCCGGTCCTTCTCAGCTGCGTGGCGGCCCATCTCCTTCCACCGGAAGGGGGAGGACTCACCGACCGCGATCACCACCGTCGAGCGACCGGAGCCATCCGCGGAGATGATCGCCCCCTGGCGCACCGCCGAATCAGCAGCTCCCGGGCCGTAATGCGTGTTGAACTCGCCTTCAGAGAGTACGATCGTCCCCTCCCAGGTGGCACGGAGAGGGGAGGGACGCTTTGCGACTTCAAATCTCACATCGAGCGGGACCCCGTTGCGATACCGGTCCCCCACTTCATCGGCGATGTCGCTGCCGGCGGCAACGAGTATGCCGAGAGCGATGAGTGAGATCCAGATGTAGTTCAGCATGGGGTGTCGGGTGTTTGAAATTCAGACAGATCCGGAGTGTTACTCACGCCAGAGATCAGCGAGATCAACGATCACTGCGCCCGCAACGCCACTTTTGGGCGGGACTGCTAGAACCCCAGCCGGAGGGTGAAGCCGGGAAAGGAGTGCCCGGGCCCCGGGGTACCGGGAAGGAGACGGAGTGAAAGGTCCGTCCCGACATCGAAATCAAACAGGCTCGCATCGACGTAGGCATCCGCGACATTCAGGATGTAGAGGATGACGAAATACCATGCAAAGGTATCACGCTGTTGCTTGTAGAAATCCCTCTCTCTCAGGTAGGTGTCGGTGTAGAACGCATCCGGGGAATCCGGGAGAAGGCTCGCGGCGTACTTCTGGCGGTAGTCCTCTGTCCTGCGGTTCTGATCGAGCCACGTCGAAGCAAAGTACAAGCCGAGTCCGAGGACGACAGGGACTTTCCAGTACGACTGATTGTAGAACTGACCGGCTCCCGGAATGACCGCGGAAAAGAGCATGGCGAGACCCGGCGATTTCCTGGGGTGCCCCACGTAACGGAGTGTGTCGACACCCCGGGCGGTTGAGTCCTTGCCCTGCAGGACGCGAACGGAATCGGGGTGCGAAGCTTCGGCGGAGGGGGTCTGCCCCCGCAGGGGGTGGGCGTTGAAGAGAATCATGACCGCCAACAGGTGCCGGTGGACCGGTTTCATCGTATCCTGTCAGCGAGACCGCGTGATCCCAATCGCATCTATCTCGAGGCGGACATCCCGGGGGAGCCGGGCCACCTCGACCGTGGATCGTGCGGGAGGGGACACACGAAAGTACTCACCGAAGACTTCATTCATTCCCGCGAAGTCCCCCATGTCCTTCAGGTACACGGTTGTCCTGACGACCGATGCGAGATCCGACCCCCCCGTTTCCAGTATCGCCTTGAGGTTTTCCATCACCTGACGGGTCTGGACCCTGATGTCGCCGCCGACAAGCTCCCCGGTGGCAGGGTTGATGGGGATCTGCCCCGCCGTGAACACGAATCCCTGTGGTGTGACGGTCCCCTGGCTGTACGGTCCTATCGCCCCGGGGGCGTTCGGGGTGGAAATGATGGTTTTTTCCATTGATCATCCCGGACTGTTGTAGCGAGACTATTCTGGCGACGCTCTTGTGGCAAGGCAGTGAAGACAGTCATCGCGTCCTGTCGTCGATCTCCGAAAAGATCTCCAGTATCCGCTCCAGGTCATCGGCAGAATAGTATTCGATAACGATCTCCCCTTTCCCATCCTGCAGCATTCTCACCTGGACCCGTGTCCCCAGAAACTGGCGGAGACGCTCCTCGATGCTCGAAAGAGAGCTGGAGACCGCCCCGGAGCCGTGGAGGCCCGCACGGCGGGCTCCCTTCTTCGTATTTTTTTCGCGCGTCAGGCGTTCCACGTCGCGGACCGAGAGTCCTCTCCCGACCGTCCTCCTGAATATCTCCATCTGCCGGTCCGGATCGTCGATGGCGACGAGCGCCCTGGCATGGCCGCTGCTGATCTCCCCTTTTCGCACGGCATTCTGGATCGATTCAGGGAGCTTCAGGAGACGCAGGAAATTCGTGATCGTCGTCCTGTCCTTCCCGATTTTCTGCGACACTTCTTCCTGGGTGTACCGGCATTCGTCGATCAGCCGCTTGTAGGAGATGGCGATCTCGATCGGGTTGAGGTGTTCCCGCTGGAGGTTTTCGATGAGCGCCAGCTCGAGCATCTCTTCGTTTGAGCGGACCCTGATGATGTATGCGGGGATCTGCTTGAGTCCCGCTTCGCGTGCGGCACGCACACGCCGCTCGCCCGAAATCAACTGGTACTCGTCGCCGAGCCGGCGGACGGTCACCGGTTGGATGATCCCTTTCTCCTGGATCGACCGCTTGAGCTCGTCGAGAGCGACGGGCTCAAACTCGGCCCTGGGCTGGTACGGGTTCCGTTGAATGCGGTCGAGCGCGATCGAGGCGATGATGTCATTGCTGACGCCGTCGTCCTGCCCCCCCACCGGGAGCGGAGGGATTGCCGCCTGGCGGGGTATGAGTGAGGCGAGGCCTCTGCCGAGGACGGGCTTCATTCGGGCCATGGTGTCCCGTTCATAGTGTGATGATCTGGTGGTTGTTCTTCACCAGCACTTCCTGCGCAAGATCCATGTAGTTGCGGGCACCCGTCGAAACGGCGTCATAGAGGATGATCGGTTTCCCGAAACTGGGCGCCTCGCTCAACCGGACGTTGCGCGTGACAACAGATTTGAACACCTTTTCCCCGAAATACTTCTTCACCTCCTCCACGATCTGGTTCGAAAGTCGTAGTCGACCGTCAAACATCGTGAGGAGCACCCCCTCGATGTCAAGGGATTCGTTGAGCTGTTTCTTCACCATGCTGATGGTGTTCAGGAGCTGGCCGAGTCCCTCGAGTGCGTAATATTCGCACTGCACGGGAATGAGGACAGAGTCGGCCGCCGTGAGGGCGTTGAGTGTCACGAGTCCGAGGGAAGGGGGACAGTCAATGAAGATGAAATCGTAGTCGTTTCTGACGGCGTCGAGCGCTGTTTTCAGGCGGCTCTCCCGATCCTCGAGCTGGACGAGTTCGAGCTCGGCCCCCACGAGATTGATATGGGAAGGCATGACGGAAAGAAACGGCATCTGGCTCTTCTGTATCGCCCCGGCCGCCGAGAGGCCGCCGACCATGACCTCGTATGTGCTTCTCCCCTCGGAGGAAGCTTCCAGTCCGATCCCGCTCGTGGCGTTCGCCTGCGGGTCGGTGTCGACAAGCAGCGTCCTTTTCTCCGCGGCGGCGATGCAGGCCGAGAGGTTGACCGCGGTCGTGGTCTTGCCGACACCCCCCTTTTGGTTCGCTATGGTTATGATCTTGCCCAAAACACACCGTCACGAGTTCGGGAAACGCCGGATCTCCACCGACAGGAGAGGGACGGAGTTCCGCACGGAATACAAAGGCGTGAAACACCGTGAAACATCGGATTGTCTCAAAAGATACCTCTTTTGCAGGTTCCATGCAATCAAATAGTACAGCACGGGATGCCGCGACGCGTGGTGCCCGCTATGCCGGATTCGAGCCGGAGTCGCGGGACTGAGGGGAGGGTTTTTCTTCGGCGTGGTGTTTGACGACATGCGCCTCGGCGACGAACACCACCTCTTCGGCGATGTTTGTCGAGAGATCCGCCACGCGCTCGAGATTCCGGCTTACGCGTATGAGGTCGAGCGCCTGTTCGATGAGAACCGGTTCCGCCCGCATGAGCGCCACAAGCTCTGAGACGATCTTCCTGTTGAGGTCGTCGATCGTGTCGTCGCTGACGAGAACCGACCGCGCCTTCGCCGAGTCCGCGTGGATGAACGCGTCGATCGAGTCGCGGAGCATCGCCTTCGTCACCTGAGCCATCCGCGGGAGGTCCACGAACGGCTTGACCGGTTCCCCTTCCGCATACTTGAGAGCGGACTCGGCGATGTTCACCGCGTGGTCGCCGATCCTTTCCAGGTCGTTGTTGATTTTCAGCGCGGCCAGTATGAAGCGGAGGTCCGTCGCGACAGGCTGTTGCAGGGCAAGAAGGTCCACGATGGCATCGCCGATCTCGATTTCCATCGCGTTGATCCGTTCGTCCTGGGCCATGATCTCCCGCGCGAGGACCGCGTCTCTCTCCAGAAGCGCCCGGATCGCGCGCGCGATCGATTCCTCGGCGAAGCTCCCCATCTTGATGAGGTTGGTTTTGAGTGCTTCGAGTTCTTCGACAAAATGACGCTGCATGGCGGTGGTCAGGAAAGTGACGGGTATAACATACTGAACGAGGGCGGAATGTGCAAGGCGTGAATTTCAGTCACGCCGGAGAGCGTCGTGGCTTTCAGGGTCGGATCCCCTCGCCGGCGTTGTGCTTCACCAGCTTCGCCTCCACGATGAATATGACGTCTTCTGCGATGTTGGTGGCATGGTCGGCAAGCCGTTCCAGGTGGCGCGAGAGGATCAGGATATGGGCGGCGGGCTCAATCCGGTCATGGTGATCCTTCATTTCTGCGACAAGCGAGCGGAAGAGGCCTCCGTCGAGCTTATCGACGACATCGTCGCTCACGAGCACGCGGGAGGCAAGAGATGCGTCGCCGCGTATGAACGAGTCCAGGCTGTCCCGCACCATGATGCGCGCGATATTGGCCATCTCGGAGAGGCGCGTCGAGAGGAGGAACTCCCGGTGGGGGACGAGCGGCTCGACCCGCTCCGCGACATTGACGGCGATATCGCCGATCCTTTCGAGTTGTGAATTGATCGCGAGGGAGGACATCAGGAGCCTGAGATCCACGGCGACAGGTTGTGTCACGGCGAAGAAGTCCATGCACTGCCTGTCGATGAGCGTGTCGAAGGAATCGACTTCCCTGTCCCTTTCCATCACACCGCGCGCACGCGCCATGTCCCCTTCAAAAAGGGCGCGGCAGGCGGACCCGAGCTGCCCGTCCACGAGACTTCCCATCGTCACGAGGTTCGTCTTGAGATCCTCAAGTTCCCGTTCGAAATGACGCTCCATATCAGCCGAACCTGCCGGTGATGTAATCTTCGGTCTGTCTCTTGTCCGGGGTCGTGAATATCCGCTTGGTCTCCCCGATTTCGATCAGCTCGCCCAGGTAGAAGAATGCCGTCTTGTCGCTCACCCGGGCCGCCTGCTGCATGTTGTGTGTCACGATCGCGATCGTGTAGTTCGCCTTCAGCTCGTAGATAAGCTCCTCGATTTTCGCCGTCGAAAGCGGATCCAGCGCGCTCGCCGGCTCGTCCATCAGGACCACTTCGGGGTTCACGGCAAGAGTGCGCGCGATGCAGAGGCGCTGCTGCTGCCCCCCCGAGATACTCATCCCAGATTTGCTCAGGGAATCCTTGACCTCGTCCCAGAGCGCAGCCTGCCGGAGGCACCGTTCGACGACTTCGGCCAGATGTTTGTGGTTGTGGTGGCCGTTGAACCTGAGTCCCGCTGCAACGTTGTCGAATATCGACATTGTCGGAAAGGGATTGGGTTTTTGAAACACCATCCCCACACGACGGCGGAGGTTCACTTCGTCGATTTGCATGATGTTTTCCCCGTCGAGCGTGATCGTCCCCTTCATCGTCCCCGCCGCCACTTCGTGCATCCGGTTGAGGCAGCGCAGGAATGTCGATTTCCCGCACCCCGAGGGACCGATGATCGCCAGGACACGGTTTGTGGCAACTTCGAGACTCACGCCCCTGAGAGCCTGGGTCTTGCCGAAGAACGCGTCGACATTTCGCGCGACCATTTTTGCCGGCAACGCCGTCTGAACGGCAGAGGACGGCGCACCCGAAGGGACATCCATGACTTTCCTCTCGGAATTTGGTGCCAGATCAATGCTCCGCATAGCGGCTCCGCGTTACGATTCTGAAAATGACGCTGAGTACGAAAATCAGGGCGATGAGCACAAACGCCGCCCCCCACGCTTGCCGGATCCAATCTTCAAAGGGAGCTTTTGAATAATCATAAATAAACACGGTCAGCGAGGCTATCGGCTGGTCGATCGCGGTTGACCAGAACCTGTTCCCCAGCGCCGTGAAGAGGAGCGGCGCCGTCTCCCCCGCAGCGCGTGCGATGGCCAGAAGTATCCCGGTCGTGATACCTTTCAGCGCCGTCGGGAGTATGATCCGGAGCGTCGTCTTCCACCGGGGTATCCCGATCGCCAGACCCGCTTCCCTGTACGATTGAGGGACGAGGCGTATCATCTCCTCTGTCGTCCGGGTGACCGTCGGGATCATAAGGATGGCCAGAGCGACGCCCCCCGCCAGTGCTGAAAAATGCTTCATCGGGAGGACGACGATGACGTAGGCGACGACACCGACAACGATGGACGGTATGCCGCTCAGGACGTCCGCGAGAAAGCGGACCGTCCCTGCGAAAGGGTTATCGCCGTACTCGGCCAGGTAAATTCCCGCCATGATGCCGACCGGCAGCCCGAACAGGGCCCCGAGCCCGATGAGTATGCCGGTCCCCACAATGGCGTTCGCCATGCCGCCCCCCGTTTCGCCGACGGGCTTGGGCATCTGAATGAAGAAGTCGATATTGAGAGCGGAGATCCCCTGGATCAATGTGTACGAGAAGATGAGGATAAGGGGCGCGACGGCAAGAAGGACGCACGCCACGGAGAACAGCACCATGGCGTTGTTCTTCGCCTTGCGCCAGAAGAGGTACAGTTTCTCGCTCGTTGTCATCATGTCTTGAACCTTCGCGTCACACTCCAGACGACGAGCCGGGCGAGTGCATTCAGAACGATCGTCATAACAAAGAGGACGAACGCGATCTCAATAAGTGCGCTTGTGTACATTGACGATGAGGCTTCAGCAAACTCGTTCGCGATCACGCTGGCCATGGAATAGCCTGGACTGAAGAGCGAGGCCGATATCTCCGAGCGGTTCCCGATAACCATCGTCACCGCCATCGTCTCTCCCACTGCGCGACCGAGCCCCAGCAACGTTGCTCCCAGTATCCCGGATTTTGCGGAGGAGAGTATGATTCTCGTCGATTCCCATCTCGTGGCCCCGAGACCGAGGGCAGCCTCCCGCTGGAGGTTCGGTATGGCCTGCAGCACATCGCGGGAAATCGAGGCGATGATAGGGAGGACCATTACCGCAAGGATGAGACCTGCCGCGAGCATCCCGAACCCGTACGCGGGACCCTTGAAGAACGGGAGATATCCAAAATGGGACGAAAGCCAGGGTTGGAGCGTTTGCCGGAGCCAGGGGACAAGAACGAATATGCCCCAAAGTCCGTAGACGATGCTCGGAATCGCCGCGAGGAGCTCGACCAGAAATGAGAATGGCCGCTCGAGCCACCGGGGTGCAAGTTCAGACAGGAATATCGCCACGCCCAGACCCAGGGGAAGAGCGATCAGAAGGGCAAGAAACGACGAGAGGAGTGTGCCGAATATCAGGGGAAGAGCCCCGTACTCATCCTGCACCGGATCCCACGTACTCGTCACGAGGAAGTTCCACCCGAACTTTGAAATCGTGAGTGCGGACCCGGCATACATCTCGTAGCCCATCAGGAAGACGAGCGAAAGCACTCCGAACGCGAAGAGCATCGTCAGGTGTTTGAAAACGAAGTCACCCACGTTCCATCTGCTTTTCGCCCCACGCCGCGCAGACAGCAGAGCGGCGGGGGGAACACTCCCCCCGCCGCCTGCGGTAGACACGTCGATCGGTATCACGGTGCTTTCCGGTGTCACGGTCTTTATTTGGTCTCGATCGTGGAGATCTTCTTCTCGCAGAGCTTCACAACCGCCTTTGGAAGAGGGGCGTAGTACAGGTCCCTGGCGAACGACTGTCCGTCTTCCATGGCCCAGCGAAGAAACTTCACCATGGCCGACGCCTTCTCTTTGTCCTTCATCGATTTGTAGACCAGCAGCCAGGTAAACCCGGAAATCGGGTATGAATCCTTTCCGTCTGCGTCGGTGATCGAGACGCGGAAATCATCCGGCATGTTCGCCACGGCGCCCTCGGCAGCGGCCGAGACCGCGTCGAACGACGCCTTCACGAAATTTCCCGCCTTGTTCTTGAGCGAAGCATACGGCATGTTGTTCTTTACTGCGTAGGCGAGCTCCACATAGCCGATGGAACCCTCGGATTGCTTCACAAGCCCCGAAACGCCTTCGTTCCCCTTTCCGCCGAGCCCGACAGGCCAGTTTACGGCCGTCCCCTTTCCGACCTTTGTCTCCCAGGCTTTGCTGACCTTCGTCAGGTAGTCGGTGAAAATATAGGACGTCCCGCTCCCGTCAGACCGGTGCGCGACAATAATTGCCATGTCGGGAATCGTCATCCCCGGGTTGATCTCCGCGATCTTCGGATCGTTCCACTTCAGGATGTCGCCGAGGAATATACCCGCGAGAACATCCGGCGTCAGGCGAAGATCCCCCGTGAATCCGGGGAGGTGATACGTGGCGACGACCGCTCCCATGACCGTCGGAATGTGAATGACCTGTGTCCCCTGTTTGTCGGACGCATCCTTGAGTTGTGCGTCCGTCATCGGGCCGTCGGTCGCTCCGAAATCCACCGTTCCTTCGATGACCTGCTTGATCCCCCCGCCGCTGCCGATCGACTGGTAGTTGAATTCGATTCCCGTCTTCGTATGGTACGTGTCGAACCACTTCGAGTAAATGACATAAGGGAATGTCGCTCCTGCGCCGTTCAATTTCAACTGCGCGCGCGCAGGCATCACGGCCATCCCCAGTACTGCGAGGGCTGCGATGATGATTGTCAGGTTCTTCATGTGCTGTCCTTTGTTTCAGTTTGAGGGTTGATGTGTGCCTGTGCGGATCAGAGGAACACCCAGTAGAATGTCACGCGCGCAGTGACCGAGGCGTCGATCGAGACCGCGCTTGTGACGTTACGGGGAGCCTGGTACGTCTCCATCTGGAGATTCGGTATGATCTGCACGTTCTTGTCCGGTTTGAAGCTCAGCCCGGCAATGAGGTAGTTCCTCGTTAGCGATGCTGCATATCCGGGTGCGCTCACAGCTCCCGTCAGGGGGAAATTGCTGTCGGTGTTCGGGTTGAAAATGTCGTACCGCCCGATGAGCCCGATCTCCGGGGTAAACCAGTAGTATCCGAAAATACTGACGCCGAAGGCGTTGAGCGATTTGAGTGTCTTTCCGGTCTTGTCGGCCGGATCCACTTCCCCGTTTTGAGTCGACTGCATAAAGGCCTCGACGCCGAGCGTGAACGACGTCGGGTCGTTGTACGCCGCAAAGAGCGCGTACGTCAGGACGTTGTTCGGCAGCGTCGCTTTCGGCACGGTGGTGCTCGCCGGATCGTTGATCTTGTCCTGCGTCCTGAAGTCGCCATCCAGCGTCACGATCACGTTCTTGACGGGCTTCACTTGGAGATTGAGCGACACCCTCTTGTACCTGTTGACTGCGTCGTCCTGAGCGCTGTTGTTCGACACCATGAACCAGTAACCGAACATCCCGCCGTCGTCAAATTTCCCGCGCAGGGCAAGGCCGAGGTCGCGTGAGGAGATGATGCCGCGGAGGTCCATGATTGTCTTTTCGAGTGAACGATAGGCCCAGACCCCCTCGGAGATGTCATACGCGGTTGTGGGCTGGACGCCGAATATGAGATCGCTTCCCGCGAATATGTTTTTCCATTTCATGTACGCGTCTTTGATGTACAGCTGCGAGAGAGAGCTTCCGCTCACGCGGGACGCGGTCGCCGAGCTTCCGTTTTCGGAGGCGATCATGTTTCCTTCGAGCCGAAACCGCGCTGTGAACTTCTCCGAGATGTCGTTGTCGTACGTGAAATAGATCCGCCGGATCTGGAACGCCTGGAAGTCCTTGCTTCCCGGCACCACGGTCCTGGAGAGTCTCGAGAAACCGGTGTCCTTGGCCACATTATAGAAGTAGTCACCGAACACAAGTCCGGAGAACTTCCCCTGGGCGCCCGCGAGTGCGACACTCAGAACCGCGAGTGTGCAAATAAGCATAGCAATGCGTTTCATACCACCTCTAATGAATGGTTAATGGATGGAAAATAGAGAGTTGCGTACTTGCGCGGTTGGATCGACCCCTGCGGATGCAAATATACGTCCGGACCGTTACCCCAGTATTACCCGCGCGTTAAGAAATTGTTAAGGGACGAATCCCATCGATTGCGCGATGAAGACCGGAATGAGCGGATAATTCATCGGCTATTGTAAGAACAGCAGGGCCCCCGGTAGGCAGGGGTCAGGGTCTGCCTGAGGGGCCCGTACTGTTCCCGGGGGCAAAGCCCGCCGGTACCAAATCGACAACAGGGGCACCTCCGGTTTCCGCGCTCCCGACCGAAGGCGGGGGAATATACACAGTGAAGATTACGCCGGTGTAAACGGGATGTTAAGTTTGTGTTAACGCAGGGGGAGGGGGGGGAAGGGGGAAGGGACGGCGTCACTCGAAACGGTCACCGGGGGAAATTCTGTAGCCGCGGAGGAATTCCCCGGCGGTCATCCGGTTCTTCCCCTCCTGCTGCAGGTCCTCGAGCGCGATCAGGTCATCCCCCGTCCCGACAAGGAGGGCATCCTTTCTGACATCGACTGTCCCGGGCGCGAGCGACCCCGCCGCGACGCGCGCCCGGTAGAGCTTGAGGACTTTCCCGTCGTGCGTCGTGAACGCAGCGGGGGAAGGAGAAAGTCCCCGGATCTGATTGCGGATCTGTTCCGCGCGTGTATGCCAGTCGATGCGGCAATCCTCCTTGAATATCTTGGGCGCAGGGCTCGCGAGCGCCGGATCCTGCGGGCGCGGGATCGCTTTCCCCTGTTCGACAAGCCGAACGGTATGGAGCACGATCTCCGCCCCCACATCGGCAAGCCTGTCATGAAGCGTGCCCGCATCGTCGTCGGGGAGCACGGGGGTGCGTGCCTGGAGGAGAATGTTCCCCGTGTCGACCGACTCCTCCAGAAAAAAAGTCGTCACTCCCGTTTCGGATTCTCCGTTCATGATGGCGCGGTTGATCGGCGCGGCGCCCCGATAGCGCGGGAGGAGCGAGGCGTGAAGGTTGATCGAACCGAGACGGGGGATTGTGAAGACCTCAGGGGGGAGTATCCGGAACGCGACGACGACGATAAGATCGGGACCGAGGGACCGGACCGCGCCGGCGAACGCCTGATCCCTCAGGCTCTCGGGCTGCATGACGATGATTTCACGCGATGTTGCGGCTTCCTTCACAGGTGTGGAGCTCGTCAGCCGCCCCCTCCCCCTCGGCCTGTCGGGACCCGTCACGACGGCGGGGATCGCATATCCGTTCTCCGCGAGTATCACGAGGCTCGGCACCGCAAAGGCGGCGGTGCCCATGAACAGGATGCGGAGAGGCGCCATGGAGTATCCCTTAGCGGGGGTCGGTGCCTGTCGCCGGCAGCGAGTTGCCGACGATCGGGTAGTCGACGTCCACTTCCCCACGTTCAAGCTTGTTGAGCCTCCCGCGGAGAAGTTTTCTCTTCACCGCACCGAGGTGGTCGAGGAAGAGGACCCCGTTCAGATGGTCGATTTCGTGGAGTATCACCCGCCCCAGGAGCCCTGCTGCAGAAAGCTCCTGCACGTTGAAGCCGGTGTCGAGGTACCGCACCCGGATGTTCTCGGCCCTGTTCACCTCTTCCCTGATGTCCGGGATGCTCAGGCACCCTTCCTCGATCGTCCATGTCCCTTCCTCAAAGAGGACCTCGGGATTGATCATGGCGATCGGGGGTATGTCGGCCGATTCCTCGATCGCTCCCGCATCCACCACGATGACGCGGTGGAGCTCCCCCACCTGATTCGCCGCGAGGCCGATCCCGTTCGCCTTGCGCATGGTCTCAATCATGTCGGAGGCGAGGACGGAAATTTCCTCCCCGGGTTTCCTCACGGGACGGGCTTTCTTCCTGAGGACGGATTGGCCGTAGATGTAGATGGGGAGGACGGACACAACATGACTCCTGAATGCTGCTGGATTGCTTCGTCGTGGCGCCCGGGGCGCCGCCGCGGGCGCCGCTCAGGATGATGCTGTTGCCTACCGGACGATCCTCCGGGCGCCGATGAATCGGTCGCGGTAATACGAGCTCTCCATCGAGGAGATCGTCACCCCGTACGAAACGCTTGCGTGGGCGAACAGGTCATCTTCGATGTAGATGCCGACGTGGGAAGGGGACTCCCCCGTCGTGTTGAAGAAGACAAGGTCGCCGAACCGGAGGCGCTCCCGCCCGATTTCCGTCCCCTCCGCGTACTGGTCAGCCGTCGAGCGCGGGAGACGCAGGCGAAGCGCACCGCCGTACACCGCTTCCGTGAATGCGGAACAGTCCATCCCCCCCCTGCCGGCCCCCCCGTATTCGTACGGGACACCCAGGAGTGACACGATCTCCAGGAGGAGATGATCCCTGTTGAGCACGGGAGGGAGAGGCTCATCCTCCCAGGGACGCTCCTTGACGGCACGGGCGCCGGAGAGTCCCTTCGTCCGGGAATTCTCACCCGACCTCCCCGCCGGATTCCCCCCCCCCTCGGCATCCGCCGCACGGAAGCGCGGAGCCGTGGAGGCGCACCCCGCCAGGCCGGCCGCGGTAATCGCCAGTGCGCATACCGCCGGCAGCGCGGCGCGGCCCCAGACATCACCCAGTTGTCTCATCCCCGTCACTGACACTGCGGCCTCCCCGAAGCGGGTTCACCCCAGATATGCGCGCAATTGTTTGCTCCGGGACGCATGACGCAGTCGGCGGATCGCCTTTTCCTTGATCTGCCGGACCCGCTCACGGGTCAGTTTGAATTTCTCCCCGATCTCCTCCAGCGTCAGCGAATGCTCGCGGCCGAGCCCGAAGTAGAGGCGAATCACTTCGGCTTCCCGTTCGCTCAGCGTCGAGAGGGCACGCTCGACCTCCTTGCTGAGCGATTCCTTCATCAACTCGTTGTCGGGCGCCGGCTGCCGTTCATCCTGGATCACGTCAAGGAGCCGGTTGTCCTCCCCCTGGGCGAACGGCGCATCCATCGAGAGGTGCCGTCCCGAAATCTTGAGCGTATCGGAGACCTCGAAGAGGGACATGTCGAGTTCTTCCGCAAGCTCGCTCGCGCTCGGTTCGCGCTCAAATTCTTGTTCGAGCGAACTGAACGCCTTCCCGATCTTGTTCAGTGCACCGACGCGGTTGAGCGGGAGACGGACAATACGGGATTGCTCGGCAAGTGCCTGGAGGATCGACTGGCGGATCCACCAGACCGCGTACGAGATGAACTTGAACCCCCGGGTCTCGTCGAACCGCTTGGCCGCTTTGATGAGTCCGAGGTTCCCCTCGTTGATCAGGTCGCCCAGGGAAAGCCCCTGGTTTTGATATTGCTTCGCCACGCTGACGACGAACCGGAGGTTCGCCTTGGTGAGTTTTTCGAGCGCCCGCTGGTCCCCCTTCTTGATCCTCTGGGCAAGTTCGATTTCTTCCTCGGACTTGAGGAGATCGACCTTGCCGATTTCCTGCAGATACTTGTCGAGAGACTGGCTCTCCCGATTCGTATACTGCTTGGTAATCTTCACCATTCACTCACCTTCCGCTATTCACTGATATCGATCCGATCCACGATTCCCACGATACTTGCATCAACCGGAGCCTCATCGACGGGGAGAGGGATCACCGCCTCGCGGGCGGTGATGTACATGACGGTCTCTCCCGGCCCCGCTCCGACCGTATCAACGGCAACAACGGGGTCCCCGACATCGTTCCGCCGCCGGTCCATAGGCTGGATACACTGCAGCGTGAATCCCTTCAGGTGTTCGTCCTTCCTGGTTCCCCAGACCGTCCCGATCACGCGCGCGAGGAACATCGTCAGTCCGCCACGTCCAGCTTGTCCACGACCGCCATGATGACGGCGTCGACGGGTTTGTTCTTCGTTTGCGCGGTCTGCCGGGCGGAGCTTCCGCTGCAGACCAGGACAACGTCCCCCACCCCCGCCTGCACCGTGTCCACCGCCACGACGAACGTATCCTTGACGCGGTACTGAAGGTCGAGGTGCTTCACGATTTGGAGTTTCATCCCTACCAGCTCTTCATCCTTCCGCGTCGCCCACACCGTGCCGACGACTTTTCCGAGTACCATGAGATTACCGTCCGAGTTCGTTGAGTATGTCCGACGCGCTTCTCCCCGCGGTGATCATCCGCGGCGAGACAAGTCTCAGCCCCCGTATCCCTGCAAATTCCTTTCGCCGCCCGGTCAGGAGCGGCAGCCCGCTTTCGATGCAGAGCCCGGATACCAGCAGGTCCATCGGCCGGCGTCCGGGGTGCGCGGCGAACAACCGGCCGTAGAGGGGGGCGTTTTTCGGATTCAACCCCAGGAGCTTCATCGCGGACATTGCGTCCTCCGCCGCTTTCCGCTCCTTCGTTGTCCGCATTCCGGCGAACAGCTCGACCGCCTGGAACACCGTCGTGTAGCAGAAGAAAAGCCCCATTGCCCTTCGGAGGACCGACGGATGGTCCACCCCCCGCAGGTGATCGAGGAGGACATCCGTGTGGACGACGAGTTTCGCCCCGCTCACCTGGCACGACCTTTCGTCCGCAGCCTCTTTCCGCCCCCGGGGGCAAGCACCCCCTCCGCAAGGAGAAATGAGATCACCTGGGCCTGCGATTCGAGCTGCACCGTGGCTATCCGTTCCACCTCTTCGGCGGTGACATGCTTCCGCTCGAGCGTCGCAGCAATAACCGCCGGCATCAGACGGACCCGCACGCGCGCTCCGGCCTGCGCGCCCAGGCTGTGCAGCACACTCTCCGGCACCGCGATTTTTCCGTCGCCGCCGATCGCCGATTCAAAATCGAAGCCTTCTCCGTTCCTCTTCATGCGCCGCGCACTGCCGGCAGGAAGCTGGTCCCGTCCAGTGCGTTGGGAACGCCGAAATACTCGGCAGCCGTCTTTCCCACATCGGCAAACGTCTCCCGGGTCCCGAGGTCGGCGCCGGAGGCACCGCCGGGTGCATAGCAGAGAAGCGGCACGTACTCGCGCGAATGGTCGGTGCTCGGGCTCACGGGGTCATTGCCGTGATCGGCCGTGATGATCAGGAGGTCTCCTTCTTCCACCATCGCGAGTATTCCCGGGAGATCTGCATCGAACCGTTCGAGCGCGCCGGCGAAACCCCCCGGGTCGTTCCGGTGCCCGTACAGCGTATCAAAATCCCCGAGGTTTGCGAAAAACAACCCACTTCCTGCGCCGGAGGCGGCCCGAATGATCTCGGCAATCCCCTCTTCGTTCGTCTTCGAGTGATGCATATCCTCCAGACCGCGCCCGTCAAAGAGGTCATCCACTTTCCCTATCGAAGCGGTCCGCACGCCGGCCCCGTGGAGAACATCGAGCAGCGTCTCCCCGTGCGGCGGGAGGGAGAAATCCCTCCTGTTTGTCGTCCTCGCAAATTTCCCGCTCGGACCGGTGAACGGTCGGGCGATCACACGCCCGACCCCGAACTCCCCGGTACACACCTCGGTCCTGGTCTTCGTGCATATGTCGTAGAGCCTCGGGACCGGAATCACTTCCTCGTGAGCGGCGATCTGAAACACCGAATCGGCCGACGTGTACACGATCGGGAAGCCGGTTTTCAGATGCTCATCCCCCAGCTCCCGCATGATGTCCGTCCCCGAAGCGGTCCTGTTACCAAGAAACCCACGGCAGCCGGTCGCAGAGAGAAACCGCGCCATCAGTCCGCCGGGGAAACCGGAGGGAAATGTGGGGAACGCCTTATCGACGATCAAACCGGCGATTTCCCAGTGGCCGGTGGTGCTGTCTTTCCCCTTTGAGCGCTCAGCCATCCGCCCGAAGTTTGCCGCCGGACGGGCCGCGGGTGGTACTCCCTGAATCGGCACAATGTTCCCCAGGCCGAGGCCGGCGAGCGTGGGGAGCCGGAGCCCGCCCGTCACGCGGGCGGTGTTCACGAGCGTGTTGCTCCCCGCATCGCCGTACAGAGAGGCATCAGGGAGCTCTCCGCAGCCCACACCGTCCAGGATTATGAGAACGATCTTCTTCGTGGAGAATCGGGCGCAAGACGTGAAAAAGTGGGGATCTCCCCCCGCCCGGGCGGGAAGAGATCCCCGATGGCGTCTTCTTGAGAGGGACCCCTCAAGCGTAGACCTGCTTTTCGTTGCACTTGCAGACCTGAACCCGGTGTTCGTTGAACTTCCAGCTCGAGCCGGCTTTGGAGCGCTCCGAGGAGACCATCAGGATAGGCTGGAAGATTGTGCCGCAGACCGGGCACTTCGAGCCTTTCATTTGAGCGGCCTTCGTAGCCTTGTCCGCAAACGATTGCTGTTTTGCCATTTCTTAGCCTTTCGATATGCTGTTAATACACCCGTACGAGGTTTCCCCCGTGTTCCAACGCCTTGCCGAGGACCTGCGACGTCCCGGCGACAAGGTCGTCCGTCCCCATTCCCTCGCTCAGTCCGCAGACCCCTGCGCTTACGGTGACGGAAAAACTCCGCTTTCCCACGTTCATGACATGGCTCGACACAGCCTTGCGCATCTTCTCCGCCCACAAGTACGCATCGCTGGCAGCCGTGTTGATGAGCAGGACGCCGAGGCGGTCCCCCTCCAGACGCCCGATGGCGTCATACGGGCGTATGTTCGCGCGGAGGATCTTGACGGCTTCATTCAGTATCGCATCACATCCCTCCCGGCCGTACCGTGCGAGGTGCTCGTCCATCGCGTCGATGGCGATCGACACGGAGGCGAGCTCCGTGGCGAAATCAGCCGCCCTGCGGACCTCATCTTCGAGTTTCCGCAGAAAGAACTTCCTGGTCAGCGATCCTGTGAGCTGGTCGACAAGGACGAACTCCTTCGCCAGATTGTTCATATACAGGACCTCGAGCGAGCCGGCCGCATTCTCGACCAGCCGGTACATCGTCTCGACCTCGCTCCCCGAGAAATGTCCCGCGGACTTGCTCTCCAGCGTCATCGCGCCGTAACACCTGTTCATCGAGCTGATCGGAATACAGACAAACGATCCCTGTTTCCCGATATTCTCCGATGCGTGAAACCGGAACCGCGACTCAACCGCCATGTCGGCGACCGTCACGACCCGGTTGGTCGCAATCACGCACCCGACAATGCTCCCTTCGACATCGATGAGCTGGTCGGGGGTGGCATACGGCTCCCCCATCCTGTTGACCACTTTCTGGAGGCTCCAGCCGTGGCGTTCGTCGGCGTACATTGCGATGGTCAGGAAGTCCCAGTTCGCCAGGCGGCGGGCTTCCTCCGCCAGCGCTGTGAGAATTGTCTGTTCGCCCGGTTCGGAACGGATACGGTCCTGCATACGGCGTATGGAGGAAAGAAGTTCCGAGTCAAGGAGAAGGTCGTATTTGTCCGTATAGCTCTTGATCAGAGCCGAGACGAGCTTCGTGAACCTTCCGAGCAGCTCCAGGTTCTCCTGTCCGAATGCATCTTCCGCCTTGCTGTCCGCGACAATCGTGCCGACCGGGAGTATCCCGCGCGTCCGGTCCATGAAGAAGACCGGCACGGTCAGGACCGATTTGATATATGCGGGGGACTCGTAAAAAGGGAGCAACTCCTTTTCGGTCGCGGGATTCACACGCCCGAGGAGCTGCGGCTTCCCGGTGGATGCCACCTGACTCACGATATCGTCCCCCATCGCGAACCGCTTCGAAGTCATGAACTGCCTGCTGTCTGTCGCCATCGACTCGAGAACCATCTGGGCCTTTTCGCGGTTCGCCCAGAAAAATGCGACGGAATGCGCGAACAGCACATCCTTCAACACGAGGAGCACCTTGTTGAGGAGAGAATGAAATTCACTCTTGGGCTCCGTCTCGCTGTACGGCACATCGGAATCCAGGTCGAAGAAATCGGGGATTTCCATCTCGCGAAGCGATTCCGCTTTTACCGCCGGTGCCACGGGTTGCGTCGTCCTCGATGACGGAACCACGGCGGATTCCTCATCATTCACTTCCCGGACGACGTACTTCCCTGCGGATGACTGGTAGTCATCAAAGAGGAGTCTTTTCATGTTTCCCTCCGGGCTGGGCGCATCATGTTTTTCCTGAACCGCCGGTTCTTTCTCTTCTTCTCTGCTCCCCGACCGCCACCACGCAAAGAAGTATACTCCGGCGGAAGCAACAATCAGACCGCATACGATGCGCCCGACAGGAGAACCGACAAAGATGCCGATGATGAGGGCGACTATCCCGACCAGAGGAATGAGGCCGGTCATAGAAGAAAACAGTTGCCGCAACCTTGCCGCTACCGAGCCGGGGACGTCATCGGTCATATCCACCTCAGAAAAGGGGAAGGCAAGTTAAAAATCGTTAAAATCTAACAAATTAGGGGGGGAAAGTCAAGGAATCTGGCATCAAAACCCCCTTAAGGAGAAGAAGCAGAGGAAGAATCTGTTTCACGGTCCGTTGCCCGGACCGATTGCGTGCCTGACGATGCCCCAGGCGGCGATTGTCATCCCGTCCCATATCTCTCCGGATGCAATACGTGACTCCAGCTCACCGGGGGAAAGGGGGACCATTTCAAACTCTTCGGTGTCATCCGGGGCGCCGCCGACATAGACGAGCCCCCGTGCGAGGTAGACCCTGCAGATCTCATCGGTGACCCCGTTGTAGGGATTGAACTCGCCTGCCTGAGAGAGGGTCCCGGACTCGTACCCGGTCTCTTCGCGCAGCTCGTGCCTGGCAGTCTCTTCGTGCGACGAACCGTCCTTTACACCCCCGCACGGGAACTCGATGCTCTCGCGCCCGCACAGGTAGCGGTACTGGTTGACGAGGAGCACTTTCCCGTCGACAGTCACCGGGACGACCATGGACGCGCCGTTGGTGTGGACATAGTGGTACTCCCCCTTCTTCCCGGAGGGAAGCTCGAACTCGTCCTTCCGGTACGTCCACCAACTGTTGCGCGCGATGACCGACCCGGAGAGTTTTTTCCAGCTCCTGAGGGACATGTCAGGAGTTCTCGATCAGTTCTTTCTCCGCAAAGAAAAAGGCGATTTCGATTTTCCCGTTCTCCGGCGAATCCGAACCGTGCACGATGTTTTCTCCCTTGCTGGAGGCGAAGTCACGGCGGAGTGTCCCGGGTGCGGCGTCCTTCGGGTCGGTCGCACCGATGAGTGTCCTGAAGTCGGCCACGGCATTCTCTTTTTCGAGCGCGAGAGGGACGCATTTCCCCGAACTCATAAACGCCACGAGGTCGTTGAAAAACGGCCTCCCCCTGTGCACGGCGTAGAACCCGCCCCCCGTCTCCGCCGTGAGTTTCACCAGCTTCATGCCGAGTATCCGGAAGCCGGCCTTTTCAATCCGCGCGAGAACCTGTCCGGCGAGGTTCCTTCGGACACAATCCGGCTTCAGTATTGCAAGCGTACGTTCGACCACAGTTCCTCCTTGTGTGTTCGTTCCATGCGACAGCGAGACACGCTCTCAGCGTTTCTTCCTCGACCGCGCGCCCTTCCGGCGGAGCGGGGCCGCCTTCTTCCTCGCCGGGGCCGGCTTTTTCCTCGCAGGGAGGCTGCGAATGAGCCCTTTTCTCCGGAGCACTTTTTCCATCGTCTCACCGATCATCGCAGGGCTTTCGACGACATGGATGCCGGCGGCGCGCATCGCCGCCATTTTTTCCTGTGCGGTCCCCTTCCCGCCCGCTATGATGGCACCCGCATGCCCCATGCGACGACCGGGAGGCGCTGTGCGCCCTGCAATGAACCCGACGACCGGTTTCCGCACGTTCTTCTTTATGAATGCCGCTGCTTCTTCTTCAGAGGTGCCGCCGATCTCGCCGATCATGATCACTGCATCGGTCCCCGGGTCCTGATTGAAGAGTTCGAGCGCATCGATGAACTGGGTCCCGATCACCGGGTCCCCCCCGATGCCGATGCACGTCGATTGCCCGATCCCCCGTTCGGTAAGTTGCCACACCGCCTCGTAGGTGAGCGTCCCGCTCCTGGAGATGACGCCGACGCGTCCTTTTCGGTGTATGAAGCCGGGCATGATGCCGACTTTGCAGAGCCCGGGTGATATGATTCCGGGACAGTTGGGGCCGATGAGACGGATTTCCTTGCTCCGGACGAAGTCATACACGCGGAGCATGTCGCGCGTCGGCACCCCTTCGGTGATACAGACAATGAGGCCGATTCCCGCGCTTCCCGCCTCCAGGATCGCATCGGCGGCGAATAACGCGGGGACGAATATCACGGAGGCGTTCGCCTGGGTTTTCCGGACCGCGTCCGCCACCGTGTTGAATACGGGGACATCCCGCTTGAACTTGTCTTTCTCGTTCCCTGCGTAGTCGGTCCCTCCCTTTCCCGGCGTCACGCCGGCCACGACATTGGTGCCGTAGTCCAGCATCTGCTTCGTATGAAACGTTCCCTCGCCGCCGGTGACGCCCTGAACGACGAGACGCGTCGATTTGCCGACAAGTATACTCATGGGGGAGATGCCTGATTGTGTATGTAAGGATCAAAAATGAAAGGGGATCAGCTCGCCTGCTCGAGGTAGTCGGCCACTTCCAGGATTGCAGGCTCACCGAACTGCGGCCCGAGGACCTGGACGCCTATGGGGAGACCCTGGCCGTCCGCACCGCAGGGGACGCTTATCGCCGGGATGCCCGCGAGGTTCGCCGACACAGTATAAATGTCCGAGAGGTACATTGCGAGCGGATCGTCGATCTTCTCCCCCGATCCGAACGCCGTCGTCGGCGTCGTCGGCATCAGGAGGCAATCGACATTCCTGAACGCCTCGAAGAAATCGTTCTGTATGAGGCGGCGCACCCGCTGGGCCTTCCGGTAGTACGCGTCGTAGTACCCGGCCGAGAGAACGTAGGTCCCCAGCATGATGCGCCGTTTCGTCTCGGGGCCGAAACCCTCGCTGCGCGAGCGGGTATACATCGAGGCCAGGTCACGCGCCTCCTCCGACCTGTGGCCGTAGCGCGCCCCGTCGTACCGGGCAAGGTTCGACGAAGCCTCCGCCGTCATCAAGATGTAGTACGCCGAGATGTTGTACGGGGAGTGGGGAAGTCTCACATCGCTGATCAACGCTCCCCCCGCACGAAGGAGGTCCACACAACCGTTGATCGCCCGACGGATGTCCGGCGCGAGACCCTCGCCAAACGCCTCTACCGGGAGCCCGATCCGTTTTCCCCGGACGTCCTTCGTCAAAGCCGCTTCATACGCGGGAACCCCGACGGCCGCGGAAGTCGAGTCCCGGTCGTCCTGCCCGGCAATCACCTGGAGAACCCGCGCAACGTCCCGGACGGAATTCGCGAATGGCCCGATCTGATCGAACGACGAAGAGAGGGCCACCAGCCCGTACCTGGAGACACGGCCGTACGTCGGCTTCAGCCCCACGACCCCGCAAAAGGCCGCCGGCTGGCGTATGGAGCCCCCGGTGTCAGTCCCCAGGGCGGCGTGCGCCATACCGGCCGCAACAGCCACACAGGACCCGCCGCTCGATCCGCCGGGGACCTTGGTCTCATCCACGGGGTTCCGCACGGGGCCGAACGCCGAATTCTCTGTGGACGACCCCATGGCGAACTCGTCCATATTGGTCTTCCCGATCAGGACAGCGTCCGCAGCTCTGAGCCGGGCCACCGCTGTGGCATCGTACAGGGAAACGAAATCCTCGAGCATCTTCGAGCCGCAGGTCGTCCTCTCCCCTTTCACACACAGGACATCCTTGACAGCAATGACCATGCCTGCGAGCGGGCCCCCCTTCCCTGCCGCAAGTTTGCGGTCCACGGCTCGTGCCTGTTCCCTCGACTGATCCTGAAACACGCTCAGGAAGGCGTTAAGCCGCTTTCCCTCTTTAATCGCGTCGAGGAAATCACCCGTGACCCGTTCTACGGTGGTGGCGCCGCTCTCGAGCGCGCTGCGCGTGGCGTCGAATGTCAACCGGTGGGACATCAGCGGGGGACCGCATCAGGCCCCGCGTGAGCGGAGACGAGAGCGGGTTCACCTGAGAGAAAGCTCCCGATGACGGAAGCGAACAGTTTTTGTCCGTGCGTGTTGCGGAGGACCGGATCCACCGCACGCTCCGGATGGGGCATCATGCCGAGGACGTTTCCGGTCTCGTTGATGATCCCGGCGACCCCGGCAAGTGAACCGTTGGGGTTCGCCTCCGGGGATGTCGCGCCGGATGCGTCGCAATACCTGAAGATGATCCGCCCCTCCCCCTCAAGCCGCTGCAGGGTCGCGGCGTCTGTAAAGTAGTTTCCCTCGCCATGGGCGACGGGAAGGGCGATAACCTCTCCCGGCGCGCAACGATTCGTGAAACGCGTCGCAACGTTCTCCACGCGAAGCCGGATATATCTGCAGACAAAACGAAGGGAGGAATTGCGGAGGAGGACTCCCGGCAGGAGCCCGGCCTCCAGAAGGACCTGGAAGCCGTTGCATATTCCGAGCACGGTGCCCCCGGACGCGGCAAAGCGTGCGACCTCCTTCATGACCGGGGAGAACCTGGCGATGGCGCCGCACCGCAGGTAGTCACCGTAGGCGAACCCCCCGGGGAGTATCACCGCATCCACCCCTTTGAGGTCGGCTTCTTTGTGCCACAGGAACACCGCCTCCTGCCCCATGATCTTCTTGCAAGCGTAGTAGGCATCATGGTCGCAGTTCGACCCCGGAAACACCACAACGCCGAATTTCATCTTCCGTCCGTTCACTCAATCCCCGCAATCTCGAAGCTGTAGTCTTCCATCACAGGATTCGCCAGGAGCTTTTTGCAGACCTCTTCCGCCGTGCGGCGCGCCTCTTGTTCGCTCGGCGCATCGATCTTCGCCTCAATGTACTTCCCGATCCGGACGTCGCTCACCGATCCCGCTCCAAGGGAAGCGATCGCGTGCTGGACGGCCTTTCCCTGGGGATCGAGAATCGAAGGCCGGAGCGTCACCCTGATCCTGGCAATGTACACGGTCAGATCCTTCCTTCTACGTGTCGATGCTTGTCGGTTCGACTGAATGCTCCGCCTCGTATTTCGCCTCGCCCGACGTCCACCGGCGGAGGGCGGATACGAGCCAGCGGATCAGGCCGAGGGCGATGAACAGAAGCAGGAGAGGAAACACTGCGCTCCCCCCGGTGACCACGACGACGATGACGGCAAGGACCGCAAACGTAAACTTCCACGGTTCCTTCCTGATCGCCCGGCGCGAAATACGCGGGAGCGTATCGTACCTGACTTTGCTGACCATCAGGAGGGAAAGAGAGACCACCATCCAGGGGAGCAGTGCCGCCGCCACGGGGGAGAGGGTCCCGCCGGGAGTTGTGAAACTCAGCGTGAACGACGCGACCGTAATCGCGCTGGCCGGGATCGGGAGCCCCAGGAAGAACTCCTTGTCAAATCCGGTCAGTTGGACATTAAACCGTGCAAGCCTCAGCCCGCCGAATATCATCACGAGCGAACTGAGAAGCACCCCCATACTCCCGAGGGAAGAGAGACTGATCTGGTATGCGAGAAAGGCGGGAGCGGCGCCAAATGAGACGACATCCGAGAGGGAATCGATCTGGACGCCGAACTCGGAGGACGATTTCGTGATCCGCGCCATGATGCCGTCGAACGCATCGAACCCCGCCGCCAGGATGATGAACCAGGCGGCCGCAGGGAATTCCCCCTGGCTCGAGCGAATGATCGACAGGAACCCGCAAAACATGTTCAGCACTGTGAACAGGCTGGGGACTACGGCTCGGGTTATTTTCATTCGACAATCGGTCTGTGCAACATAGGGGGGACCACTACGGTATTACCGCAAGGACCGTCTCCCCTCCCACTGTCTTCTCGCCCAGCTTCACGCTGATCCCGGCTTCACGCGGGACGATGACGTCGACCCGCGAACCGAACTTGATCATGCCGAAACGTTCACCCGCGACTGCGCGATCACCCACACTGACGTTCGCAACGATCCGCCGCGCAATGAAGCCCGCGACCTGCCTGAAGAGCACCCGGCAACGCGTGTTTTCTATCCCGATCAGCGTCCGCTCGTTCCGGGCCGAGGATTTCTCCTCGAACGCCATGATATACTCACCCGGTATGTACCGGTAGAAGCCGACGGTCCCCGAGATGGGGTACCGGTTGACGTGCACATTCAGCGGCGACATGAAAATGCTGACCTGGATCGCGTCCTTTTTGATGTATTCTTCCTCCCGGACCTGCGAAATCGCCACCACTTCGCCGTCAGCGGGGGCGACAACCAGGTTGTCTCCCTTCGGGGGAGTTCTGTCCGGATCCCGGAAGAAATAGAGAGTGAAGAGGAGAAGAAAAACCAGAACCCCGATAATACCGAACCTGACGATTCTGACGTCGACAAAGAGAGAGGCGAGCGCCGTGCCGAGGACTGAGAGGACGAGCACGGTTCCGACGACGTCATAACCGTATCGGCTGATCAATAAGGATCTCCTTCACTCCGGACGGAGAAAAGCAAGAATTCAACATAAAACGTACGGAAAAAGGAGCTCAAAATCAACGTACGTGAAACTCGATCCTGCGGTTCCTCGCGCGTCCCTCCGCAGTCGTATTCGGGGCCACGGGGTCGCGGACTCCCATGCCGACCGTGAGTATGCGCGTCGCGGCGATCCCCTTTCGTGCGAGCCATGTGCTGACCGCATCGGCCCGGCGGAGCGACAGACGCTGGTTGCTTCTCTGATCACCGACATTGTCCGTGTAGCCTGCAATTTCGATCCGGATCTGCGGGTTGCTCGTGAGCGCGAAAAAAGCGCGCTCCAGAACGGCGTCCGACCCGGGGGTGAGAACGGCACTTCCCGTTTCAAAATTGACTCCGCTCAGCACAATCGATTTCCCCTTCTCCAGCACCATCGGGTAGTCATCGCGCGGATCAAGCGGGTTGGTCCCCCGCTTCACTTCCGTCCCGTCGTCCACGCCGCCGCCGTCCGTGTCCTGGTTGAGGGGGTCGGTGTGATACTTGTGGACTTCATCCCCGTCGGTCAGCCCGTCACCGTCGGTATCCGGGTTCAGGGGATCGGTATGATAGACCTTCACTTCTTCCCAGTCTGTCAGTCCGTCGCCGTCCGTATCCACCTTCAACGGATCGGTGCGGTACTTCAGGATTTCTTCGCCGTCCGACAACCCGTCACCGTCCGTATCGACGGCCAACGGGTCGGTGTGATACTTGAACACCTCGTCCCCATCGGAAAGCCCGTCGCCGTCCGTGTCGAATTTCGTCGGGTCGGTGTGGTACTTGTGGACCTCCTCGCCGTCGGTGAGGCCGTCACCATCCGTATCCGGGTTGAGGGGATTCGTATGGTACCGTTTCACTTCCTCACCGTCCGTCAGACCGTCCCCGTCAGTGTCCGGGTTATTGGGATCGGTACCGTAGCGGCGCTCTTCGGCGTTGGTCAGACCGTCGTTGTCGTCATCGTCATCGTCACTGGAATTGAGGTAGAAGGTCAGCCCGATCTTTGCGGTCGCAAAACCCTTGACCGGGCTCGTCGGGCGAGCGTCCACAGACTTGTTGAAGACGTGGAACCCCGCGCTGACGTCCAGAGCCACCCTGTTCGATGTGAAAGCCTCAAATCCCAACCCCAGGGGGACGATTCCGGATGCGCGCCACAACCCGTCGACAGGATACACCACGGGCGCCCCTGCGTACCCCGTTCGCCGGTACAGGAACACTCCCCCGCCGGCGTACAGATAGGGGTTGAACGTCCCCTTGGGGAGGAAATGCACGTACAGGAGGAGGGAAACCGGTATCCCGTCGATCTTCATGTAGTCGTGCAGCGAGCCGGGTCCGAGATCCTTGCTGTTGAACGTCTTCAGCACCTCATATCCGCCGGCGAGTCCGACACCGACGAACTTCGAGAATCCGAAACGGACAACGGCCTGACCCCCGGCGCCGGTTTTCAAATTGTCGTAATCCGCCACCCAGTAGTTCACCCCCCCCTGAACCCCAAATGACCAACGCCCCATGAGGTGTTGAGCGTGCGCGGTCCCGCAAGCAAAATACATGCAGCAGGCGGCGGAAATGCAAACCAGCCAAAAGCTTCTCACCGGCGATATCCTTTTCATACGTGTGCGAGTTGTTGGAACCATAGAACCAACCTGAAACTACCTGGGTTACAGAGAGGGAGAAGAAAGGGAACAGCATCGGAATTCTCTCAAAGATAGGGAAAGGAGGGCTGAAAAACCACACTAAACGAAGGGGCCGATCGTCCCGTTTTTGATCGAAATTGGCCGGAGAAAATCAGGCCGTTGCCAATTTCGCCCGATTTGGGCAGTATGCCTGATCTTCCTGGTATTGCCCCGTCGCTTGACGGCAAAACAGCAGCGCACTACCACATCGGTTGGGTCGAAGGGGGGTCGGGTAATTCTGGGGAAGCTACTGAGCCCTATTTTTCGGCGGCGTATAACGATCGGATCTCCGCCTGGCTCAGTGGACGGTCGTAGATGCGAACGTCATCAATCACTCCTCTCCAGACGAAGTTCAGTCCCTCCGGCCAATATGCCCCGATCGCCGGGGAGGCGACGGGTGGGCCGCCATAGAGGGCCAGGTCCGGAATCGGCGTCTCGCTCTTCTGCTCGCCGTTGATCCAGAGCTGGAGACTCTTCCCCCGCTGATACACTCCCACGAGGAGAACAAACTTCCCCTGGAGAGCCGGCGCTTCGGCCGCATGCCAACTCCCGTCGGCAAGCTTGGTCAAGAAATAGATGTTGCCTTGATCGACTTGCAGCATGCATTCGCCCATCCGCGTTCCTGTATAAACCGCCATGCAGCGCTGAGAGATGTCGCCTGCGAGAACCCACGCACAGACTGTGACGCCGGACGCGGAGGGATTGAACATGACATCCGGAATCTGAATATACATGGCAGCACCGTTAAAGAGGTAGGCGCTGTTTGCGAGGCCGTGACGGTCGGAAGTCAACGTGGGCCCATGCAGGACCCCGTTTCTGTCGTGTCCGCTTTTGTCATCAGCGCTACCCTTGAAAGGGTAAAATGCGGCGAGTCCGTCGGTTGCACTTGAGGATTCACGCAGAATGGTCAGGGATGTCACCTTTGAGAGCGGGATGGAGAGAGTGCCGACAACCGTCTCCAATTCCAATGCATCAAAAAGGAGGATCCCTTGAATCCTGTCACCATTCGAGAGGGTTATGGTGAATGGTCCGCTTTGAGAATCCCGTTCCAGAGAGACGAGGAGATCGACAGGGATATCGGTCTTCATGTACGGGGTCTGAATCGCGAAGACGCGGCGGGTTGTATGACCGACGAGTCTCGTTCCATCGACCAATCCCACTGCGAGCTGTGCCTGGGCCGGACCTGACGAGTCTGCGCGAGCTGACCTTGCGAGTGTGTCATTCAACGAGGGCGTCGGACCCGATTGCGCATTCCCGCCTTTGGTCGCGCAGCCGAACGTCAACAAAGCACATAAGGGAAGCCACAAATGCGACGTTTTCATCCTCACTTTTATACATGCTCCTGGAATGCGTGTGGTTCTAGCGCCCCGGCGTTTGCTTGCTGCCGCCTTGGGCACGCCGCGCTGCCTGCCTTATGACCGGAACGAATCCCTCCCCCGCGTCGTTGAGCACCTCTAACCGCACGATCTCTCCGTCAGAGTACCAGCGCACCTGCTGGTCGAAGGATTTGCCGGGTGCCGGAACCCGCGCGGCGAGTACGAGCGTGTCCCCCGCAAACGTGCCGCGGTACTGGGGATGGTCGCCGAAGTTGTTGTACATTGACAGCACGTATTGCTTGTCATGCGGGTCATAGCCGAGAAGTCCAAAGCCCTTATAGACGCCCAGAACGGGATTTACGCTCCGTTCATCGACAAACAAGAACATCGAATCGAGAACCCACGAGACCTCCGAGGTCCCCTTCCCCACGGATTCATTCTTGACCATGCGGCCAGGGAGGATATGCACTTCGGTAACAAAGCTCCCGACGAGGAATGCGAGACGTTCACGTGGGCTTTCCGTCGTGCGTGCAGACGGAATGACGGTCGAGTGCCCTTGCCCCATTGCAAGGCCGATTGCACAGAGAATAAATGCAGGCAGCCAAAAAGCCTTCATGATGGGCTCCAGTGGTAGTGTGGATGAAAATCGGCAGTCGCGAGGAAGTGTGCTGCCACGCGGTGCTGCGTGGCACACTTGCTCCCCCTTCCCTGTTGAAGGTGACGAGTGTAGTGAAATGTTACCTATCGGCTCAACAAATGTCAAACGGACAGATACAGATGGAGAATTTTATCTTTTCGGGTTCGAGGTGCGAAACGTGATGGATTTCAAACGCAGGCATGAATTCTGACAACCCTACAAAAAAATCCAGGAATCGATTCCCCTCCTACAAAATCGTTCGGTACCACCTTCGCGATGAGCGCGCCCCTTTAGGTCGAGAGACCCACGGAGAGATGGATCGTTTCCTCCGGGAGGTGACCGACGGGGCTCGTTCGGGTGGTCCTGAATGGGGAGGTTCATCTCACCTCGCACCCGCGTCCATTGTCCCGGGAGGGGCTGGGAGGGTGTGAGGACGTACGGTAAGAGGATCCGTTGCCAGGTTGGTTCTAAGTGAAAAGAAGCTATACGGAGAGTAAGCGAGAGGTCGAAACGGCGTCTAGACTGTTACAACTTCGATCATCGCAATCGCCGCGCTCCTCTCGGAATAGCCGGCATTGAAGTAGTGCATGATCAGCGTGTCCCCCAGGAATGCCGGGTTTGCCTTCCG
>Ga0182011_10000288_pt1 | contig 43136 bp, 42 predicted proteins | sample 711E1DmetaG_FD_120481 | JGI IMG/M metagenome (GOLD analysis project Ga0182011, IMG submission 120481) | Permafrost microbial communities from Stordalen Mire, Sweden - 711E1D metaG | ecosystem: Environmental > Terrestrial > Soil > Wetlands > Permafrost | place: Sweden: Stordalen | collected...
AGAAAATTTTCTCCAGTAACAATATTTTTTCCAGTCTTATCCTCTAATTCTTTTCTTGCCTTTTTTGCTATGTTCCCGCCACTCTTGCTTGCTGTCTTATTTTCAGGCATTCCTGTAGCGTTCACGCTCTCTGCAATCTGCCTTGTTGATAATTCCGCTAATGCAGTAAATATCAGTTCTGCCTCGCTCATATGATCCCGCAAGTTCTGCGTCTTCAATCCCTTCAAGTTTTTATGGTCTTTGACGCTTAGGCCAGTCCATTCCTGATGTATGATATTGGTCAGTATTGCATATTCTTCTTCTTTTGTCACATCATGATCTTTCCAGTAATCAGTCAATTTATTTCTTGTTTCCTGGCTCATCATCCTCTGCTGGATCCATTTTTGACTTCGACCATGCTTTTGCCAATTCTCTCTAGCACGGTTTACTGACAATTCTGGATCAGCAATTTCTTTTATTCGCTCGTACCCGGCCTTTGCAAGCCATATTTTGAATGGCTCGGCTTTCGGAGAGGAGATGGATTGTATGAGCCTAAACGCTCCCTTAACAGAAACGCAATTCATCTGCTGTTTACCCCCAGAAGTCGGTACTGAAAGGGGGGTGGCAATTTGCCCCCACCCTTTTGCGAATCCCTCATCTCTACGCCGCATATCTTTAAGATAGCCTGCAGGGTCTTTAGAATCAATAAGAACAGATATTATATCTGTAGCTACAAACCACCATTCGTCATTAAACCATACTCGCCTAATATCCTTATCTTGAAATACTACTAGAGCATCATCCATATTATGAGAAAAATATACTTATATATAAATCTCACGCGTATCTGTCTTGTGCGTCCAGTGTGGGCATAAACTTTATTAATCCCCGAATTGTCCCTTTCTTAGCACAACATTTATAAATACAAGATTTTTACCATTCAACAGTAAGTACTTAGGGGGTTTAAATGAATCCATTGATATTCAATAATGATAATTATCGGCTCGTCCTTATCTTCATGTACAGCTTTGCAGCTACACTATTCGCAATCCCGTACGTGATGAAGAAGTGCAAGGATCATAAGTATATGGTCCCTGATAGGCATAAGATTGGCTTTCCGATGATTCCCGTACTTGGAGGGGCTGCTATACTTGCTGGAATTTTAGTGTCTTTAGCGCTTTCTGAGGTATTATTGAAGGATAATACTGGTAAATTGTTCATATTCTATTTTGTCATACTTGTATATGGTATGTTTGGACTGCTTGATGATATATTCCATTTCAAAGTAAGATATTCAAAGGTTGCGACACTACTCGTGTTGTCTTTGCCTATTGGCGCATTGATAACAAGTACATTCTTGGACCTGAAATTTACAACCGTAGACTTAGGAATAGCTTATACCTTACTTATCGTTCCTATCTATATAATGGTTGTTTCTAACCTAGTGAACCTACATGCAGGATTCAACGGCCTAGGACCAGGAACAACGCTCTTGATGCTTATTGCTGCCGGAGTGAAATCGTACATGACCCATGGAGTTACGTATCTTAGTTATTTAATGCCTATACTTGGCGCTGTGCTCATATTCTTCTTTTACAACAAGTATCCAGCTAAAATAATCGATGGGAATATCGGAGCATTCCTAATGGGATCAGCACTAGGAGCATTCTTGATCGTAAACCATCTAGAAATATTCGGAATCGTAATATTAATACCGCACATAATCACGTTCGTATTAGATACATGGGTTTTAGGAGTGTGTAAAGTCAAGGATAAAGAATTCCCTGCGCCTAGGCGAGATGGATTAATAATTGTTGATAAGACAATGAGATACAAATCACTAAAAAACGTCGTATGCACATGGTTCAAGCTCACTGAGGAGAAAGCATCATGGATACTAATAGCAGTAACAGCAATATTCTGCTTGATAGGAGTGTTGTGGGTATGAAGAAAGTCATAGTAATAGCTTACGACCTTAATCCAAAACTAGGATCTGAAGCTGGAAATGCATGTATATGGCTAAACAGCATATCAAAGCAGTATAAAGTAGAAGTATTCATCAATAAAAAACACGAAAAAGATATAGATATTGATAAATATAAAAATGTAAATTTCAATTTCATAAAAATAAATTCTATTATTTTAAAAAGTTTAGAAAAAATGAGATTATACAATATACTATACAATATATTCATAAAGAAAGTAGATAAGATAATACAAAAAAAAATTAAAATAGAAAAATACGAATTAATTCATTGCTTAACACCAGCGGGAATTCATTCATACAATGATTTATATAAATATAAGATTCCCATAATTATAGGACCTTTAGGGGGAGCGTTACCAACACCAAAAGGATTTGAAACAATATTTAAAAAAGAACACATGAGAGAATTTCTCAGAAATAAGTATTACAAACAATTGCAAAAAAATAGAGCATGGAACAAATATTTTAGTACTGCGAATAGAATAATTATAGGAACGCCATACATATATACTATTCTCCCGAAAGAATGCCATAACAAAACTAGCATAGTATTTGACACGATAGTGGATCCTAGCATATTCAAATCAAGAAAAATAAAAAAAACAGATAATATAAACATTTGTTATAGTGGAAACCTAACCCTAAAGAAAGGAACGATTATGCTTCTGGAAGCATTTAACAACCTAAAAAAACAACGAAAGATAAAAGACAATGTTAATATAACCATCGCGGGTGATGGACCTCAGTACAGAAATTTACAAAAATATGTCAAAAAAAAGGGCATACAAAAAAACGTTTTTTTTCTAGGAGCAATAACAAGATCTGAGATAATAGAACAACTACAAAAGTCTGATATATTTTGCCTTCCAACATTAAGAGAACCTGGAGGAGGATCAATATTGGAAGCCATGTCATGCGAATTACCAATAATAACGACGGATTATGGAGGGCCAGCATATAGCGTTACGGAAAAATGCGGCATAAAAATAAAACCTAGTACATACGAACAATATGTTAAAGATCTAGAAAAAGCTATTTATAAGTTAATTAATAATAAAAAACTACGAATACAGATGGGATTTAACGGTAGGAAGAGGATAATCAAGAATTTTTCCCCAAAATCATTAGAAAAAAATATATTAAAGATATATTCAGATATACTAAACCGGGCATTGGAATGATGCACATGACTAGATATATAACATTAAATAAAAAACAATTATGGAGCGAACTCGATTCCTTTACAGCGTATAGATATAAACAATTTTGTAAGCATATAGGCCACGCTAACAGGATACTAGACATAGGTTGTAATACGGGTAGAGGAGGGATAATAATACAAGGTAAAACGCATAATTCGGAGTTATATGGACTCGATTGCGTGAGATCTCGTTTAAATAAAATACCTAAACATGTTTATGCAAAACTGTTATGCGGTTATTCGACCGATATACCAATTAAAAATTCATATTTTGACGCAGTAGTTGCAGGAGAATTTATAGAACATTTAACAATGCAAGATGTAGTAGTTACAATTAAAGAAGCTAACAGGATACTCAAAAAAGGTGGAACCCTACAGATGACCACCCCAAATCCAGAAGGTATAATATATAGACTGAGTGGCTCTAAAATTATTGGTGGTCCACATTTATCTGAACATAAAGCGTCAGATCTTAAAAGCAAATTAAAAGAAAACGGATTTAATCACGTAAGAATATTCGGTAGTGGTAGAGCTTCTAAATACATAGGAGAACATTTTCCTACATGTTTTTACAATAGCTATTTAATCGTTGCTAGGAAAAAATAAAATGAAGAAAAAACTAAAAATATTATTAGTAAGTAAGTATAATTATCCCAGAGGGGGAGATTGCACCAACGTATCAGCAATATTTAAGCTTCTAGAAGAGCATGGACACGAAGTTAGAATCTTTTCTATGCATCATCCTAAGAATAGTAAGTACACATATGAAAAAGATTTTGTATCATACATAGACTTTCCTGAAGAATTGGCAAAAAAAGGTTTGAAATCCAAAATAAGGGCGTTTACAAGAATGTTGTATTCTAAAGAGACAAGAATAAAGTTCAAAAAAATATTAAAAGAATTTAAGCCAGATGTAATCCACATGCATAACATTCATAAACATCTTACTTCAAGCATTATCCTTGAAGCAAACAAACAAAAAATCCCTGTGGTATGGACATTACACGATTATAACTTAATCTGCGCTAATATCTCATTTTTATCCAATGGTAAGATATGCGAACGATGTAAACAGCATAGATATCTTGGACCGTTAATGGAAAAATGTTACAAACGATCCATAAGTGCATCTGCAATATTATCAGCAGAAAATTTAATATACGATCTAGAAAATGTAAAGAGAAGAATTAGTACATTTATATCACCCTCAAAGTTTTTAAAGAACAAGTTTTTGGAATATGGATATCCCGAAGACAAGATAGTTGTTCTACCATATAGTTATCCTAAAAACGACACGGCTATTCAACAATACGCCTCTACCTCAAATAAGATAAATAAATATTACTTATACATCGGGAGATTAAGCCCGGAGAAAGGAATAGACACATTATGCGAAGCTGCCAAAATAGCAGGTGTAAAACTCATAATAGCAGGAGAAGGTCCTAATAAAGAGTATCTTAAAAGCAAATGTGATTGCGAAAAAATATCATTTGTAGGTCATAAAACTGGAAAAGAATTAATTGAGCTACGAAAAAATGCGTGGTTTGTGGTTGTTCCCTCAGAATGGTATGAAAACTATCCTTTTTCCATAATAGAATCATTTTCAGATGCTGTACCTGTAATAGGCGCAAATATAGGGGGGATTCCTGAGCTTGTAAAAGACAAGAATACGGGATATTTATTTGAATCAAAAAACGTTGAACAGTTAGTTAAAATATTATCTACGACAGCAAAAATGAGTTCAACATCTCGAAATAAACTTGGTGAAGCTGCTGCAAAATTTATAAAACTAACTAGTGACCCAGAAAGGTATTACAAAGATTTGATAAAGATATATTCATCTGTTATCATGGAGGCTAAATAAAATGGAAGCACTAATCGCCATAACTTATAGATGCAATGCAAAATGTCACATGTGCAACATATGGAAGAGTCCTAGTTCTCCAAAAGAAGAGATAACGCTCCAAGACTTGAAAAAAATACCTGACGGTCTTAAATTCGCGAATATAACCGGTGGAGAGCCATTTTTAAGAGAAGATATAGAGGATATAGTTAAGATAGTCTCAAAAAAGACAAAAAGACTTGTTATCTCTACAAATGGATACTTTACAGATAAGGTTCTAAAATTAGCAAAGAAATTCCCTAACACAGGTTTTAGAATTTCTATAGAAGGACTACCTAAAAGCAATGATGAATTAAGAGGGTTAAAAGATGGGTTTGACCATGGAATGAGGACTCTCGTTAAGCTTCACGAACTTGGAATTAAAGATATAGGGTTTGGCATTACTGTAAATGATCGTAATGCCAAAGACTTGATGGAATTGTATGGGCTTGCCAAATGGATGGGTGTAGAATTTGCAACGGCAGCAACACACAACACGTACTATTTTCATAAGTTTGACAATAAATTCATCGATAGAAACGGGATAACGTCAGAATTCAAGAAATTAACTAAAGAACTGCTCAATTCAAAGAAACCTAAAGAATGGTTTAGGGCATATTTTAATTATGGCCTGATAAATTTCATAAATGGCAACGAGCGACTTTTGCCTTGTGAAATGGGAACAGACGTTTTCTTTATGGATCCGTTCGGGGAAGTATATCCATGCAACGGAATGAATTGGAGCATGGGAAACATTAAGAAACAAAGCTTCAAAGAGATATGGACTAGCGAACAGGCAAAAAAAGTCAGAGAGAACGTGAAGAATTGTAAGAGAAATTGTTGGATGATAGGCTCTGTATCACCTGCAATAAAGAAAGATAAGAAAGCAGCCATGAAATGGATTATTAAAAACAAACTGAGTAAGGATATAGATTTTAGTGCGGTTGAGAAGAAATGAAGATAGCAATGATTGGCTTACGTGGAATTCCTGCAAAATCAGGTGGAATAGAGTATGCAGTAGAAAACTTAGCTGTAGAGCTCGCGAAATTGGGCGTTGATGTGACAGTATACTGCAGAACACCTTACTGCCCAAAAAAACCAAAAAACTACAAAGGCGTAAAATTAAGATATATTCCAACTATAAATACGAAATATACTGAGGCATTTGTTCATACAACGCTATCGACATTTGATGCAATATTTCGCGATTTTGACGTGGTGCACTATCACGCTATGGGAAATGCACAGTTCTCCTTTATTCCAAGGATATTTGGAAAGAAAACAGTTGTAACACTCCATGGTCTTGACTGGCAAAGAGAGAAATGGGGATTAATAGCAAAAACATACTTAAAATTTTGTGAAAGATGCATAACTATATTTCCTAATAAGGTCATATCCGTGTCTCAGAAGATAAAAAATTATTATCAGAGCAAATACCGTAAAGAGATAGAGTACATACCGAACGGTATTAGAATTGAGAAAAAAGTTAAGTTGAATAGATTGAAAAGGTTCGGTTTAAAGAAAAATAAGTACATCCTATTCCTAAGCAGGATAGTCCCAGAAAAAGGGCTGCAATATCTTATTCCGGCATTCAAACAACTGAAAACGGATATTAAACTAGTGATTGCTGGCGATGTTACGCATACAGAAGAATATCTCGCTAAGATAAAAGACATGGCAAAGAACGATCCGCGCATAATATTCACGGGACCGTTATATGGTATAGACAAGGTAGAAGCATATTCTAACGCAAGATTGTTTGTTTTACCTTCCACTATCGAAGGTATGCCTATAGTACTGCTTGAAGCAATGAGTTACGGACTACGTCCGCTAGTGAGCGATATTCCAGAAAATATGGAAATAGTACACGATAAAAAAAATGCTTTCAAAAACAAGGATATAACCGAATTAAGAAACAAATTGAGTCACCTAATCACAGAGAAAAACTCCAATAAGAAAGAGTCTGCAGACGTTAAAATCATTAAAGAAAAATATTCATGGTCAACAATAGCAAAAAATAGCTTAAGACTCTACAATGAGAAATAAACATAAAATATTATTAATTGCTGTTTTAATATTCTTATTTAGCGTAAGCTTTAGACTCCCTATACAAATTCAAAATCCACAAGGTGTTGATACATATACTATGTATAAATTATCTAACGATATACAACAACAAAAATATATTCAGTGGATTTATAGTCCAATTTCTTTAACAGGATATTATCCACTCTCGTATCAAACAGGCGGGATACTAATTTTAGCCGAATTATCTACAATACTAGGGGTTAACGTGTCCACAACCATCTACGTATGGAACATAGCGTTGATTCTTATTATTGGGATACTGATATATTTAATATCTATGAATTGCACTCATGATAAATTTCTTTCCTTAATAGTGGTTCTAATATATTTAAATGCAAGATTCTTATTTCATTATACAGATTGGTATTTTAGCGTGAGAAATGTATTTCTAATGTTTTTTATGTTTTTATTATGGTTATTTATAAAAAATAAATTTAGAGGTAAAAATATTTTGTATATACTAACAATTTTATTATTAGCTATTACGCACAAACTTATAATAATAATCCCCATATTCATCTTGGCAAAAATAATGACTAATAGATTAAAGCGAAGTACGATAAATTCTAAAATATTTTTATATACAATATTATTTGGGACGTTAATACTGTTTATGATATCATTTTTTATCAGCCCAGTAATAGATCTTGCACCTATAACTCATTCACCTCTAAAAACCAACATATTTTATTTGGATCAGTTAATTGATTTCGGATTTAGATATGCTCTTCAAATAGGAATAACGGCACTACTTATTCCGTTAGGGTATATTTTGTTAATATGCAAGCAAAATAAAACGATAGAGGAAGCATACATTCTGATTGCGCTATTATTAATGTCGCCCTTGTTAACAGAACCTACATACATATTCTATCTGATTCTGCCAATATTAATAATCTTTACAGCTTATGCCGTAAAATACTTATATGAGCGAAACATAAACAGGAACACCAATTATAAAAAGATAATAATTTTTTCTATTTTAATAATAATGATTATATCGCCAGTATTTATTCAAATCATACCTAGTGACGGAGTTTCTACTGTATCTTACCAAACAGTAACGCTAACAAAATATCTAGACAAATCCGTTAATAAAGCAATTGTATGTAATCAACATCAGATATACTGCGAACAAATAGTTTCTTTTTCCAATAACAAGATTTTAGCATTATCTACAGCAAGCGAGTTGATGAACACGCAAAAATATAACCTGTCCAATATCGCCATGCAGGTAGGACTAAAAAAGGCATACATTATTAAAGATCCGGTTTTAGATATCGTATACTACCCGGGCATACAATACGGATATCTCATGTTATGGAACGCAGGTTTTTTAAATATGAAAAAAATTATAGCATTCAACAATATAGGATACATAGTGGACAGCAATAACGCTGACTCAAATGCTAATCGCGATAATATAAATAAAAAGTTCGGAAACATGAATCAAATCTACGATAACGGATTACAGCAAATTAAGGTGATAAATTGAGAATAGCAATGTATACTCCGGATTTTTTCCCACCAGAAAAATTAACTGCAGAACACTATAGATTGCTCTTTTTAGCAAAAGAATCCTCAAAACAAAATGAAACAATAATTATATGCTCGAATAACAAATTCTCATGCGAAACATCTAAATTTGATAATATCAGTATCATAAGGATTCCGAACGTTAAAATAGCTTTAATAAAAAGTGTTTTGCCTATGATTATAGCTAAATACTACGTTAAAAAATATTTAAAAGACAATAATATAACTATTGATGTATTATGGTATAACTCTCCTAGAGCTTGCGCTATAGTGAAAAAATTTCCAGCAATAAAAATTTATGATATAATGGGTATAATATCTAAGGAATTATTAACAGAGAGAAATATGTATAACTGCATCAAATCCTATATATATAAAAAAATGGAAAAAATTCTCTATAAATATTCAGACATAATAACAACCATAAATGAAAAACACAAAAATACACTAAAAAAATATTTTGATAAAGATATATATATAATAAGAGACGCCGTACATTTGAATACAGGGTACAATAAAAAAGTATTTCGTTATATAAAAAATGAATATAGAGATAATTTTGTTATTTTTTTCGTAGGATCATTTGCATATAGAAAACGGTTAGAAAAAATATTTTACTCATTACCAGTATTATGTGCAAAAATACCTACAATTAAGATAATATACGCAGGAGAAGGAAAATTTATAGAATATTATAAAGAACGCTCAATACAATTAGGAATTGAAAAAAATATTAATTTTATCGGATATATCAAGGGTAAAGAGCTAAATAGTTATATTAAACTGTCAGATGTGTGTATATCTGATGTATTTTTAGAAGGCTTCCCATATAAAATTTTTGAATACATGGCTATGGGAAAAATAGCTTTAGTAGAAGATACGCCTGCAGTTAGAGAAGTTCTAACAGACAGCGTAAATGCATGCTTATACGTCGACGGAAACGATTTTGTAAAAAAAATCTTAATGATTAAAAAAAATGTCCGATTTAGAAGAAAAATAGAGCTTCAAGCCAAAAAAGAATCTAAAAATCATACTTGGAAAAAAAGAGGAGAACAATTTAATGTTTTATTGAAGAGATATCATGAAAAAACTAAATAAAATAAAAGAATTGAATAAAAAGACAGTGGTAATATTGTTCAGATATGATTATCCTATGATTGGATTAAGAGATATAATGCAGAGAATAACTGAATTAAATAAAGAATATAATTTGATAATTATAACTAATAATAAGAAAATATTTCTAGGAAAAAAAAATTGCAAAATATTTGTAATTAGAGACACGTACCTTTTTAATAACAGTTCTTTCGTACTACAAGCAAGGTTTATATTGTTATTCCACACATACCACATTATCTTTTTCACAGGGATACAATACTTACCGTTAGCTTCTTTATTTATAAGAAAACCAATTATTTGCTATGGAAACGTTAACCCACAACAAATATGCGGGATACAAAACAAAAAAAGAATATTTCAAATTGAACATCATAAATTAGGATATCTTAAAAGATTGTTGAGATTAAAATACTTGTATCTTAATTTAAGAAAGTGCAATAAAATAATGGCTATATCGCTACCGTTGAAAAAAGACTTCATAAAGAACGGAGTAAAAGAAAAAAATGTCGATTTAATATATATGGGTGTTGATACCGTCATTTTTAAAAGAAAAATAGAAAGAAAAAAGAAACATTTTACTATAATATACCCAGGAACTATATCCAAAGAAAGAGGTTCGGATACAATCCTTAATGGACTCGCAATATTTTCAAAAAAAGCCAAAGATTTTGAGTGTATTTTTATTGGATGTAGGAAGGAAACAAAAAGAAGCATTGAAAAAAGATCTAGAGAATTAAATATAAAAAAAAATATTTTTTGTCTACCTATATTAGATATTCATAAAACTGCCGAATATATCAGAAATTCGGATGTGGGCATATCTATCTTGGAAAATAACGACTATTTTATGACCTCGCCTCCCACAAAGATTTTTGAGTATATGGCATGTGGCATTCCTACTATTGCTAATGACATCATTACTCATAATAGTTATATCAAAAATGGAGAAAGTGGTTTAATCATAGAAAATACTCCAGAGAGTTTAGCTGATGCGTTATTAAAAACATATCAAAACTCAGAACTTAGGAGAAGATTAGGCTATAATGCATATATAGAATCAAAAAAATACATTTGGAATTCTCAAAAGAAGAAATTCATGGATGTATTCCAAAATGCTTTGAAAGATTAAAATGAACACCGCAAAAAACGTTATAAAAAATAGTACATGGTTATTTGCATCTAATATAATTATGAAAATAATCGCTTCCTTTGTTGTTATTTTTCTAGCTAGGAAATTAGGAAGCGAAGGCTTCGGCCAATATTCTTTTGTTGTTGCATTTGTAGGGTTCTTTGGTATCATAGCTAGTTTTGGATTCAATAGTTTGATGATAAGAGATATAGCAAAAGACAAATCACTGGCTAACAAATATTTTAACAATATTATGACACTAAAAATATTTTTCGCAATCGCCGCTCTGCTCAGTATCTTCATACTATCGTTCTTTATTGGTAAATCGCCAACCATTATATTAGCTATTTACATACTGGGGATTGAATTAGTCGTCGGCGGTTTTGCTGATACTATGCGTAGCATTTTTCAAGCATATGAGCGAATGGAGTTTGATGCTATCACTAACATAATTGAAAAAGTCTTGTGGGCAGCATTATTGCTTCTTGTCATATTTAATAATCTAAGTTTAGTTAATATAGCATTGGCAATTCTCGTGTCCACAACATTTGGTTTAATCATCACGTACTTCTTCCTAAGGAAGTATATAACAAAATTTGCATTTGAAATCGATAAAGTTTTCTGGCGAAAGATCATTATTGATGCATTGCCTTTTGCGCTTACCGGTTTGTTCTCATTAATTAATTTCAAGATTGATCAAGTCTTACTATCATTTATGACAACAGACATAATAGTAGGATGGTATAGTGCAGCATATAAAATCATCGATATATTAGCATTAATCCCAAGCATATTATTAACGGCGCTTTATCCCGTATTTTCAAGATTTTATAAGGAGAATAAATATCTCTTGAAGAAAAGCTTCGACTTTTCCCTAAGATATGTTATTATATTGTGTATCCCTGTAGTTATTGGCGTTTTTCTGATTGCAGATAAAATAATCTTACTTATATACGGTCAAAGCTATTCCAACTCCATAGATATTTTAAAAATCCTTATTTTTATATCTTTGATAAGTTTTATTAATACACCACTTTTTGTAACTCTAAATGCCATCGGAAAACAAAAAATCACCATGATCAATACAGCTATTACAGCTTTAGTGAATATTGCTATGAATTTAATACTCATACCTATAATGAGTGTAAAAGGTGCAGCTTTAGCCACTATAGTTGCGGAGATTACTTTCTTAATTTTAAGTTCGTATCAACTACACAAATTTGGATTAGACCTAAATTTGTGGAAAAAATCCTTCAAGCCCGTCATTGCAGGTGTAATTATGGGAATTTTTATGATGCTGGTTTTAGATTGGAGTATTTGGGTAATAATTCCATGCGCCGCATTAATTTATTGCGGCAGCTTATTGCTGCTTAGAGAAGTAAAAACAGAAGATATGGATTTAATCAAAAAGGTATTAAAAAGATGAAAATCAATAACCCGTTTAAAAATAAAGGATTCAGAGTATTCATCTGGAAAGGAGCACTAAGCGTATTTATAGTCTACTTAGTTCAAATAATACTTCAAACATATCTGTTACATACGGCGTTCTTTAGTAACTACTTAGATATTCCACAGGCGTTCCAATTAGGGAAAGGAGTGATATTTCTCAGCATCACGAACACAGCACTGTTTGGTTTCGTCGTATTTGTCATGTTAACATATAAAGAATTGTTTAAGGTTGAACATTATAAATTTGAATACAAACAAATGGTGTTTTTGTTCATAACTATAGTGTTCCTTGCATTGCATTACATCCTAAAATATCTTATTAGTCAAAACTTAGAGTATTTTTCACAAGCACCATTATTCTGGGGCATAATAAAAGTCGTCATCCAAATATTTTTCATATTATCCATAGTATTGATGGTTTATGGGAAAAATTTTATAGTATATTTACTTGCAAAATTCAAAAAACAAATCGTAATCACACTACTTGTTTCTGTATCTTTTTTTATCCTTATGCTTCTTGTCCAGAATCTTTGGACTTACTTCTCCAGCGTAATTAGCAACATATTATATCACGTCTTCAGTCTATTCTTCAACAATGTTACATACCAACCTTTTGTTACATCGTTCACTATGACTGAAGGTGGTGGTCCGCTGCTCGGTATTGGATCATTCAAAGCAATTATAGGCAAACCTTGCTCCGGTATCGATTCATTTTTGCTATTCACATCATTATACACATTGATATTCATTCTGGATTACAAACGTCTAAAGAAGGGACTTACTACTGTGCTGTTCTTTGTCGGAGCACTAGGGATGTTTATCACAAACATCTTAAGAATCCTGTTATTATTCATAGTTGGCGCATACATCGATCCAAAATTCGCTGTTGGTATGTTCCACACCAACGCTGGCTGGATCCTTTTCATATTCTATTTTTTCATATTTTGGTATTTTGCTAGTAAATTTGTATACGTGGAGAATAAAGAATGATATCAGTACTATTGATTGCATATAATGACGAGCTATTAATTGGAGAAGCAATTAGTTCTATATTAAAGCAGACTTATAAAAATTTTGAGTTAATAATTATAGATGATTGTTCTCGAGATTCAAGCTATAAAATAGCCCAATCATTCAAAGATAAAAGAATAAGATTATTTCACAATGATACAAATCAGGGCATATCGAAAAATCGTAATAAATCAGTATCTCTGGCCAGATATCCATATCTATTTTTTACGGATACTGATTGTATTGTGGATAAAGATTGGTTAAAAGAGGGATTAAAAACATTAAAGCAAAAAGATTGCATGGGTGTAGAAGGATTTACATATTATGTATCCATAGGATATAAACCTACATTATCTGACAAGCCACCCGGAACGGCTGAAACACCAGGAGAGTATATGACTTGCAACATGGCATACAAAAAATCAGCCATAGATAGAGTGAGCGGATTTAACGAAATTTTTGGCTATCATAGTGATAGAGAATTGGCAATAAAAGTAAAAAACATAGGTAAAATAATCTACAACAGAAAGATGATAGTTAAACACCAGAAAAAAGTTTGGACTATAAGAGAATTTGTTAAATCAGGAGAAAGAACAAAGAGTAGAGTACTACTCTATAAATATGCCCGCGAATCGAAATTCATTTGGCTTCGCATCCTATACGTAAAAAATTTACTTAAGATACTATTTCCTCCCGCTATAATTATATCAGTAATTCGATCTAGATTAAAAACTTGGACAGATATAAAATTGATTCCATTCATATATATTAGAATAGTATATGAGCGATATTGCATATGGAAAACTGCTATAAAAGAAAAAATATTTGTAATATAAAGTCTAAGAAAGAAAAATAATATACTTACTAAATAGGAATATTTACTTACTCTATTGTCTTTTTTATGGAAATATTTATATAGTAGCGGTACAAATATAGCTACTAATTTGGAAAAAACAGCGTTAGAATCCAATATAGTAAGTAATTTAGCCACTGATAGTAGTTTACTCCATATTCTTGAAAAAGTCATTACGGACTATAAGAAGCAGAAGAAGATCCATTCTATCCCCTTAAATCTCTTCTTAAACAGTAAATTAGGCATTCTAGAGGTCACAGTCAAGTATCTCAAGGAGAACCAAGAATTAGCACATAATGAGATTGCAGAGCTATTAAACAGGGATCAAAGGACAATCTGGACCACATATAGCAAAGCCTCAAAGAAGCATAAAGAACCATTCTCAATCAAAGCTGGCGAAACCATTGATATCTCAATCTTTACAGATAGGAATCAAGCGCCTTTACAGGCGCTTGTGAGACATTTACGCGAAAAGGGTCTCAGTTATACAAAAATCGCCCAATTATTAAATAGGAGCTATAAGACAATATGGATAACAAGCAAATGAGCAGTAAATCACAATATCAAGGACTTGCAGCATTGTTAGTTGTAGCTGTAATGCTGCTAGCAATAGTCACAGTAATGGTCCCTAAAGGAGGCATTACAGGATTTTTAATCAATAATGAAACAGGAGAGAATATCACAAGCAACGAATCCATAATCAATCAGACTGATAGAGGCAATGGCTTAGGCATACTCTCTAACGGATCATGCGTCGTTCCGTATGAAGACATGGTCATAACAACCGATACAACATTCTGTTCCGGAACGTATTATTTGAATGATTCAAACGGGAATGGTGCAATACAAATTGGAGCAGATAATGTTGTGCTGGATTGTAATTATTCGGAAGTTATAGGCAATTCAATTACAGGATCAATAGGAATCAGCATAACGTATAGTAATAATATCACAATCAAAGATTGTTTAATTTCAGGCGGATACACTTATGGAATAGAAAATATATATAATAACATAGACAACAAGATACTAAACAATGTTTTTAAAGGAAATTATAGTAATTCTGCAATATACCTAAACGCAGGCATTAGAACAATAATAGATGGAAACTATTTTAATAGTACAAACAAAAAGCATATAGATGGATATTCGGCCAGCGATTCTATTATCACAAGAAATATATTTATGGGGAATACCACACGTTATGCGATATATTTATCTGGATCAAATATTAGCATCATAAATAACGCATTTAACCAAACATATAAAGATGACTATATTGTCATTTCTTCAAATTCTCCGAATTTGATTATAGAGAATAATAGTTTTTCAGGATATAACGTGTCAGATGCAGTGATCAATTTTTATTTAGGGATTAATAGCGCTATAATAAGAAACAACACATTCATATTCAATTCAAATACCCCCTCCTATTTTATGTTCGGCATAGTTACACGCGTAAATCCAAGTAATAACATAACAATAATCAACAATACATTCAAAGGAATAGATGCAATAAACTTAAATACCGTTACAAACTCACTAATCGCTAATAACTATTTTGGAGAAAAAAAAGTTGGTGGATACGCAACAGTATTTATTTCACATTCAGAAAACATACGCTATCAATCAAATAGTATGATTAATGGATGCAACATGCTGGCCATAAGTAATTCTAGAAATATTTCGGTATTAGACAGCTTATTTTATAATGAAACATTCGTCCCTAATGTTAATGGAACTGGGTGTATGTATCTAATAGATATAGTGGGTAACGGAAGTGTAGAAATCAATAATAATACATTAAATTCTAGCGATGTACCAATATATTTGGAAACAGGTGCTTCAAATGTAAAAATATTCAACAATGTAATTGATAATGCTAATACCTATACTGATTATTGGGCGTCAGGGATTCATGTAAGTGATGGCTCCTATAACATAATTATCATCAACAATAGCATAATCAATTTTGGCACAGAAGGAGTACTAATTTCTAGAAGTAATAATATAACTATAAACAACAATTATTTCAATGAACTTTCCATGACAAAAAAATTGCAATTTAATTCTACAGGGATATTTGTAGGAGATGCAGGAGAAATAACCTCAGCAATAGGAATACTTGAAATATATAAAGGGTGGAATGCAGATGGTAAATCTACCTACTCTTGTGGCACAGGGTATGATACTTGTAGTCTTCTGCGTAGCACAAACATTAACGTGTATAACAACACGTTTGGAAATGATACACAAGTATATTTAAGGCTACAAGGAACACAAAATATAACGCATGATTTAAATCCATTGTCCTATTGGTACAGAGAGTTCAGTACTGCAACAGAAATCTCAGATAGAGACAAAATATATGTTAACAACAACTTCGACATATTAAACAGTTTTAATACCAATAAATCAGAACCAACATATTATTTTAATAGACAGCAACAATGGGCATACTACATAGTATATACTATATCTAAAAATAACATGACGTTCAGTAATATCCATAATTGGGATATTTCAGACACTAGAAGTTGGACTATCGGGGTATATTCTGCATCTCTTGCCTATCCATACAATGACGTCAAGAATGTATCTAATGGTGTAATCCTTGCCAGTAATGTTGATTCTTATTCGATAACCTTAGCGCCGAATCAGCAGATAATCGTCGGCAACTTCACCAATAAATCCGGTCCGCCTGCGCATCCGACAAGCGTCACCGTCACACTAAGTAGTCCATCCTCAACTATCAATGATGATCTCACGTGTGATTACTCAGTCACAGGTAATGATGCGAATGTGTCGATTGCTTGGTATAAGAATGATGTTCTAACATTATTCAACACATCGATCCTATCTAAATCCAATCTAGTTGTAGGAGACACATGGTATTGTGAAGTCACAGCGGTAGACGCATATAACAGTACAATCGTCGATTCAAACTATATGACTATACAGTATATAATATATAATAATCCAAGCTTGACAGTATCGTTATCATCCAATCTAAATTGTACATATACAGCAGTAAGCCTAAATAACTTGACATTGAACATATCGATAGAATGGTTCAAAGATAGCGTCAATGTGCTTAATGGAACCTCTTACATAGCAAACACCAGTTACGGTTCATGGTACTGTAAAGTCAATGCGTCAGATGCATTCAATTCAACTGTTTTAAGCTCAAACACAGTCGTATTATCCCCGCCCGCACAGCCCTCAAGTTCAAGTAGTAGTGGCGGTGGTGGTTCAGGAGGAGGTGGAGGTGGAGGTTCAAGGCCTGTTTCAAACACTACAAAGCCTGATATCACTAAGAATGTCTCGCAGAATACAAATAACGCTTCGAATGCATCCGCTGAGACAAGCACAATAAGTACAGTTGAAGAGCCAGTAACGCCAACTAACCAGACTCCGACCGTAGAACAGCCTACAGTTATACACACCTCACTCTTGTCACAATGGTACGTCTACTTGATAGTCATGTTCATCATAGCTATCCCAGTACTCCTTACATTAAGGCGTCCAAAAGTACAAACCGATGATATGATCCTTAAATTCATACGTAACTCATTACAGGCTGGATATACTAAACATGCGATAAGGCACGTATTAAAATTACGCTACAGTTCCAGTATAGTCAGACACCATCTAAGCCAAATCAAAGATAAACCAGTAAAGCGCCCAAAAGCGCCACAAAGCGCAATATACCCACAAAACACAATAAACCAACTAACAATCTACATCCAGCACCAGAAACAATTAGGATTCAAAGAGAACCATATAAAACAAGCTTTGATAAATTACGGATACAGTAAAAAAGTGGTTGATTCTTTATGTAGCCCTTAACTATTTTTTCGTTATGTTTATATACATGTAGCCCTTAACTTTATGATGCATGTAGAGGTATATAAGATCAAAGGTCGATTGTATCGTTATGAAGTGACTAATTATCGTATTAAAGGTAAAGTTAGGCATAAAAAGAAGTATTTAGGACCAGTTGAGCCAATAAAACGTAGCCCTTAACCTTTTTTTTGTGTTGTATATTGTGATAGCCCCATCCAAACCTGACCCGCGTGTGTGATTCTGCGGGGTCGATTTTTAGCAATGTTTCATAAGATCTTCTAGTTGTTTATTGTGCTTCGTATGTTTTTTCTAGTTCTTTTATTAGTTTTTTTATGTTTTCTATGTCTTCTTTTAATATGATTTCTGACGTGTTTTTTCCATAGTATACTATGTTATTTCTTTTTATTCTTGCATTGTCAAATTCTTTGTATAGTTTTTCTTTTTTTAGTATATCTCTTAGATAGTATCCTAGGCATAGATGGTTCATTACTTTGTATCCTTTTATTGATAGTATTGCATGTATTATTTCTATCATTGATGAATAATAGTCTTCATATACGAATTTCAATTCTTCTGAGTCTGGCGTCTTTTTTTCTGTAAATTTTATTCTTTGCATAGCTGTTTCTACTAATGATTTAGCTTTTGCTTTGTCTGGAGTTATTTTTAATGATGTATTATTTATTACGCATTCATTCCATGTTGCTTCATTCATTTGAATACCTCTGCATACCCTTCCAGTATTAACCCATTTATTATATTATTTGCTAATTGCTTGTTTTCTATTGATAATATATTTTTGTATTTAAAAAGTTGTATTCTTCTATGAAGTTTTTTTTCGAAACCTGTTAAATCTTCGGGTAAGTTTTTACATTCTATGTATATGTCTATATCACTTTCTTCTATATCTTCTCCTTTACTGTATGATCCAAAAAGTATTATTATTTGTGCATTATATTCTTTTAAATAGTCTATAATCTTAGAATGATATAATGATTCAATATTATACAATTTTTTTTGTAATAAATAGTTTTTATTCGATCTGTTTGCTGAATATAATACTATTTTTGCTATGTCTTCTTTTCTGAGGATTTCTTCTTTAACTAAGTCTTTTACATATCTTATTGTAGATGGTAATGGTGAATTTGTATCTCTAGCTATCTGCCTAATTCTAAGTTTTTTTGTAGGATTTATGAAGAAGTATTCTAAAATCCGAAATTTGATATTATCAAGTATCATATGATATAATAAAGTATCAATCGATATATAAATGTTATGGATTTTAAGCCAAATAAGATAGCCGCCTCGATTACCGCATAGAATGTGCTCTTACTAGCGGTTTTTATGCTAGTAATAAGATAGTTTAGTGTAGCCCTTAACTATTTTCGATACATTTATATATTACCTATATTTAGGTATGATTATACCTATAAAGAGGTAAAATATGCTCACGCCAAAACAAATAAAAATATTCGAAACATTCCTAAAAAGACCATATAAGGAATGTACTTACAAGGAGATAAAAGAATATTCTAAAGAAAAATCTAATTCCACAATTCAAAAAGCCATAATAAAATTTTTATCAGAAGAACTTATCACAAAAAAAGATATAGGAAACATAATATTATACACTCTTAACCTAAACAACAACCTAGTATTCTCTTATTTCAATATATTAATTAAAGGAGAATTGCCCCCACTAGTTAAAAACAGTTTAAAACATATCAACCAAGAATTTTCAAATATAGAATTTGTCTCTATAGTAATTTTTGGCTCATACGCCGAAGGCAAACAAAAAGATAAATCCGACCTGGATATTGCAATATTTGTAAACTCTCCTGAAGATAAGAAACGTTGCGAACTCGCAATAAAATCTGTAGAATTAAAATCCATTCTACAGATAGATGCGCATATCATAACAAAAAATGAAATGCTTCAAATGTTAAAAGATACACATGAAAACTTAGGAAAACAGATAGCATACAAACATTTAGTTATTCAAAATCCAACAATATTTTATTCAATACTTGCGGAGGGGATGAACAATGGATTCAAAATTGTATACGCATAGAGCAGAAAACGAGATAAAACTTGCAGAAATAATATTCACAATAAGCGATAAGACAAAAATTCAGACAGAAGTATTTGCTGTCAATGATCCCGAAACATATTACAGCGCAGTAATAGCGCACAGTTACTATAGCATATTCTATAGCGCCAAAGCATATCTTGAAATTAAAGGTATTAAAATATCTGCACCTAAAGAGCATAAGAAAGCATTTGAGGAATTCAAAAAATTTGTTGATAGTGGAGAATTAGACGTTGAATTACTAAAAATTTATCAAGAAGCATTAGTGCGCGCAGAATAGCTGTGTTATTCTAACGGGCAATTGTTGTCCGCTGGATTTCAGGCAAATATAGATAGCCGCCTCGATTACCGCATAAAACATACTATTACTAGCAGTTTATATGCTAGTGATAAGAATGTATTACTTACAGCAAAAACGGTAGTAAGACCTTTTTGTATATCCAGTATTACTTACGGTTTTTATGCTAGTAATAAGATAGTTTAGTGTAGCCCTTAACCTTTTTCGATACATTTATATACTCATCTATAGTCTCTATAGTTACTATAGGTGTTTTTTATGGTTAAACCAATAATAGAATTAAAGCAAGAACCAACAACAATCTGGATAAAAAAAGGTACAAAACAAATGCTAGACGCTCTAGGAGGACGTAAAGATAGCTACGATGATATAATACGCAGACTAATACAACAAATACACAACCAAGAAACAACAACACGCCCTGACAATTACATACAAATCTCCAACGATCAATCAACACATTCAAGCATAATAATAGAGAATAAAAAAATAGAATTCAAATACAATATACCAAAAAAGCCATTAAGCGAATCATTCAAACTCTCAATAACAGAAACAAACATACAAGAATATACTGACAAAAAAGAAATGGCAGAAGATTACCTAAGAATAATTGAAAAAATTATTAAACAACACCTAGACCCAGTATTCAAAATAGACAAGAAACACATACTAGACCTAGACTGGTGGGAACGAATGTTCACAACAGTAGGACTAACAAAATATTCCTTCGAACAAGATATACAAATGGAACTACTAAAAATGGGGATAATAGGATGAAAACATTCATCGACATCGAACAATTCATATAGTATCTAAACCAAAAAAATTTAGAGACTACAACACACACTGCAACAATTAACCTATCAGAAAAAGATTATACAGCAAGTCTAATAATGCTAACAGAATACCATTACAAAGAACAATACACAATAAGATTCACACTAAAATTTGAACACAAAAAATATGGATTAACAGGACAAATATTCCAAAAAGAATTCATTATAGAACATCATTCTGAAGAAAAAGGCCACAAAGGACCACACCTACAATTACACATACATGGTCCAGCACCAGAAGAAAAAGTTGGAGAAATATGGATAACATTACAACTAAAAAACGAAAAAGAATATATAGGCTGCATCAAAGGATTCCTACACACGCTAAAAACAGTAATCAATAAATGCGAGCCAGGACTTGAAGAAGAAATCCTAAATATTAAAGAGATAGAAACACTCATAACAGAAAGACAATTATTACTAACAAAAATCTTTGAAAGTCTGAACACAAAAGGAATCGAATACCAACCATCAAACAAAAACAAGATACACCTAACACCTAAAAATATAACAAAAATCTTAGAAAAAGATATTACATTAATCCCGTTCTTCAAAGAATAAAATCCTTCACGCTAATTCTAACCTTCAATAAAAGAGTGCAGCCCTTAGCCTTTTTTTCTTGTCACTTAAGTTGTAATAGCCCCGCCCATATTTAATACGCTTTTGTGGCATTCATGTGTCCCTAAAGTGTTTGAAAATTAGTGTTTTTCCGAAACATTTAAATAGTATGCCTTAGTTATACTAATTTATGGGAAGTTTAAGTAAAGAAGATGATGTTTTAAAGCTCATTCTAGAAAACAGTCCACTAAAAGAATGGCATTTCGAAGAAATAGTCAAAGAAACAAAAATTACTAAAGCAGTAGTAAATAAGTGGCTTAAAAAATATAAAACAGAAGGATTACTATACCACAACAAACGGGAAGGAGAATTTCCATTCTTTACAGTCGGCAGCAACAATACAGTATATTACTCTTTAAAAAGAATATATGCACTACAACAATTACACAAAAGTGGTCTCATACCAAAACTTATGTCAATAAAAAACGCTAAAACAATAATACTCTTCGGAAGCATAATAAAAGGCGACTGGTATAAAAATTCTGATATTGACATATTCATATTAGGGAACATTCAAAACTTTAACAAAAAATATTATGAACGCAAACTACACAAAAATATAGAATTACACATATTTGAAAACAAACAAGAAATAGCAGAAGTACAAACCGGATTAATAAAAAACGTCATAAACGGATACATAATAAAAGGCCAAATACAAGATATAGCCGAGGTAGCATGAAAACCAATATAGATAATCTTGAAGAAACATATGATGTATGCATAAGCAACGGAAACATAAAAGAAAAAACAATAGACATAGAACTAATCAAGTCATTAAAAATAGTAGCAGAAAAAGGTATAGAATTCATAAACAAGAAATCAAAAGATATCCCAAAAGACAGCACAGACTGGACATTTGTATTCAGAGATTACTATGAAGCACTCAGAGGGTTATTAGAAGCATACATATTATTAGAAGGAATAAGATCAGACAATCATCAATGCCTAAACGCATACATATGCACAAAACATCCAGAACTAGAACTAGACTGGGAATTCCTAGAAATAATCAGACTAAAAAGAAACGCAATAAACTACAGAGGACAACTACTACAATATGAAGACTGGAAAACACTAAAACTAAAATTCGAATTACACATAAACGCAATAAAAAAAGAAATAGAAAAGAAAACAGAAACATAAATCTTCTAAATATACCCCTATTTGGACTCGGTCTTTCTTGCGTAATTCTTTGAAGTAGCCCATTTCTGTCACATAGGTTGTATTAGCCCCACCCAGGTATAGACAGGTTACGTGACGGTTATGGGCTATTTTTTGGGGGAATTCTTTTGGTTGTATGATTTCTATATTTCTGAATTTTTTCACGTTTAGTAGATGTTTATCGTAAGTGATTAAGTATTGTGCATTTGCACATATTGCACATTCTAGTATTTTGTTGTCTGTTTCATCATTTTTTATTATGTTTACTTCTTCTTTTGGAGTTACCATTTGGAATATTTTTAATATTTTTGTTGTTGCTTCTATTGTTTCTTGTTCTGTAAATTTGAAATCTCTTTGCATAACTTTCTGATATTCTATTATTATCGGCATAGAAACGTACAAGTTGGCGTTCATATTTATCAAGTAGAATAATAATTTCTGCGCTTCGCTATTATTCCATAAGGTTGCTGAGAGAAGCGCATTAGTATCTAGTACTATATTCATTTTCTACGTGCCTTATCTACTATTTTTGGTATGTCTTTTTCAGTGATTCCTTGTTGTTGTAAGCGTTTTTTACTTTTTTCTGCCATTAGTTGCAGATCGTTGATTAATGATTCCTTTGATGGTGTGGTTATTCTTTTAAGCACTAAAGTGTCGTGTTCCCCGTATACTGCAAATAATGATCCTTCGTCCATTCCTAAATGTTCTCTTAAACCTTGCGGAATAACAATTTGCCCCTTAGATGACATGCGTATAGTTTCAATAGCCATTTTTAACCTCCAATAATCAGAAAGTAAGATATGCTTACTTATAAAGTTTACGATTTTTATGCCAGCAATCAAGAAATAACCGGCTTTCTGCGTTAATAGCGTCCGCAAAAATGACAGTTGCGGCAATAGCCTCACACCCATGACATGTCAAATGTGTCCTTACTAGCAGTTTATACGCTAGTAATAGGAATCGTATTACTTACAGTGAAAGTTGTAGTAAGACTTGTTTGTATATCCATTATTACTAGCAGTTTTTATGCTAGTAAGAAGCCAATAAGGCGTGGCCCTTAACTATTTTTTTTTCGGATATTTTTCGGTTTTTCCGGATATTTTTCGGTTTCTGAAGCAGTTTTTTGGTGTTTTGTATTTCTTTATATGTCTTTCTGTATTTTTTCCGGAGGATTTCCGGATTTGTTTTTGTTTCAGATGTTTTCTGAATCTTTCAGAGTTTTTTCTAAAGGAGTTTATTTATTTCTGTGATGTTTTATGCTAGTTAAAGGGGTGTTGACTGGGAGGGGGTGGCACAAGATATGAAAACCGTTGTTTTGTTAGCACTACTGGCTTTGGTTATTGTACCTACTATGGTTGTTGCTGTAGACTTTAATCAATCTGTTTCGGTGCAGGATAAGGCTAATTTTGATGAAATGCTTAGTCCCGTATTGAAGATATATAATTTTATTAAGTATGCAGCTACGGCTATTGCTGTCGTGTGTATAGTGTTTGCTGGCATTACTTTGATGATTTCTGGTAATGATCAGGCAAAGAGGGAGCAGGCTAAGATGACTGGTATGTATATAATCATTGGCTTGGTAGTGATTTGGGTGGCTCCATTGATTGTGCAGTATGTTGCTGGATGAGGGCTAAATATTTTTTTTTACTAGGTATGATATTGTTTATTGTACCTAGTGTTTTTTCTTTTAATTGTGAATATTTCACGGGTATAATTAGGGATGATTGTGTCTCTCTTAATGATACTGGGATTATAGCAAGTCTGATCTATACTAATCATACTGTTCCAGACTTTCATGTCATTGATCAATATAATTCGCAGATCGTGATAAATACTCCACCAGATGATGCTGTACTACATTCTGGAAATTATATTCAGAACGCTTGGATTAGTATTATTGATGTAAGTCCATCAATCATGTACGAAAACGTTACATATGTTCCTAACAATGTCACCGTATGGACTGAATACGGGTATAATGTTCACCTTCCTAACGATTTTTATGCTAGTAAGAGGAAGGTAGGTCAAACTTGTAGTGTTACTTACACTCAAAGTGGTAGTACGACCGTTTTGAGCGTATATTCAAATGGAGTATATCAAGGGAATAATAATAAACAATCAATAATTGTGACTGGGGATTCTATAATTAGTGTTACTAGCAGTATTTCTGTTAGTATTGCTGCTGACTTTTATGTGTGGGGTAGTTATTGTGATGTTAAGAGTGTGTATTGTACGTGTGATTATCAAAAGACTGTGTATTATAGTGATAGTATCACCGTTCAGGATGGTGTAAATGTAAAATATTATGCTTCAAATAATGTTTTTGATGCTACAATAATTGGTGAGTATCATAATACTACTAAGGGGATAATTATTAAAGATGCTGACACGAGCATAATATTGCGTGCTGGTAATTCTTCGTATTCAAATTTAGAGTTTGAGTATTATGCCACATTTCATAAGCCACCATATAATGTTTTGGGACTGGATGCATTAAGACAAAAAAATGTACAGATTAACAATCTATATATTTATAATTATACATTTTACACGTATAACGTTGATAATTGTTCTATTACTGGATATTCGTTTTTTAATCAATCAATTAAGCCATGCATAACAAACATTTCAGCAATATCTAGTCCAGCAACGTTTCAGGAATCATCCATCGACTTAACGTTTATAATAATGATCGGAGTGTTCATAATCATAATATATATAGTGTATGCTTGTATTAAGCATTATTGGGGCAGGTATATACTATTACTCTTAATATTTATTCCTGGAGTGTTGGCTGATGATTGTGGATTGACTAACTTGGCATCATGTATTCCTCAGAAGATTTATGATTATACTATTAATTTGCTTAACGCTCCATTGCAGCCATTATTGTCTTTAATGAAAAATTTATTGAGTAATTCTCCTAGTATAACATTGTTTGGTGGTATTTGGGCTATAATCATATACTGTCTAAGCATATTTTATAGTTTTCTTATAATGTATGCTGGTGTACAGTTCATATTTTCTGGACATGATATTGTTAAGAGGGAATTGGCTAAGGAGTGGCTTAAAAACACTATTATAATGATTGTATTGATACAGGCATCATACTACCTATATGAACTAATATTAAACGTAAGTGCTATTATGACTTCTGGAATATTGTCCATGGTTGATCCATCATTTTTTCAATTGACGGCTGATAATCTTGCAAATGTTGGATTAGAGCTTATTTTTACGTTACTGTATGTTTTAGTGCTAGTAATAACAATACTTTATCTAACATTAAGATACCTAATGGTGTGTATTGGTATAATACTTTTTCCTATAGGGATATTCTGCTACTTCGTACCACCCTTGAAGAGTTATGGTAGATTAATAATAAATCTGTTAGGCATGTTAGTATTTGTTACCATTATTGATGTTATTGTCATTCTTGCATGCTCAAAAATGATTGATATATCATTATTTCAAAATTTTAAGATATTACTAATGATCACTAGCTTAATTATAATCGACATTATAGCTGTAATACTTGCATGGCATATATTGACTAAGACTGGTGTAGATGATAATGCGCACGCTATTGGTGAAGCAATAAAATATATAGGGATGATATAAAAATGTGGGATAGTCCAATATATCGGATCAGAGAACAAGTTGAAGACACAATAAATCTTAGGGAGATTGTTTTTGATGTTACTGGATCAGCACCACCATTCACCGAACCAAGCGAAAGCCTAAAAGAAGTACTGAACGAGGTATTAAGTTCAGACAGGTACTGTATTGATTCAGTTTTAGAGTTTGGTGCTGCAAAGCTAAAGAATATACCATTAATATTACAGCATGGCAAGATTGTATGCGCAGTAGAATTCAAAGAATTATTAGATAATCCAGTAACAAAAAAGACCATTCAAGCATGTAGGTTATATGGTGATAAATTTCGTGAATTAATATTCCCACAACCATTTATTGAAGATAAAGACACATACGATCTAATACTACTACTTAATGTTCTTCCTATAATGCCAATACCAAGTGAGAGGATGTACTTACTAGACTTAATATACAGTAAAGTCAAGGATAAAAAGTATGTATTATGGGTTGCGCAAAGAGAAGGAACATACAAAAAAGTTAGAGAAGATGGGAAAAGTTTGTGTGGTGATGGTATGTGGATTGGAAAGAGGAGATATTATAAAACATTCTACAAATACCACACCTTAGAGGAATTGGATGAATTGATGGCATTATACGGCTTCACACTAATAAAACGTTTTAACGTCAATGATGATGCACGATTATACGAAAAGACATCATACAACCTATTCACTGGACTAATAACACCAGAACGCATACAGCAACATATACCAATCGACCTAACAATTAAAGATCCTGTAAGTTTCACACCAAAAATAGTAACGAATAAAAATCCAATAATTCCTAACCCAAAAGAATTATCTATAGAATCATTATACATAGAAAAGATTCGTAGCATAAAAAACGGTATACAATTTGCTGAAGAATACCACCGTATAGTATCGCACGCATTATCAAGGATATTTCGTGGATCATTAAGAAATATGAAGATGAAGGTCCAGATTGATGGTGGAGTAAAAATTATTGATACAATATTTACGAATCATGCGATAAACGGATTTTTTAAGAATTTAAAAGATAAGGTTGAATGCACATACCCAATCTTTGAAGTAAAAAATATTACTGTAGATCCAGCAAACACTGAATTTGATCAATTAAACGGTAGATTAAACGATAATACAGGACACTTTGGCGTATTAGTATGCAGGACAGTAACTAAAGAATCGGAAGTAATCGCTAGATGCAGAACGTACAGGCCGAATAATATAATATTATTCTTGACTGATGATGATATATGCACATTACTAGAATATTCCAGAGATAGCGATATTGATGACTTTATGGACAAGAAATTACGTGAGGTGTTATTCTGAATGGTTTATGAGATTCCGCTACAATTAGAGCATAAGGAGAAGATAATCTTCGGATTAACATTTAAGCAGCTTGGCTGGGCAACATTATTCGGAAGCATAGTATTAATCATACTTACTAGGAGGGGCAGTTTTACAGTTAATATAACCCTAGCATTTATTCCAGCAATGTTAGGCGTACTATTCGTATTTTTTGATGTTAGTAAATGGTTCAAGCGCATCATACAATTTCTATCGTTTCGTAATGCTACTCACATGTCAAGAAACATGGAATCATTAATACAGATCAAGAAGATAAAAGACGGTATAATACATGCTAAGAATGATGTAGCAATCTTACATATTACACCAATGAATTTTACTATTAAGAACGATTCAGATAAGGAAGCCATAATTTATGGATTTCAAAAATTTCTCAATAGTATAGATTTTCCAATACAATTTGTAGTTACAACAAATACGTTAAACTTAGACGAGTATTTACAATCATTAAAAAAAATATCTATAAACAATAAATTGTTCGAAGAATTCAGCACATTCCTGAAAAATATAATCCTTAAAGATCATATGAAAACAAGATATTTTTACCTTGTAATACCTAAAAAGTCAAATCTAGACATTCAATGCACAATATGCATAGAAAAATTATGCAGCCTAGGATTAAAAGTTGATAGATTAAACGATGCTGCATTAGTGCATAAAATGTTCGACTTTTTCAACGATGAAAACATAGAACGAAAACCGGCAGATAATATACACAATTCACTACAGTACATTATAGCACCAAATACTATACAAAACAATATAGATTATTTAACAATAAACGATAAGTATTGCAGAATCATCTCAGCAATTGGATATCCACGAATTGTAGAGTCAGGATTCCTAGACAAGATAATAAGCAGCAACGACGACTTCGATATCAGCATACACGTCGAACCATTCCCGATAGATACGATGATGGTAATATTAAATAAGGAGTTGCAAAAGCAGCGTGCAGACCTATATGCTGAAGAATTAAAGAAGTCAATAAACCCCAGTTTAGAAATAAAGTATCATGATACAAGAAAAGTTCTAGAAGAATTACAAAAAGGCAGCGAGAAATTATTCAATGTATCATTATACATCAACTGCAAAGGAAAAAATAAGGAAGAATTAGACCTATTAACAAAAAAGGTAGAGTCAGAATTAAACGCTATAATGATTATACCAGAAATACCACTATTCAGGCAGATTCAAGCATATAAGTCAATGATACCAACAAACAACAACACACTACAAATAAAAAGAAATATAGCAACAAAAGCCTTAAGCGCATTCTACCCATTCACAAGCCCATTTTTGACAGTAGAACCACGTGGAGTAATGCTAGGACTAAACAAGAATAAAATACCGTATATTAAAGATATTTTTAGCCTAAGCAATGCAAATGGATTAATACTGGCAACAAGCGGCGCAGGAAAGAGCTACTTCACAAAATTATTAATTTCCAGACAATTACTTAATGGTGCTAAGGTTATGGTTATTGATCCACAGGCAGAATATGTAGGATTAGTCAACCAATGTGATGGTGAATTGATTACTATAAGCAAAGATTCTAAGACAATAATCAATCCATTAGACTTAATGGGACACGACTTCATAGAAAAACGTTTAGCATTAATGGACCTATTTAGGATAATGTTCGGAGAACTCACCGAGATTCAGAAGAGTATTCTCGATAAGGCGGTAACTGAAACATATGCTAGAAAAGGGATAAATGCTAAATCGTACAAAAATAAGAAGCCACCAACATTAAGCAACTTATACAAGATACTAAAACATATGGATAATAAGGCAAGCAGCATGGAAAAGATCACATACAGGGCATTAATCAACAGATTATACATGTACACTGAAGGAGTATTCAACTTCCTAGACACACAAAGCAATATACAATTCGAGAAAAGTTTTGTATGCTTCAACATCGGAGAGATGCCAAAACAGGTAAAGCCAGTAATAATGTTTCTAATACTAGACTACGTATACATGAAAATGAAAACAGACAGGGAAAGAAAACTTCTTGTAATAGACGAGGCATGGAGCTTATTAGGACACACAGAAGAAGCATCATACATTTTTGAAATAGTCAAGACATGCAGAAAATACAATATGGGATTATTACTAATAACACAAGACGTAGCAGACCTAATAAACAGCAATGCAGGACATGCAATACTAGCAAACAGTTCATACTCAGTACTATTAAGACAAAAACCAGCAATAATAGACTCAGTCGTAAAGACGTTCCAATTATCAACAAAAGAAAAAGAATACCTATTAACAGCAACTCAAGGTAAAGGAATAATAATTCTAGACAACGAACATCAAGAACTAGAAGTAATAGCCTCACCGAAAGAACATGAAATAATAACAACAAACCCGGACGAGATACTAAAACAACAACAAAGTACTACAGAAGATAAGACAGAAATAAACATCAAAATAGACACTGAACAAAAAATATACCACACACAAGATTTAAACCTCGAAGAACAAAATTATCTAATAAATCATGGATATAATATAGGATGCTTTGTACCGATAAGAAAAATCAAGCCAGAAGAATACTTAGTACAAAAGAATGCTATAGAAAGCATAGAACACACATTCATAGTAGAAAACATCAAGCAAGAAATAGAAAAATACACAAAAGATATACACACATCCATAACACAAGAACCAGACATAACATTCAAAAACAAAAAAGGAGAAAACATCGCTATAGAAGTAGAAACCGGGTTAAGCTACAAGAAAAACAAGACAGAACTACTAAACAAAATGCATGAAGCAAGGTTGAAATACAAGAATAGATTGTTTATTGTATTGACAAACAATTACTATAAAGGACATTATGCAAGATTATTCCCAAACATCAAAATACTACTAAGACAGGACATTCAAAAATATATTAATACATGGTTTCAAGTGAAAAGTAGAGACGCCATTCCAGATAAAAGTCAAGGCGTAAGCACAAATAAACCTTAGTTATAGCATGAAGGCTATTGATTCTTTATGTAGCCCTTAACTATTATTTTTGGGTGACTACAGTTTATTTTTTGTGGTCACCTGTGATATTAAGAATTTTAATGTGAAATTAATTTCTCCACGTTTTTGATAATCTTGAAGCACTCGATAATACTTTTGTCTATCTTTCAATTTTATATTTATCGGAGGATAATCATGCTTCAAGAGCACATAATTTAACAATAATCTTCCTACCCTACCATTTCCATCCTGAAATGGGTGAATATTTTCAAACTCATTATGTACTAATGCTGCTAAAAGTAATGGAGGATATTTGTTTTTATGTTTCTCATACCAGTTTACTAACTCATCCAATAATGTTTCAACCTCTGAAAATGGTGCTCCACGATGAATTACATTTCTTTGATTATCCATAACAACCACATCAACATCACGTATTTTTCCAGCAAAAATCTTTGTTCCATCAAAACACATTCTATGCAATTTTAAAATAAGATTTAATGATAATTTATCCTTTGTGGCTTTGACATGATCAATTGCTTTAGCTACATTAATAGTCTCAAGCTCATCATAACTTTGAGGCTTCTCTATCCTATCGACCAGGGCTTCAACCTCTTTTAAGGCAACAGTTGAACCTTCAATAGCATTAGTATTATATGTAAACTCTTTTGTAAATCTATCCCAGTCAACCTTCTGCAAATGCACGATGTCCATCTTCTTATCGTATTCCTTAAATTGTGCGATTTGTTCTTTAGATAATTCAAACTCGAATGGAGATCTGGCTTTAATTTGTTCGAGAATAATCTTTTCAGCACCAATACGCAACTTCTGAAGAGCTTTATCATCAAGATTGTACCCTAAATATCTAGAAATTTTCTTAACCTTATCGCCAACTCTGTACGAATGGACAAGATAATACTTGATTGCTTTGCCCAACTTTCGTTTTTCAATAAACATAATGTACATAGGTGACTACAATTTATAAATTTTACTAAAAATGTAGACACCTAAATTTGAAGACCGAGGATTACAGTGCCATAAACAGCCCATCTCCGTCACGTAAGTTGTGATATCCTGATCATTTCGTCAATGGGACTTTGGCTGCGATGTTTATTCCGAATGTCCAGTCGTTTGTGTAGTGTATTGTTGCTGGTCCTGATGCCTTGTTTAGTGATTGTGATTTTCCTAGTAGTATTTTGAATCCGCATAGTCCTGGTATGGTGTTGTTTTCGTTTATGTCTATTGCTATGTATGGTTTTCCTATTGTCATGTTTTGTGCTAGGATGTATCTTTGGTGTATTTCTGAGTCTGCCCATAATCCCCATGTCCCGTCTGGATGCTGGTCTCCTACCCAACCGTTTTCTAGGAATATTTCTTGTGTTGTTAATTCGTATCCTGTGGTTACGTTTATATAGTCTGATATTTTGAATTCTATTTCTGAATATATTTTTGGGCGTGCAACATTATTCCATTTGAATAAGTATGCGTATCCTATCTCATTATATACATAATTATGTCCGACGCCTTCTGGATTATAATATTTGTTGTGAGAGTTTTCTTCGCTATGAAACAGGTAGTTTACAAAGTCTATCCCTACTCCAACGCTTAATCGTACCTTATCTTCTAGGAATGATTTTCTTTCGCCTACTTTTAATCCTATAACATCCATTGTTGATCCTAGTGTGATGTCGTCTTCAAGAACTGGATTAGGGGCGTCAAATCCTATGGCTACTGGGTTTGGTGATATCTGTCTCATGTATGATGGAATGTTTGTAATACGTGATTTAGATGTGTTAAAATTGTATCCTAGTGTGAATTCACCGTATAATTCTTGTGATTTTAACGGGTTTAGAAGCAGTAATGTGCTTATCGTTATTGGTGCTAGTAGCCTGTACATGTATGCAGAGATATTATTTGGTTTAAACACAGACAAATCCATCAAGTACCACCACGAAATAGGAACACTAATCATGTATATAAATATATCGAAACAAGAACAAAAAAGTCAAAAATAACCAGAACAAGCACAAAATTCAGAAAAAAGAAAAAATAAAAGATTTACTTACGCTTAAACATGAATATCCCTAGTGCGCCGACGACAGCTAATGAAGCAGCTATAAGGCCGAATTCTGGAATCTGTACATCTACAAGGCCTATAGGGAATTCACATTCTCCTGCAGCACACATGTTGCCTGTATTCGATCCTGATGCAGGACTCTTTGATGCTGTAACACTTACAGGATCTCCGAACTTGCAATCGGTGGATGAGAATGCTACATCATAATTACCGAATAGATCAGTTGTTGCTGTACCAGTTACATTGTTGCATGTTACATCAACATCTGCGCCTGGAACAATAGAACCATTACCATAAGTCACAGTACCAGTAACGATTGAAAAAGGTATTATTATAACCGAATCTCCACTTGGACCGCTTGGAGGAGCAGTAACCCTTGTTGATGCTTCGTATAGGTCATTATCTTTTGTGTAGAGTATGTTTACGCTTCCTAATCCTACTACTGGATTGTCTCCTGAATCTATGAATTCTGGAGCGCTCCATGATGAAGATCCATACGCCATATAATATATTGATCCTGTACTGACATATACCAATCCTAATGTATTATCCTTTGTTGATACGCCGAATCGTACGCTTATAGGTAGGGCATTCTGTGTCCATGATGTTGATGTTATGATTGCATCAACCATAGTACCTTGATAATTGTATATCAAGTGTAGATTACCGTCAGAATCTAGTCCCATACTGTTCTTGTAGGAATCGATTCCAGCATTCCAGTCAGCACCAGGACCGCCTCGCGTGAATCCTGTTCGTGTACTGTAGACATACATTGATCTCTCACTCCATGAAGCTCTGCCGCCCCAATTTGCAGTAGTATAAGATATGTATGCGTAATTGTCCTTATCAATGAATATTGATGGATTAGAATAATAATTTCCTGAACCAGAATCATACGATCCGTCAGCGATCATAGTTATACCCATACTGCCACCCTGATTGGATGCAGAATATATCTCCTGATATGAATCGCCATCAATGTTCGCTTGATATACTATGTGTGCCTTATTATTTGAATCTACGGCTATATCGACCCAGTTTGCACCATCAAATACTGTACTATCAACAGTCCATGAATTTCCACTCATATAAGCATAATATCCAACACCACCTGAGATATATACTATCTGAGGCTTATCATTTGGACCTACTGCTATTGCAGGATTTGTACCATCAGCAATATATGATTCTGCAGTACCATTAGAATTACTGTAATATATCTTACTATCTCTCTCATAGACTCTATGAGTGACATCATTATGATCTACAGCAACATCAGCATTAGAAACGCCTGAAGTGCTTGTAAGCTGCTTCATATCCCATGCGCTTACAGCGATTACAGACGATGTCATCAGGATCATCGCCACGAATACAAATAACCAATAGTTTTTCATCTTAAATTTCCCCCAATTTTTTACAATAAAAAAAATAATAAAAAATAAAAGATTTACTTCTTCTTTCGCATTATGACAACGCCTGCGATGCCGCCTATCAATGCGACGCCTGCTGCCAATGTGCCGAACTCTGGAACCTCATTACACTCGCTTGATTCAAGGTAATTCTTTGAGAATATAACAGTCTCTCCATCAGTCCCTAATTCGCATACCTGCTTGTCCTCTTTATGGCATGTCTCTACAATCTTTGTGCCGTAAACCTTGTGTTTATCTTTGCCTTTGCCAACCCAAGTGAAGTGATCGTAATCTGTTACTGTATCTTTCTTGCATACATTGACTTTCTGAGTCGTGCATACATTGTGTACCCAGTCGCCACAGTAATATTCTACTAGTGTCGTTCCGTCACATCGATCATTGCATACAAAGTTTCCCTGTGTTCCCGTACATCCTGCTGGTGCAGCACCATCTGCACTCCATCCGGTAGTTATCCCGTTTAAGAAACCGTTATCGCCCCAAAATCCTGACGCTGGTTGCTTTGCGTCCGTGTCTACGCAATGCCATGCAGTCACTATTGATATAGCAAATATAGCTACAATAAAGATAGATAATGTTTTTGTTATATTCATTTTACAGCCCCCAAAAATAAATGATTTGAACGTGAATTATCGATAAAAATGTAAATAATAAAAAAATAAAAATTTAAAGGATTTTATTTAATCCTTTCTTCGGTATATGAATATACCTAATGCGCCAACAACTGCAACACTAGCTGCGATAAGGCCGAACTCTGGAATCTGTACATCAACGAATGCTACGTTTATGTCACAGCCTTCTTCACCTATAGCACATACAGCACCACTGTTGTGACCTGTCTGTCCATCTTTTGTTGCTGTTACATATGCAATACTTCCAGCTATACATGATGGATTATTCAACTGTGCTATATAATTTCCTGAAACATCTGTTGAAGTAGTTGCGCTCTCGCTCATGCATGTTATGCTTACTGTCGCTCCTGATACTGGAACACTGCTGCCGTCAGTTACAGTTCCTGTAACAAGTGCAGGTCCTGCTGCTGATACCATTCCTACAACTAGTAATGCAAATACCATTGTTAATATTATTGTTTTATTCATTTTATTTTTCCTCCTTTAAGATCGTAATCTTAATTCTTTCTCCTGTATATGAATATCCCTAATGCGCCTACAACTGCAACACTAGCTGCAATCAAGCCGAACTCTGGGATACTGACATTAACTATTCCTGTATTTACAAGGCATCTTCCTGTATGATCAACAGTTCCTGTGTTTGATCCATCTGCGCTACCACTCACTGCTTCTACTGTGACTAAGTCGCCAACAGCACATTGACTTACCGGAAAGACTACACTATATACGCCACTTGCGGAACTTGTCGTTGTCCTGACGAAGTCTGTACCATGCGTACATGTTACTGTTACAGCTGCACTAGGCACTACCGTAGTACTATCTGCCTGGTATACTGTGCCAGTTATTACTGTCAATGTTGGTGGTACTACTGCACTTACAGTTCCAACCATTACTGCTAATACAAATACTGCCATTATTGCCATTAATATTTTTTTCATTTTTTTTATCCCCCTCACCGCAAATTACTTATTGCAACATCAGTTGCGTTACTGTAAAAAATACTTTTAGAAATACATCTAGACGTTACACTATCGTGCGAATAACGAGCCAGCACTGCGTCGAGTCTATTACCCATTTGTACCCCCTAAACTTTCAAAATACTGTTAAAACGCTCGCTTGAGACGTTTTGATACGGTAGTGAATGTATATATATTTATAAAGGTTACGTTTTTTCGAGTTAATTTGACTACTAAAGGATAGCTAAGCATATTCCAAAGCTTCCAAAACCACAAAATAAAAATAACCCTTTCTAAGTCGATACATTCCAGAAATAAATAGACATATATAATAATTCCCCCTATAGTGCATATAGCAGCATATATTTTCAAAAGAAAGAAGATAGTACACTATATATAGTATAAAGCATACAAAATAAAGAAAAGCTTACAAAGAAAGTTCATTCAGATAAAATGTGACTAATTCACTTTATTACGATTATATTCCAATCTCACATCAATCGGAGCAAGTATTGGATCATAACAATGCTTAATTCCTAAATTTTTTTGTAAGAACGAATATACTAATGGATGATTATCTTCCACACTCGCAAGTACGAGATTAAACTCTCTCACGATATTATCTTTAGATAAACTTTCCTTCAGAAAAGGCAATAATTTACCTTTATACTCAGGTCCAAGAAAATTATCGAGTCCGATATTAATATCCCTATCACTCAATATTTCTTCAACATTTTCCCATCCACAATAAGTAAATGTCCAACTCATAAATTTCACACCTACAAGAATTCTATCCCTAAGACATCATCCATTCCTGGCTTCTTGTCCTTATTCTCTACTGCAGATCTTCCTGTGATCTGTGAACTCTTAACGCCAGTAACGATTAGCATCACCTTCACCGTACCCTGCAGGTCTTCAGATATCTGAGCACCCCATATCAATCGTGCATCCTCGTCTAACTTTACTGATATTGCTTCAACAATCTTTTTCGCCTCATTCAATGTCAGATCAGTTCCACCACACACATTAATGAGTGCACCATTCGCTCCAGCAACATCAACATCAAGCAAAGGATTATGTATAGCCTTATCAACAGCCTCCATAGCACGATTATCAGTATCAGACTCACCAATACCAATCAATGCAATACCACCATTACCCATGACAGCCTTAACATCAGCAAAATCCAAATTAACCAATCCAGCACGAGTAATCAACTCAGCAATACCCTTAACAGCATTAGTCAAGATCTCATCAGCAACCTTAAAAGCAGTATGCAAAGGCAAGTCAGGAGCCAATTCAATAAGTTTATCATTAGGAATAACAATCAAAGTATCAACACTCTTCTCAAGATTATCAAGACCATACATAGCATTCTCATACCTTCTATGACCTTCCATAGAGAAAGGTATAGTAACAATAGCAACAGTCAAAGCGCCCATCTTCTTAGCAATCTCAGCAACAACAGAAACAGAACCAGTACCAGTACCACCACCAAGACCACACGTCAAAAATACCATATCAGCACCAGTCAAAGCATTCTTAATCTCATGCTCCTGCTCTCTACATGCATCCTCACCAACCTTAGGAATACCACCAGCACCAAGCCCCTTAGTCAACTCCTTACCAATAAGAATCTTCTTATCAGCAGTAGTATATAATAAATCCTGAGCATCAGTATTAATAGCAATAGTCTCAGCACCAACAACACCAACCTCAGCAATACGATTTATAGTATTATTACCAGCACCACCACAACCAACAACCTTAATAGAAGCCTTCTGCTTAGATAACATCTCCTCAAGTTCAGCATCTAAAGGATTCTTATCTGTAACTTCCTTAGAAGCAAGCTTCGGATTAACACCCTGATGAATCTTATCCATAACAAATCACCTAACCACTTGATAATACTCAATATATAAGGTAGGAACTGTATGTATTTAAAAATTTTGCCAAGAAAACATCATATTAAGCAATTACACAATAAAACATACCAAGAATCCAAAAAAGATAGAAGTACCATTCCCGCAAAAATTCTAGGTATGAAAAATAAAATTTAAGCACAAAAACAGGCCATTTAAGGTATGAATCTAGGTATGCATCGACGAGAAGAAAAATTTTTATCGACGAAGAGAAAAATGTGAATTTACAACAAAAAAATGTTAAAAAAAATAAGAGTAAAATTAATCACCTATATGATGAACTAGGCTCCATACATGATGATTCCATCTTTCGAATAGCCTGTTTTGAACTCGTCTTCATAACTTGCTCTAACGATGGAGTCATTCCAACAATACGACCATGATAATTAAGGCCATTACTGCCGTCAAGGCTTGAAATGGGATCATCATAGTCGAAACCTTTGACTCTGCCAATCGTCCATAATCTTAAACTTTGCGCTCCGTCATCTCTTGAAATATTTATAGGCATAGCTACGTTGTAGCCGAAATCTGATTTTGCTTTCTTGAATAGTGCTCTTGTATGCTCTTCATGAAGTCTTTCATCTCTTGCTAATGCTCTCAATATAGGATTACCTAGAGCCTGCGTGAATGTCTGCGGTTTTCCTGTAGCGTATTTTGCAACTTCTCTTTCGCTAAGTTGCATCACTACATACTGTATATCATGTCCATAAGGAATAACCAATGCATTATTTTGTAGGATGCTTTCTGTATTAATTTTCCATGCTTCTTGTGAATCTAGAACAATTTTTATTCCGCCACTACGATTAGTAACGATAGTATCTCCTGTGTCGAAATCATACATCCACCAATTATTTTTGACACTTTCTGTAAATTCTAAGGCGTCAAGTCTTCGTTGCATGATGTGCGCAACAGATGCAGGGATAAGCCCCTGTGCAGCAAGTTCAGGCATCTTGTCGATAGTTTTGCCACGAAATTCTGTGTATGTGTATTCTCCAGGTTCATTAAGTTGTAAAGCCATTGTAATCCCCCATTAATCGTGAGTTTCTCAACTCTTTTTTTACGAGTATAAACGTATCATTTATAAAGTTTACTATAATTTAACCACTTGATAGTGGTATTATATTTTGTTTTTAGAAAATCAAAAAAATCTTATCTGAACTCGACATCCTTCACATCAGTAAGCTTCCTAAGTTCATCGATTATAGGCTTAGTTATCTCATCAGGAATCTTAGTCTTGAACGAAACAACTGCCTTTTCATTCTCAAATTCAACCTTCTCGAATGGTATCCTGAACATCTCAAGTGCCGCCTCAACCTTCAATTTAGGATCAACGACGATACTCTTGATCGTCACATCATATGTGATATTCTGTGAACTCAATGGATGATTGAAATCAACAATAACACGTCCACCACTTATCGTCCGAACAATCCCCCTATTACCATCCAATTCAACCTCAAGACCAGGCATAGGCTGAATCTGATTCTTATGAAACTCTTTTATAGAGACCAATCGCAAAAGTTTCGCATTCTTCTTACCAAACGCCAGTTCAGGCGATAAATCAACCTTATACATCCCTGGAACCTTGTCGACTATAAAATCATCAAGACCCTTAACAAGATGCCCTTCACCAATCTTTACGATAAGAGGCTTATACTTCACATCTTTACTGTGTATCTTGAACTTTTTCGCATCACCCTCTGACGTAGTATCAAACACAGTATCAGTATTGCTTATCCTAGCAGTATAATCGAGTTCAACAAAATCTCCCTTCTTAATATTAGCCATAATCATTACCTCACAATATATATAGTATAAGAAAGAACTAGAAGGTGATTTAAAAATTTATTTGATTATAAATATTTCAGGTACCATGGGTCTGCATGTGCATCTTTCTTCCATGTGGAGAATCGTGCATATATCGTGGCCTGAAAATGTACTGGATAAACACTATATTTCTCGGCGTAATGTGTTAATACTTCCTCGTATGCAAGACCTTGTTTTAGTGTTAATCCTGAATCTGTACGATGAGTGATTCTACCATTCTCTCTTATGTATTTTTCTGCCCATTTGTCGATTGTTGGGATTCCGTCATTTACGCATCCCCTGCTCCTGACATAATTTATTGCCCACGTATCTGGAGGTACAATGCAGTAATAACTGTGCATTCTTAAGAAAAGTGAAGTCAGTTTAAATCCTACGCCTTTAATTTTTTTCATTAATTCTAGGCGAAGTTCCGGACCATTCTTCTTGTCAGGGTCGCTGCGCATCTTTGTCAAGATATCGAGGGAGTGCCATTCTGTCGCTGCGGAGTATATTGACTCAAATTTTTTGTTGCCTAGGCCATGTTCTTGCAGCATTTTCTCTAACACTTCCGGATTTTCCAATACCTTTTTCACGGTGCATATGCCGCTGCTGAGAAATTCGTTGAAATGCCTTTTGTTTGCATCGTATTTTTCTCTTAAGGATGATATTACGTAGACTAGGCTCTTAAAGAGCATATTTTCTGAAGAATACTCATAATCTGGGTCTGAACAATATCGGTCAATGGTCTTAGAGTCATCTTCAGTAATAAGCAATAGTTCGCCGTATTTGAAATCGTCCTCAGATGGTTTCCATAATCTTAGTTCGTCAATAGAGAGTTGTCTTGCTTTAGGCATAAGCACAGAAGTATTAACTACTTTATAAAAGTATCAATTCAATATCGCATCACTTAGTCAAGGCCAAGTGTATCTGCAATGCATCGCCGTAGAAACCCAATATTAGACGATAATCCTCTAAGGAAGTATCAGCATATCTGCGAAAGGTACATAGTACATTATGCCTCTTGACGACTCCCTGATCGATGAGACGCTGCCTCACTGCAGGAAATAACGACGGAGCTCTCGCCTTATAGTCCAAGGTCAATATACCGCCATCTGACTTTTTGTCAACGAGCTTCAAATCTTGCAATTCATTAAGATTCTCAAGTCTCTGCACTTCAGGCAGGTGCTTGCGCAGGTAATCTAATCCTTTATCATCGTATATTGCAAGATATAGATCAAATGCACTCATACTGTTTGGGAGTGATAAATTATTTAAAAACTTTTCTAAGAAATTATATTCAGGACAGAAGTTTCTTTCCTTTGAGATAATCGATTATCTTATCGATTACCTGTTCGATTGTCAAATCAGATGTGTCTATTACGATATCATAATGTCTTCGATCTGTGAAATCTTCTATGCCATACCATTTCCTGTATCTGATGATATCGCTTGCATCGCGCTCCATCGATATCCTCTTCTGTTCCTCAACATTATCCGCTCTTGTCTGATTTATCCTTTCAGGATTATTCTTGTTATCCTCAAATATCCTTTCCGCTGAAACATCGTCATTAACATCAAGATATATCTTGACAGAATTCGGGATGAAATGAAATCCTAGTCTGCCATCCATTACAAAATTATCCTCTTGAAGTCCAAGTTGTCTCATCCATTCATCAGCTTCCTCGTCGGTGAATGATTCTTTTTCACCAAGCTTGTTGAATTCCTCAAGTGTCATCCCTATCTTCTTTGCCATGAGCCTTCGATAATCGCCTGCACTGTACTTCTTATATCCAAGCCTTTCAGAAAGAATTTTTGCAACAGTCCCCTTCCCAGAGCCTGCAGGACCCTGAATAGTAAGTATCATGATACTGAAAAATGAGAGGGATATAAAAATCTATTGCTCAAGAACATCAATCAATTCATTTTTTATATCCTTAAAATATCCTTCACTGCCGACAATATGAGAGGTGTCAAGCTTCTTATATAAGTCAGAATGATAATGCGCTACTGACTCTAATGCCAATCCTATAATCATGACTGCCGGAAATACAACAAAAAATGATTCCGGAGCATTAAACACTGAAGAGTACACCGCACTGCCGATGAGACCAAAACTTAACCCATAATCAATTGTCGTTTTGCGTCCTTTCCGAAAATAAGGCTTCATTGAATACATATACTTGTCAATATCATTGCCTGTGATGCCTGTACGCAGATGCGCCATGCCAGTCGTCAATTTTTCTGCGTAAGAAAACAATGCATCAGTCTGTGATGCAGTAAGGGAATTATCAAGAGATAAATCCGTGCATAGATTCTCAAGACCATAATTATATTCTTTTACAAAATCAAGTCCAGAGAGTGTATTATCCCTCCAATATTCTGAACGTACAGCATAACTACCATGCTTGTGAACGCATTTCTTAAGTCCCTTATCATAATTCTTATCAACAAACCTCTCAAGTTTCGTTGCAATCTTTTTAGCCTTCATGATTCTGGATGGGAATCATAAACAAATTATAAAGATTCTGTTCTTCATCACTAAAGGATAGACACGTAGTGTAAAGATTAACTTTATAAATTTACTACCATTCACATGAAAATACAGACAAGTTATAATTATGGGGTGAATTATTCATGACTAGGGACGTACAACCAATATTTATTCTTCCAGAGAATACTCAAAGGACTACAGGCAAGAGCGCACAAAGGAACAACATCCTTGCGGCGAAAGTAGTGTCAGACATAGTCCGAACGACCCTGGGTCCTAAGGGAATGGATAAGATGATAGTCGATGCAATGGGTGATGTGATCATCACAAATGATGGTGCAACGATACTTAAAGAGATGTCTATAGAACATCCTGCAGCAAAGATGCTAGTCGAGATAGCAAAGACGCAGGAGTCAGAAGTCGGTGATGGAACAACAACAGCAGTAGTTCTAGCTGGAGAATTATTGAAGAATGCAGAAGTATTATTAGACCAGAACATCCATCCAACAGTAATCGTAAAAGGCTATAGGATAGCCGCTGAAAAAGCACTCAAGATACTAGAAAGCATGGCAATGCCAATAACAGACACAGACCTAGACCTACTAAAAAAGATAGCGATAACAGCGATCACAGGAAAAGAAGCAGAATCAGCAAAAGAGATACTCTCAGACCTAATAGTACAAGCAGCGACATCAGTACTCGAAAAACGCAAAGAGAACAATAAGGTCACGATACACATAAACAAGGAC
>Ga0182011_10000290_pt1 | contig 43027 bp, 30 predicted proteins | sample 711E1DmetaG_FD_120481 | JGI IMG/M metagenome (GOLD analysis project Ga0182011, IMG submission 120481) | Permafrost microbial communities from Stordalen Mire, Sweden - 711E1D metaG | ecosystem: Environmental > Terrestrial > Soil > Wetlands > Permafrost | place: Sweden: Stordalen | collected...
ATCAGGAGTTCTTGCAGGCTGACCCGCCCGCCAAGGCAGACGTTGCGCGCCTGAAGCAGTACATTGACCGCGAGCTGGTGAAGGCCGAGCGCAGACTGGGAGCGACGCGCATCGGGCTGGTGATTGCGACCTCTGGCACGGCGGCAGCGCTGGCCGAGGCGAGCGTTGCGCTGGCCACCAAGATTCCCGCGCGCAAGGCTGCGCCGAAGAGCTTTGTGCGCATCAAGCCAAACGTGGCGAAGATCGCAGATGTGCGTCGGCTGGCCGATCAGTTGGCTAAGATGAACAACGCGCAACGCGCGGCGGTGCCGGGAATCGGGCCGCGCCGTTCGGAGATTGTCATCGGCGGAGCGCTGGTCTATGCCAGCTTGCTGGAGCGGCTGGGGTTGAAGGGATTTCGCTACTCGCCGCTGGGCCTGAGGGACGGCATCCTGGAACAGATGCTGGCCGATGTCGATCTGCGCGCCTCGGTGCACAAGAAGATCGAGGGCGAGCGATGGGCGGGCGTCTTACAGGTTTGCAAGCATTACGGAGTGGACGCAAAGAAGGCCGAGCCGGTGCGCGAGCATGTGGCGCAGCTCTACGACGAACTCGTGCGCGTACACGAGCTGCCGCCGGAGTACCGGCTGTGGCTGGCCGCCGCCGCCATGATGCAGGACGTCGGAAAGTACATGAACCACCAGGGGCACCATCGCCACACGCAGTACATCATTGCCAACTCGGAGATCTTCGGCTTCTCGCCCGAGCAGCGCGCGCTGGTGGCGGCGATTGCTCGCTACATGGGCAAGAGTCGGCCCGACGCGGTGGATCGTGTGATGCGTGCGGTGCCTATCGCTGAGCACGACCATGTGATGCGCTCGGTGGTGCTGCTGCGTCTGGCGTTGGCGCTCAATCAAGATCGCGCCAGCGCAGCCGTGAAGATGCGCGCACATGTCTACCCCAAGCGCATTTTGCTGGAGCTGTCGCCGGGTCGCGGAGGCGCGGAGTTGGAGGCCTGGTCGCTGAAGAAAGAGGCGGCTTACTTTCGCGAGGTCTTCAAGAGAGATCTGGTAATCGAGGTCGCATAGAGCGCGCGTACGGTGCGCGGATCGAGCAGCCACTGTAGCGCCGCCGGACCGCGTGTCATGTTCAGGCGAGCCAGCGATCCCTTGCGCAAGCGTATGCAGGCCGCTCCAACACCGGCGTCGAGGCCGCTGGCGGAAATGGCGGCGGAGGGCACAAGCAGCGATCCCAGAAACGCCGCCAGATTCGGATTGTGGCCGACCAGAAGCAGATTCTCGTGCCCTGCGCAATCGCGCAGCAGCTTCTGAAACTGGGCGAAGGTGGCGTCGGGCGCAAGCGCCGCAGAAGACAGAATCTTCGCCTCGTAGCCCATCTCCGTACCGACCAGCGAGGCCGATTGCATGGAACGCTTTAGCGGACTGGAGACGATCAGGTCGAACTGAACCTTCATTAGGTTGAGCACGTGCCCCAGTTGCAGGCAGTGTCGCTTGCCTTCCTTGTCGAGAGGACGCTTGTGGTCGAGAATCGGATTGACGCGCTTTACGCCCGCGCTGGCGTGACGCAGAATGTACAGGTTCATAGACTGACAACATTGTAGGCTATGGGTAGGCGCGAAGGCTCGAATCGTTTTCGCGGGAATTTGCTGCGTAGGGAGTAAGCATGAAGCTGGTGACGTTTGTCGAGGGAATCTCTGAGCCGAGGCCGGGGCTGTTGACGAGCGACGGCGTAGTTGACCTTAGCGCGCGTGGATTCAAGGATGCAATCGCGTTTATCGCCGCGACGCCCAGCCAGCAGGCCGAGGCCGCGCAGGCGCAGGCGATGATTGCGGTGGACCGCGTGAAGCTGCTGGCTCCGATCCCCGCGCCGCCGCGCATCTTCGCCATCGGCGTCAACTACGCCGAGCACGCAACCGAGGCCAAGGTCCGTCTGCGCGATGTGCCGACGGTCTTTATGAAGCTATCGTCGGCGGTAGTGGGTCCGGGCGCGAACGTAGTCTTGCCGCGCAATAGCTCCGAGGTGGACTACGAGGCGGAGCTGGCTGTGGTTATCGGCAAGGCGGGCTTCAGAATCCCCGCCAGTCGCTGGCAGGAGCATGTCTTCGGTTACACGATTTTGAACGACGTTAGCGCGCGCGACGTGCAGCTCGCCACCTCGCAGTGGACGCTTGCCAAGAGCTTCCCAACCTTCGCGCCGATGGGTCCGTGGATCGTCACCAAGGACGAGATTTCCGATCCGCATCGGTTGGCAATCTCGCTGACGATTGGCGAAGAAAAGCTACAGGACTCCAACACCAGCCAGCTCATCTACAAGATCCCCGCGCTGATCGAGTACCTGTCCAGCATCGTGCCGCTACAGGTGGGCGATGTCATCAGTACGGGAACGCCTTCGGGCGTAGGTCTCGGTCGCACGCCGCAGCGCTGGCTGCGCCCCGGCGAAGAGATGGTCGTCACAGTCGAAAGCATCGGCGAGCTGCGCAACCCCATCGTTGCGGAATAAGACTATCTGTTGATAGGCGGCACTCGCGATGGTCTATGAAGTGATGCACACGACTTGGTAGAGTAGAGGAATGAGCGATCAAGTGGAGTTAGAGCTGCCGCGTGGGTTCGAGTGGGGCGCGGTGCGCGCGGGAATCAAGGCGAGCGGCAATCTGGATCTGGCGGTTGCCGTGGCGAAGGGCGGAGCGACTGGCTCGGCGATGTTCACGACCAACCGCGTGGTTGCGGCTCCGGTGACGGTGGGGCGGCGGCATCTGCTGTCCACCGGCGGGCGCGTCTCGACGGTACTGGCCAACGCGGGCAACGCGAACTGCGCCAACGGTGCCCCCGGCATCGAGGCTTGCGTGAAGACCTGCGTGGCTGCGGCTGAGAGTTTCGGCTGTATCTTCGACGAGGTCTTTCCTTCGTCGACGGGAATCATCGGCGTACCGTTTCCGGCGGACAAAGTCGTTGCGGCGATGCCCGCGCTGAAGGCCTCTCTGGGCGGCACGCAGCAGCACGCCGAGAGCTTTGCGCACGCCATCATGACGACGGATACCAAGATGAAGACAGCGCACGCCGTCATCGAGAGTGACGGCAAGCAGGTACGCATTTGGGGAGCGGCCAAGGGCGCGGGGATGATTCATCCGCAACTTGGCGCGCCGGTCGGCCCGCCACACGCGACCATGCTGGTCTATCTCTTCACCGACGTTGTGGCGGAGACTGTGGCGCTGAATTCGGCGCTCGGCGCGGCGGTCGAGCCTAGCTTCAACTGCATCTCCATCGACGGCGACACCTCGACCAACGACACGGTGCTGCTGCTGGCCAGTGGCGCCAGCGGGCTACAGTTGTGCGACGATTTGGTTCCAAAGTTCGAGGCGGCGCTGGGCGAGGTCTGCTATTCGCTGGCACGGCAGATCGTCGCCGACGGCGAGGGCGTTGGGCACGTTGTCACGCTGGACATCACGGGCGCAGCGAATGCCGCCGATGCTCGGCTGGTGGCTAAGGCCATCGCGCACAGCCCGCTCTGCAAAACGGCTTGGTCGAGCGCGGACCCGAACTGGGGCCGACTGATGGCCGCCGCAGGCTACAGCGGCGCGGACTTCGACCCCGAGAAGGTGCGCGTATGGATCGGCGAGGAGCCGGTCTACGAGTACGGCGTACGCGCCCCGAGCTTCGACAAGGACAAGGCACATGCGGTGATGCTACAGCGCGAGTACACGATTCGCATTCACCTCGGCGCGGGCTCCGGCGAGTGTCTCTTCCTCACCTGCGACCTCACGGCTGAGTACGTCAGCATCAACGCCGACTACTCAACATAGGTACTTCGTACTGGGATGGACGCTTCGCGTGAAGCCTTAGAGGGGTTCCACTATCGCGATAGAGTAACTAGGCTTGTCATCCTGAACAAAGTGAAGGATCCCCGCATTTTGCTCGTGTCGCGACGCTCTACCCCATTGGTGAAAACGCTCTAAAAGCAGCAACGTTGGCAATGCTATGCCTCAGTCGCGTAGACGAAGGCGAGTGTGCAAGCGGCTTTATGCGGAGCGTTCAGGTCCGCACGAAGTGCTTCGTGCGCCAGCGAAGAGCAGTGCCGACGCAATCAGCAGCGTAACCAGCGTCAGGCCGAGGCCGGTGGCAAGTGTCGAGTGGTCGCTGACCATGCCGATCAGGCGCGGTGATGGGGTGTCGCCGAGAGCGTGGATCAGGAAGAGCTCCACAGCGATGGCGGTGGCGCGAACCGTGGCCGGGACGGCATTGACGATGGCCGTGTTCAGCGGGCCGGTGCTGAGGAATATCGAGAACATCGCCAGCGCGAGGGCGGGTAGCATCGTGGCGCGCGGGCCGAAGAAGCAGAGGATACCGAACGGTACGGTGATCAGCGCCGACCACGCCGAGAGCAGGTACAGCGCGCGATGATTGGTGCGCAGCCAGCGCTGGGCGATCCATCCGCCGACCGCAGTGCCGCCCAATCCTGCGCCCGCCGTGATGCCTCCCAGCGTGATGCCGACGGTTGCGGGCGAGAAGCCCGAGCGCTCCAAAAAGCTCGGCATCCAAGCCGAGATGCCGCCCATCGAGAAGGTCGTCATCGCCATGCCGAGTGTCGCGTAAAGGTACGGCGCGTTGCGCGCCAGCGCGAGGACGTGTGCTACAGGTTTGCGCTTCTTGCGGAGTCGCTCGGCTGGCTTGGCGTCGGAGGCTCCACGCGCGGGCTCGCGCAGAAAGATCAGGATCAACGCGGCGATGAGCAGTCCGGGGACGGCGGAGATGTAGAAGGGCATGCGCCAGCCGTAGCGCCCGCCAATCAATTCGGCGATGAGGTAGCCAATCGCTGCGCCCACCGGGATCGCCGTGTAGAAGATGCTCAGGATGCGGTTGCGCTCGCGCTCGGGGTAGAAGTCGGCCAACAGTGCTGGCGCGTAGATGCCGAGCGATGCCTCGCCGATGCCGAGGATGGCGTGGCGCAGCAGCAGGGAGTCGAAGGCGTGGACCGTACCGGTCAGTATGTTCACCGCCGAGATCATCAGCGCGCAGAGAACGATCAACGGCTTGCGCGGCAGTCGATCCCCCAGCCAGCCGGTCAGTGGCGCGGCGCACATATAGGTGACGAAGAAGTATAAGGTCAGCGAGCCAAGAGCCGCGTCCGAGACGTGGAACTCGCGCTTGACCTGCTCCTGCACACCGGGCAGGATGTAGCGGTCGATGTAGTTGACGAAGTTCAGCGCGGTCAACAGCACCAGCGCGGTTGTTGCTCCGGCAACGGAGGGCGTGCGGCGCGTGGCCTGCTTCCGATTGAGTTGAGGCGCAATCATCTCTGCCGAGAATAACAGGACGTGCTATTGAAAGTGTTCAGCGGCGCATCCGTCGATTGCTTTTGTCACAAATTGCAATAAGCTGTAGACCCGTCGCAGAGTTGTTCCCGTTCTGTTGTCACCGTTCTATTGCGGCTACTGTTTCATCGGTTTGCGGGCAAAGTAGTACAGGCTGAAGGCTAGCAGCGCAAACATCACGACGCCGACCCAGTCGTGATACATCGGGTTCTGATTGCTGAAGCGGAAGAGCTGCCAGTGGCCACCGTGCTGCTCGGAGAGGCCCTCCAGCAGGCGGGCAGAGACGCCCAGCAGACCGACGATGCCACCAGCGGCGATCAGGCCCGAGGCGTAGAGATTGCCGGAGGAGATCTCGCTCTCGTCATCCAACTCGGGGGAGACGCTGGTCGGCGTTGGCTGGCCGGTTGCTGGATCGATGACGTCGGGATTGGCGCGGGCGCGCTGGTGGACGAGGGCTCGGTCGACCATCCAGCGCATGACGCCGCCGACGAAGATCGCAAGAGTCGTCGCGATGGACAGATATGCGCCAACGGCGAAGGTGAGCGAGCGCACGCCGAGCAGCTCAACGACGATAACCAGAGCAACTCCGAGCAGGACCAGCGTCCAAGGTAGCTTGCGGGTGAGGATGCCGTTGATGACGGTAGCCATCAGGCGGCCCTGCGGGGCGGCTGCTCGCTCGCTGCCGATGCCCTGAATCCACTGGACTTCGATCTGGCCAGTGGAGGGATTGTAGAGGTACTTGCCGTCGTCGAGCGACGAGGAGCCGATGGCGTTGAGCAGGATGAGCTGGCGCGTACCAGTGATTTGCTGCTTGGTGTGAGCGTCAGAATCCGCGTTGTGCAAGGAGAGCGCGATGGAGTCGCGCGAGAAGTTGCCCTTGTTCTCGACGCCGTCGGGCAGGTGAGCGAGCGAGAGTGCGATGGGCTTCGGCATACGCTGGAATTGTTCGAGGCCGACGTTCATTGCGTTCAGCGTGGCTCCAACCGAGAAGATGCAGACGATGACGCCGAACATCAGCGCCAGTTGCTGCTTCCACGGGGTCGCGCCGATCAGGTAGCCGGTCTTCAGATCTTGGCTGGTGTCGCCCGCGTTGGAGGCCGCAATGCAGACCACGCCACCGATGGTGATGGCGAGTGCTCCGAAGGCTGGCGCGGTCCATCCCTTGACTAGGAAGACCGCGCTGGTCGCCATCAGGGTCGCGATGGTCATGCCAGAGACGGGCGAGGAGGACGAGCCAACGATGCCGACGATGCGCGCCGAGACGGTGACAAAGAGGAAGCCGAAGACCACGATCAGCAGCGCGGCGGCGGCGTTGGCCAGCGGGCCGACGTAGGCGCCGGGGATCGGCTTGAATTGCAGGAAGAGAAACATCAGCACGACGAGCAGGGCGCTGCCGCCGAAGACTACGCAGGGCGGCAGGTCGTGTTCGGTGCGCGAGGGGAGAGCTTTGGCGAGCTTGGTGCCACCCTTTTTGAGTCCTTGAGTGAGCGCGCTGGTGATGGTGGGCAGAGTGCGAATCAAGGTGATAAGCCCAGCGGCGGCGACTGCTCCGGCTCCCATGGGACGAACGTAGGTTCTCCAGAGGTCGGAGGGAGACATGTCCTTGATCAGCACGGTTCCCGGGTAGAGCGGGTTGGAGAGATGCGAGCCAAAAAAGTAGATGGCGGGCATTAGTACAAGCCAGGAGAAGACGCCGCCAGCCAGCATGACGGCGGCGACGCGCGCGCCGATGATGTAGCCCACGCCCAGATACTCGGCGGTGCAATTGGCGCGGACGGAGGCACCTTTGAGCAGGTGTTGCGGACCAAGGTCGGGGTCGAACTTCGGCGTGTCGGGCCAGAGGGAGAAGAGGTCGCCGTTCTGGAGGAGCGTGTAGAGGCCGCCCAGACCAAGGCCGTAGAAGACGCGCGAAGCAAAGCTGCCACCACGCTCGCCCGCCATGAGTACGTCGGCGCAGGCGGTGCCTTCGGGATAGATGAGCGTTCCGTGCTCCTCGACGATGAGCTGGCGGCGCAGGGGAATCATGAAGAGAACGCCAAGCCATCCGCCGAAGAGAGCGAGGGCGAAGATGCGACTTGCCTCCAGATCGAAACCAAGGAAGACCAGCGCGGGAAGGGTGAAGATGACGCCGGAGGCGATCGACTGGCCCGCGTTGCCGGTGGTTTGGACGATGTTGTTTTCGAGAATGCTGGCGCGGCCAAAGGCGCGCAGGATGGAGATCGAGAGCACCGAGATGGGAATGCTGGCGGCGACCGTAAGTCCAGCTTTGACGCCAACGTAGACCGTCACTGCGCCAAAGATGACGCCGAAAATTGCGCCCAGTAGAAGCGCGCGCACGGTCAACTCTGGGCGCGATTCGGTTGCGGAAACAAAGGGCTTAAAGGCTGGCTTGATGGGCGCCGATACGGCCATGTGATTGAAATCTCCTGTGTAAATAGGCTATTACAGATCCCCGTGGGTGTGTAACAGCGACAGCAAAGTTTCGTGCGGAGCAATGTTTCTGTGCGATCAATTGAGGCCTCAGCACTGGCGAAATCGAGTTGCGAGGATTTATACTTCGATCAACGGCGCGGCCCAAGCGGCCTGGAGCGCCGCGTGAGTGAGGTGCATCTTCAGCATCAGCCTGAATGAGAGTACGCTCCACGTTTCTCCCGGCGCGCCGCCTGGTGAGGGTGCCAGACCGGAAGAAGTTCGCGCGAGAATAAGACTGCTGCAAAGCGAGATTTGGCGCGCAGGAGCCACACTCCGCACTGTGTTCGACGACCTTGCTACCACCGTATTTCCCTCCGACTGCCGTGTCTGCAAAGGCCCGCTGCTGCACTCCACGATTCTGCCTATCTGTGATCGCTGCCGTACCTCTGTTGCTCCGCAAACGCTGACGCTCTGCCGCATCTGTGGCGAGGCTCTCGACATCGACATGGAGAGTGCGCGCTTTGCTGGCCAGTTTCTGGAGGAAGGCTTGCTCTGCGACAACTGCCGCAATGATTCGCCGAAGTTCGAGCGAGCCGTGGCTTACGCGGTCTATCAAGATGAGTTGCGCGAGATGATTCACCTGCTCAAGTACGAGCGGATGAGCGGCATCGCCAAGCTGCTTGGCCCAATGCTGGCCGAGGCAATTCTGTCGATTGAGAACGAGATGGCGCGCGATCTGGTTGTCGTTCCAGTGCCGCTGTTCCCGAGCAAGATGCGGCAGCGAGGCTACAACCAGTCCGAGTTGCTAGCCAAGGTAGCGCTGAAGGAATTGAGACGACTTCGTCCTGACTGGCACCTTGTTTTGGAGCCTGCAATCCTTCGACGTCGACGCGATACGCGAAGCCAATTTGAGCTTAACCTGACTGGTCGCCACTGGAACGTCAAGAGTGCCTTCGAGGCAGACCGAAGCCTTCTTCGACCCGACTGCGAGGTGCTGCTGATTGACGACATCCTAACCACGGGCGCGACCGCTCGCGAGTGTTCGCGGGCGCTGTGTCGCGCGGGAGCGGGCAAGGTCTGGGTGGCGACGCTGTCCCGCGCGCAGAGGCCACGCATACAGGCTATGGACGTTGCAATGTGGCGCGACGATCAGACGGCGACCGCACAGGGATTCGGGTAGAGCGGGTCGATTCAGATTCGGGTCGGGCGCGCAGAAGATTCTCAACATTCAGCAGCATCTAAGTAGCGATGCGGATCGAAAGCGGAGGGTTGAAGTGATGCAAACGTCTCACACATCGACGAAGGTGCGGAAGCCGCGGGGCAACAACAGCCGACACGCAGGCGGGCACGGCTCGCCACGGATCACTACGGAGCTCGATGTCCGCATCGGCGTCTTTCGTCAGCCCGCGATGCAGTCGCCAGTGCTGGTGTTGAATGCGTCGTATGAGCCGATCAACATCTGCGGCGCGCGGCGGGCGCTGGTCTTGGTGCTGAAGGGCGTGGCGCGCACCGAGGAGGAGCAGGGAGCGGTGCTGCACTCGACACGCGTGGACATCGCCATGCCGAGCGTGATCCGCCTGCTGGAGTATCGACGAATTCCGCATCAGACGCGGGCGATCTCGCGCAAGAACATTCTGCTGCGCGACCGCAACTCCTGCCAATACTGCGGCGTGATTCTGTCGTCGGGTGACCTCACGCTCGACCATGTTATTCCGCGCTCGCGGGGCGGTCTTTCGACATGGGAGAATCTGGTTGCGTGTTGCCACGAGTGCAATCGGCGTAAGGGAAATCAGTTGTTGAGCGAGCTGACCGACATGAAGCTGCTGCGCATGCCGCGAGCCTTCAGCCTGCATACCTCGCGCCACATCATGCGCATGATCGGCTCGGCCGATCCAAACTGGCGACGCTATCTCTACTTCGAGTCGGACTCCGAGTTGGAATTCGTCGCGTAACGCTCACTCACTTTGACGGCGCATTTTTCTGTTCTGGACTCTGGTCGGCGGGCTGCTTGTCGTTGGTGATGTCCTGACCGTTGAAGATGATCCTGCTGCGGGCGCGGAAGCGTTTGTAGTCGGTGTAGCGCACGGTGGAGCGTAGGTGGATGTCCTCGGTGAGTGCACCGTTTTGCGCGGCAAAGTGCAGGACGCCCTCGGCCTTGGTGTAGGTGGGGAACCAGTACTTGCCGTCGACCTGCTCGTAGTAGGTAGTGAAGGGCGGCTGTAGGTCCTCGTGGCCGGGGCGCGTGTCCTGCGGAACCGTCTTGCCGTTGATGAGAACGATCTGGAAGTCCTGCTGATCGACCCAGATCTTGCCCGCAAAGTAGCGGTGATTCTTCTCGATGCGCTTCGGTTCGGCCGCGAAGACGTAGGTGTCGACCTCGTCGACCTTCTGGCGGCCAAGATACTTCAGGTCGTACTGCGGCAGGTTCTCGTTGGTGAAGACGAACGGCAGGCGATGCTCGATTTCCTCGAAGTCAGCGGGCGTCATCATGACGCGCTGGATGGTGTTCTGCGGGGCGAAGATGACGTGCTCCTCGCGGCGGCCTTCGCGCGAGAAGGTGATGTCGGTGGCCTGCTGATACTCGCCATCAACCTTGCCACTGTCGTCGATGGTGTCGATCTTGACCGTCTGGCGGAAGACGTAGTCCTGCCGCGCCTGGGCGAAGTCGGTCTCTCTCGCGGCGAACTTCTTGACGATTTCGTCGGTCGTGATACCGACGGGCGGCGCGGGATCGAGCTTGGCAAAACCGGTCTGCGCGGCAACAGCGAGCGGCATCGCAAGAGCTACCAGCGCTGCAATGCGCAGCGCGTACAGTGCAGCGTGTGTTCTGGCGAGCGGTGCGGCGAGTCGATTCATCGGTTGACTCCGTCTTGTAGTTGCGGCGTGATTGCATCCCACAATCTCGTAGCACTACAGTTGCAAATAGATTTTCCGGAGGGAGCAAGGGGTTTCAGCCCCCTAAAAGTAAGCCCAAATATCAAGGCCTTCAGGCCCGGGTTCTTGCTCTCTTCTGCAACAATTACGATCTACAACTACAGTAATTAGACGCTGCTACGCGGCAAAACGCTCTAGGTCTCTGGCCGCTTGAAGTTGTACATCAGTGGGTGCCCCATCCTTGCGGCGTACTTGTTCTTGCCGCAAGGGTGGGATCGCACAAATTTACGCGGTCAACGACCTAAGCGATCAATCCGCTGACGACCTCTGCGGCCTTGGCCAGAGCGGTATCGAGAGCCGAAGCGTCGTTGCCGCCCGCCTCGGCGAGGTCGGGACGTCCACCGCCCTTGCCACCGACCAGAGCTGCGAGCTGGCCGACGATCTTGCCCGCGTGGACCTTGCCCGCGAGATCCTTGGTGACGCCGACGATCAGCGAGACCTTGCCGTCAGATACTGCGCCGAGGACGACGATGCCAGAGCCGAGCTTGCTGCGCATCTGGTCGACGAGGTCGCGCATGGGGCCTCGCTCCAGGCCGTCGACGCGCTGGGTGAGCAGCTTGATGCCTTTGACCTCGACGGCTGCGGCGTCTCCTGCTGCGGCGGAGGCGGACTTCATGCGCACGGCGTCCAGCTCGCGGCGGAGCTTTTTCATTTCCTCTTCGGTCGCGGCGAGGCGCGCACGGAGAGCGTCGGCGGGCGAGGCTGTGTCGGCGCCGACGATCTGGCCGACGGCGCGGGCGACGTCGTAGTCGCGGCGGAACTCGCCCAGCGAGCCCCAGCCGGTGACGGCTTCGACGCGACGGACGCCGGAGGAGACGCTGCCCTCGGCGATGAGCTTGATGAGACCAATTTCGCCGGTGGCGTGGGTGTGCGTGCCGCCGCATAGCTCGGTGGAGAAGCTGCCGACCTTGACGACGCGGACCTTGTCGCCGTACTTCTCGCCGAAGAGCGCCATGGCGCCAAGCTCCTGCACGGCTTCGTCGATGGGCACGTCGACGAGGGTCTCGACCGGCGTGTTGGCAAGGACTTGGCGGTTCACGATCTCTTCGACCTGCGTAAGTTCTTCCTCGGCGACGCCAGCGAAGTGGGAGAAGTCGAAGCGCAGGCGTGCGCGATCAACCGACGAACCCGCCTGCTTGACATGGCGACCAAGGACTTCGCGCAGAGCCGCGTGCAGCAGATGGGTTCCGGTGTGGTTGCGCGTGATGGCGGCGCGGACCTCTGCGTCGACAACGGTGTCGACCGTGTCTCCGATGGCAATGCGCTCGCGCGCGGCGACGCGATGCACCCAGACGCCCTGCACCGGCTTCGACGCGCCGATGACATCGGCGACCGTGGTCGAGTGACCCGCGCCGATGAGCCAGCCGATGTCGCCCGCCTGCCCGCCGGAATCCGCGTAGAAGCTGGTGGTGTCGAGGACGACCTCGCCCGCTTCGCCCGCCTTCAACTCGGCCACGCCGACGCCGTCTTTGACCAGCGCGAGAACCTTTGCGCCATCGACGCGCAGCGTGGTGTAGCCTGCGAAATCCGTCTTCGCCAGCTCGCGATAGACCGGCGAAGCCGTCTTCTGCGAGCCACCTTTCCACGAGGCGCGTGCGCGGGCTTGCTCCTCTTCCTTCGCCTTCTCGAAGCCCTCAAGATCGAATTCAAAACCTCGATCCCGCGTAGCATCCATCATGAAATCAAGCGGCAATCCGTAGGTCTCATAGAGGCGAAAGGCTATTTTTCCATCGAAGGTACGTCGGAACTTTTGGGGAGCTTCAACTCGCTCAAATACAGAATTCCCCTTTTCAACTCCTCCACAATAATTTTGAAAGAACTGGCGATAATCAGCCTCGGTGAAATTGCCAATCTCCTTCATCTTTGCAATGCATGCATCTCTGATTCCCGGATACTCCGTAGCATCGATGTCTCTCAAGACATCCGAATGGGTGAAATGCAAAGTGGCTTCTCGCAAGGCAAACATGCTGTCCATTTCTGAAATGGACTCATCCAGCTCTCGCGAGCCTTTTTCCATCACGCGCGCAAACTGCAGCTCTTCGGCGAGGACTACTTTAGAGACGCGGTCGGCAGTTTCAACCAACTCGGGGTAGGCGACCTGCATCTCGTCGCGGACGGCGAAGACCATCTGTTGCATGAAGGGCTTCTCCTGCCCGAGCAGGCGTCCGTGGCGGATGCCGCGACGGAGAATCTTGCGCAGGACGTAGCCGCGGCCTTCGTTGGCCGGGACGACGCCGTCGGAGATGAGGAAGGTGGCTGCGCGGGCGTGGTCGGCGATGATGCGCAGGCTGGCGGCGTTCTTGGCGTCGCTGACGCTAGCTTCGGCGACGCTCAGGCCGGTGAATCCGGTCAGCTCTGCGGCGCGTGCGATCAGCGGCGTGAAGAGGTCGGTCTGGTAGTTCGAGAGGACGCCCTGCATAACGGCGGCTACGCGTTCGAGGCCCATGCCGGTGTCGATGGAGGGTTTGGGGAGGGGCGCGAGCGTGGCGGCACCCGTCTTGGCGTCGATGCTGCGGTCGAACTGCATGAAGACGAGGTTCCAGATCTCGACGTAGCGCTGGTCGTCCTGCGGGAAGGGCTTGTCGACGGTGGGGTCTTCGCCCGCCGCGACGCCGAGGTCGTAGAAGATCTCCGAGCAGGGGCCGCAGGGGCCGGTCTCGCCCATCTGCCAGAAGTTGTCCTTGAGGCTCATGGCGAAGATGCGCTCGGCGGGGACGCCGGCCTCGATCCAGAAGCGTGCTGCCTCGTCGTCGCGCGGGACGGGAGACGAGCCGCCAACGCCCTCGAAGATGGTGACGTAGAGTTTGGACTTGTCGATGGCGAACCAGTCGGGGCTGGTTAAAAGCTCCCAGGCGTAGGCGATAGCGTCGCGCTTGAAGTAGTCACCGAAACTGAAGTTGCCGAGCATCTCGAAGAAAGTGTGGTGGCGACGGGTGAAGCCGACGTTTTCGAGGTCGTTGTGCTTGCCGCCCGCGCGGACGCACTTCTGGCTGGTGGTGGCGCGGGTGTACTCGCGGCGTTCGGCACCAAGGAAGACGTCCTTGAACTGGTTCATGCCCGCGTTGGTGAAGAGCAGCGTGGGGTCGTTGGCTGGAACCAGCGACGACGAATGAACGCGGCGGTGACCCTGTCCTGTTGCCGCCGAAACCTTGCTCTCAAAAAAACGCAGAAAATCTTCGCGAATCTGGCTTCCCGACTTGTATTCCATAGCTACTCAGTTTATCAGCGGAAGACGTGGCTTGGCCGAAAATCCGGCAGATTCAGGGGAAGACAAGAGCCGACCACGGATTGACACGGATGAACACGGATTTAAAGACAAAGCGGTTTTGTTTTATCCGTGAAGATCCGTGGTTGGCCGCGTTCAAGCAATCGCGGTCCTCCTACCGGCACGATCAACAACTGATGGCCGACTGCGATCAAGAGATCGAACGGCCCACCCGCCAGCTCGACAGCAAAAACGGCTCCGCGCCCTAGGCCAGTGCTGCGGCCTCATCCTTGGCCGAAGTCACCGTGTCGGGCACTCCGTGGATGTTCTGAATGTTGACCAACAAATCTTCCTTACGCATCACCAGCGAGGTCGCGTTCAGCGACGCCAGCTCGAAGCCATGCCCATGCGTGATCGCATCGGTCGGACAGGCCTCCACGCAGTAGCCGCAGAAGATGCATCGGTTGTAGTCGATGTTGTAGACCTTGGCGTAGCGCTCGGACGAGCTGATGCGCGTCTCCTCGGTGTTGTCCGCCGCCTCTATATAGATGCAGTTGGCCGGACAGGCCGCCGCGCACAGGAAGCAGGCCACGCACTTCTCCAGCCCATTCTCGTCGCGCTGCAACTGGTGCTTGCCGCGGAATCGTTCCTGAAACTGCGCCCCACGCATCGGCCCCTTGCCGTCGGGATAGTTCTCCACCTCGGTCGGCTGAAAGACCTGCCCCAGAGTGATGCTCATCCCCTTGGCAATCGCAGCGGCATTTTTCACGATGGACATAGCCAAAAGTATACGACGGTGCCGCAATCCGGTCCACCGAGACTCCGAGGTCTGGTCGAGAAACCGGAGGCGTGACCGTGGTCCAGCTTCCGCCACTACGCAACGGGAATGTTCGGCACCATAGAGATCGAATCAGAATGGACTGTGCGACGACGAGAGGCAGAGACAGGCCAGCAGTTCTGCCTCCCACCCTCCGCCAGAAAAGAGGCGAAGAATGCGGCACCCGCTGTTTATGATTAGATCAAGATTTCAAAAACTTAGGTTGGGCCACCCGCCACGCTGGTCAAGCAAGAGATGGAGCATGTCGCCGAGTTCAGCATGCCGATTCTCGCCGAGCTAGCCCTCGGACCCAACTGGCGCGACGCCAAGTAGTTCAGATTGGAGAGTGATGATCGACAAAGTGCGGGAATGGGTCACTGGTCAGGGGTATCCACTTGAGATGCGCACAGCCAAGGCTTTTCGAGCAGGACAATTCGAAGTTCACCAGTCCGAGATTTATTTTGATGAGGAAGCTGGAAAGACCAGAGAGATCGACCTAATCGCGGTAGCCCCTGACATAGTCGGACTTACGAGAATCAACTTTGCTGTGGAGTGTAAGTCCTCAAAGAAGCCGTGGGTGATCTTCAGCTCGAATCAAGCTACAGCGGGGATGAATATTTTTTACAGTTACGCGGTAATGTCACAAACGGCTTGTGAAGCTCTGATGGATATAGCCAGAAGCGATCCTAACAATTTGAAGAATCCATTTGACTTTGCGCTTTTCCAGAGATTGAAATGGCTTCGTAAAGACAAATACATAGGGTATACGTTTCGCCAAGCATTTTCCGAAACAGATAACGCGTACACGGCTCTTGTGTCCGCGATGAGAGCGGCATGCCATCCGATCAACAAAGCAGATGAGCGGAAAGTCCCGCACTTTCAAATCGTGTTCCCGGTCATCGTAATCGACTCACCCCTCGTGCATTGTTACCTAGACGAAAATAATGAGATGCAACTGGAGCAGGTTGATTCAGGCGAGGTGATCTTCACGGCACCCGATCAGGAGCGCATAACAACATGTATCAGGATCGTCACTGCTGATTGGTTGCCTCAATTTGTTACCGAAGCCGCGAAAGAGGTCGAGCAAATCAGATTAGAACTGCTACCAAAAGAGCGGGCGATCTGGCATGACCTGTTCGGCATCGACTACCCAGCTTGAGCTGGTTGTCCCATCCATCGCGTCTATATCTCATGCAATCGATGGGTAATCCGACACCTACCAAGCGAGTCAACTTCTCTTTTTACTCACCACAGCCGATAAAGTGTTAGGATTCGAAGACAGCGATCTCTGGCGAGGGGAGAAAGCATATGGCAGACCGTAAACAATTCAAAGACGTGGCACCCGTTGATGCGGAGCTTTTGAAGCTCCTTGAGGAAACGCGGGGAATTTCGGTGTCAGAAGAGCAACTGCGCGAGCAACGAATCAGCTTTGCCTTCGGCAATGCGCAGCACTCGATGGACATCACGCGAGACAGTGTGGTTCGTGCATCACAAAGTATGCGCCTGCGGGCATAGGTCACCCGAACGTTCTCATGTCCGTACGAAAAGCCGACAACCCGGATCTCTTTGAAGACGTTCAGGAGAAGAACCTGCTGCGGCAGTACGATCTTCTCGTAAACTGTATCGATATTGGTCTCGAAAAAGGCATTGAGTCGTTCGACAAGTACACGCTATGGTCGCTCAACGCGGCTGCGGTGGCGAACATTGCCCAGTTCGGCGGTCGCTTTCGTGAGGAGCCGATCTACGTTGGCAACCACATTCCACCCCACTACCGCGATGTGCCGAACTTGATGGATCGCTTCTTCTCGATGATCCATGAGAACTGGACGATCATTGAGCATCCGACGTGGCTTCCCGCCTATGCTCTCTGGCGGATGAACTGGATTCATCCGTTTGTCGAGGGGAACGGCAGAACGGCTCGCGCGGCGTGCTACTACCTACTGTGTATGCGGCAGAGACGATTGTTGCCCGGAAGCAGGATTGTGCCGGAGCGTATCCGCGACAACCGCCAGCCCTATTACGAGGCTCTGCGAGCTGCGGACAGAGCTTGGGACGATGGGCACTTCGATGTGAGTCAGTTAGCAGCATACTTGAGCGACCTACTGAAGGCGCAACTCGCAGACGCACCATAAGTTTCCAGACGCGACATACTCGGGATTGCAAGCGGCGATTCCGTTGGGCGGTTCCGTTTGCGTTTGCATTCGGCGTAAAATTGGGGTTATGCCAGACTATCGATCCCGCACATCGACCCACGGACGCAACATGGCCGGAGCGCGCAGCCTTTGGCGCGCCACCGGAATGCAGGACGGCGACTTCGGCAAGCCGATCATCGCCGTCGCCAACTCCTTCACCCAGTTCGTCCCGGGCCACGTCCACCTCAAGGACCTCGGCCAGCTCGTCGCCGAAGAGATCGCCCGCTCTGGCGGTGTCGCCAAAGAGTTCAACACCATTGCCATCGACGACGGCATCGCCATGGGCCACGACGGCATGTTGTACAGCCTCCCCTCGCGCGAGCTGATCGCCGATTCGGTCGAGTACATGGTCAACGCCCACTGCGCCGACGCTCTGGTCTGCATCTCCAACTGCGACAAGATCACTCCCGGCATGATGATGGCCTCGCTCCGCCTCAACATTCCCACCATCTTCGTCTCTGGCGGGCCAATGGAGGCGGGCAAGATCCTGCACGCGGGCCAGCCCAAAGCGCTCGACCTGATCGACGCCATGATCCTCGCCGCCGACCCCAAGGCCACCGACGACGATGTCGCCGAGTACGAGCGTTCCGCCTGTCCCACCTGCGGCTCGTGTTCCGGCATGTTCACGGCAAATTCCATGAACTGCCTCAACGAAGCGCTCGGCCTCGCGCTTCCCGGCAACGGCACCATCGTCGCCACCCACGCCGACCGCAAGCAGCTCTTCCTGCAAGCCGGCAGCGTTATCGTCGAGATGGCCAAGCGCTACTACGAGCGCGACGACGCCTCCGCCCTCCCCCGCAGCGTCGCCACCTTTGAAGCCTTCGAGAACGCCATGACCCTCGACATTGCCATGGGCGGCTCCACCAACACTGTGCTGCACCTGCTCGCCGCCGCGCAGGAGGCCGAAGTCCCCTTCACCATGGCCGACATCGACCGCCTCTCGCGCCACGTCCCGCACATCTGCAAGGTCGCGCCCTCCACGCCTCTCGTCCACGTCGAGGACGTGCATCGCGCCGGTGGCATCATGGCCATTCTCGCCGAGCTGGACCGCGCCGGCCTCATTCATCGCGACGTACCCACCGTCTACGCCCCCTCGCTGGGCTCTGCCATCGACGCGCTCGACGTGGCTCATTCCGCCGCGCCCGCCATTCAGGAGTTCTACCGCGCAGCCCCCGGCGGCGTCCGCACCACGGTTGCCTTCAGCCAGAGCGAGCGTTACCCCACGCTAGACCTCGACCGCACCGCCGGAGCCATTCGCGACGTCGCCCACGCCTTCAGCAAAGACGGCGGCCTCGCCGTCCTCTACGGCAACATCGCCCTCGACGGCTGCATCGTGAAGACAGCAGGCGTCGACGCTGGCCACCTCACCTTCACCGGCCCAGCGCGCATCTTCGAGAGTCAAGACTCCGCCGTCGAGGCCATCCTCGGCGACCAGATCGTCCCCGGCGACGTCGTCGTCATCCGCTACGAAGGCCCCCGCGGCGGCCCCGGCATGCAAGAGATGCTCTACCCCACCAGCTACCTCAAGTCGAAGGGCCTGGGCAAGGTCTGCGCCCTCATCACCGACGGCCGCTTCTCCGGCGGGTCCTCGGGCCTCTGCCTCGGCCACATCTCGCCCGAAGCCGCAGAAGGCGGAGCCATCGCGTTAGTCGAAGAGGGTGACACCATCGAGATCGACATCCCCAACCGCATTCTCCGCGTCGCCCTCACCGACGAGCAGCTATCCCAGCGCCGTGCCGCCATGGAAGCCAAGGGCGCAGCCGCATGGAAGCCCGCCACGCGCAACCGCAAAGTCTCGAAGGCCCTCCAAGCCTACGCCGCCCTAACCACCAGCGCCGCCCGCGGCGCCGTCCGCGACGTCTCCCGCATCCAGAAGTAGCGCCGCGGCTGCGACGTTGACCAGCCCCGCAACCTCGCCAAATCCGTCACCATGGAGTAGTTCATTCAATTAGCTTGATTTCGCTGTCCGGGATGGTGATGATTAGCTGATGGAACCTACGCCCTGGGATCTAGCGGTTCAAAGTGACGACGATCCTAAAGACATCCCAGGCGGGATTGAAGGTCTGTCAAAGGCGGTCGCCCTTTGTATTGCAGTTCTTTACGTCTGTGGGTTCCTAATAACGTCACTGCACGACTTTCATTTTGGATTCTCCGAGATGAATCCACTGAGACCGCGCATCCTTACAGCCGGCGCGTGGTTCCTCTTATTCCTTGCATTGCCATTTGCGCTAGTCCGTCAGCTATTGAGACATAAGCTCTGGGCGAGTGAATCAAAATGGTGGTTTAAGGGTGCCAGTCTGCTGCTTGCGTACTGGTTTTCCTGCAATTTAATTTTCTTGGCTGCGGGAAATATATTCGTTTTTGACGAACAGGGTCTATCTACATCTCCGATCCCAGCGACATGGAAGATCGTCTTGGGGGGCATCCTGATTTTGATCAGCATCTTAGCTGTTGTGGTTTTTTATTCGAAGATCCCTAAGAGTCTCGTGGCATTCAGTCTCGCCGTCTACTTTGGAATTACGCTTTGGCAAGCATTCGACAAATTGTTTGTGCAGTATAGATTTGAGCGCTCTGCGCCTTCGCTTTGGATGGTCGCGATTGGGTTTATTTGTCTCTACGAAATGAAACTGCGCTCGTGGAAACTCAAACTGGGCGATTGGCCGCAGTCGCTCATTACGTTTCTTGCTGCGTTGCTTGTCTTTGCAACTTCTTACTATCCGCACATCAAGGCATCTTGGGGTGGTGGTATGCCCATTCCTATAAATCTGACACTGACCAAAGACTTAGCTAATCTACAGAATCAACAGATAAGCTGCCTTCTGATCGACGAAACCGATTCTGGGTTTTACGTTATTGGGAAAAACGACAAGCATGCGACATACGTCCCACGCGCATCAGTGGCATTGATTCATTTCGCGGACGCTTCGGAGATTTCCCTATTCACGCCAAAGGGAAAGTGACTCGAAACAATATATTGCTCCGAGCCGAGTGTAGGATATTGCAATGCACTGGGGGGCTGGCCCACTCACCATTTGTCTTTGAATCCATGAAGACTCCGTGCCCCATTCATCGCGCTTTTGTCTCATGCGAATGAGTGGGCTTCGCACTATGCGCGACCGCTCCGCCCGCGTTAGAATGTCACAGACAACCGATGCCATTCGCTCGTCTCCACTTCGAGTTCGATCCCGCCAAGGCCGCCGCCAACCTCCGCAAGCATGGAATCTCCTTCCGCGAAGCCATGACCGTCTTCGACGATCCCCTCGCGCAGACCTTCCCCGACGAACTTCACTCAGCAGACGAAGACCGCTCCATCACAATTGGCTTATCATCCAGAATCGGCTCCTGTTCGTTTCACATCAGGAGGCCGAAAACCACATCCGCCTTATCGGGGCACGGAATGCAACCGTAACCGAGAAAAAAGCCTATGAAGAACTCAAAAAGCGCTTGCAATCTCGCATCCCAGGCTGATCCGCTTGAGCCGCGGCACCTCGACCTCAGCAAGGCGGTGCGCGGCAAATACTACGACCGCATGCAGGCCGGAACCAACATCGTCCTCATCGCCGATGACCTGCTTGATACCTTCCCCGACTCCGATTCGGTCAACGAAGCCCTGCGTGGCCTCAAGAAGATCGCCGCCCGCTCCGTCCGTCCCGGGTCCCGCCTCCGCAGAGCCGCTTCCGCCGCGAATTAGACCCACGCGATTTCAAACCCAGACGCGGGCAGGGGACCCACTCACAGCTTTCTTTGAATCGACGAAACTCCCTTGCCCCGTTCATCGCGTCGTTGCTTCATGCGATGGGTGGGCTTCGCGCCCTGCACGACCGCTACCGCCCGCGTTAGAATGGCCGAGGCAGCCAATGCCATTCGCTCGTCGCCACTTCGAGTTCGATCCAGCCAAGGCCGCCAGCAACAATTGAGCAAAACTGCATTGGAATGAGCAGCTACAGACAGGAGTCACGCCGCCGCAAAGGAGTCACTCTAAAATGTTGGCCACCCGTATAAGAGTTCCCTACTCCGATCTCTACGCCGCCCTTCACCGAGCCACCTTCCACCTCGGCCTCGTCGACGGCCCCAGCGACAGTGAAGCTCGCGCCGCTCTCTGCGCCCGCCTCTTCGCCGAGGCCACCCGCGACGGCGTCTACACCCACGGCCTCGCGCGCTTTCCTCGCTTCGCCGCCATGGTCGCCAACGGCAGCATCGACCTCAACGCCCAACCCACGCGTGTCTCCGGCGCCTCTGCCCTCGAGCGCTGGGACGGGGGGCTGACCCACTCACCGTTTGTCTTTGAGTCCATGAAGACTCCGTGCCCCATTCATCGCGTCTCTGTCTCATGCGATGAGTGGAATTCGCACTTGTCGCCGCACCGCGCCTAGAGCATTTTCCTCGTAGTTATAAAAGATTTCATGATTGTCATTCTGGGCGTAGCGAAGAATCCCCGCATTTCGTTCGTGCCGCAACACTCTACGCTATAGGGAAAATGCTCGATTCGTTTGCATTCAGTGTCATCTCGTAGTAAATTTGCGCACTGATGTAGTAGAGAGAATTACTCCGAGGCGAAACGGAAAATGCTGGCAAAAACAAAACTATCGAAACTGGAACTGAAGATTATGGACACCATCTGGACGCGCGGCGAGGCATCCATCCGTGAGGCGCAGGAGGCGTTTCCGGAAAAAGGTCGGCCTGCGTACACCACCGTGCAGACGATGATATACCGGCTGGAGGCGAAGAAGGCCGTACACCGCACCCGCAAGGTTGGAAACTTCCACGTCTTCGCCGCCGAGATCTCCCGCGAATCGGCGCAACGGAAGTTGGTCGAAGACCTGATGGAGATCTTCTCCGGCGACCCAAAACCGCTCTTGACACACCTAATCGAGTCAGGAAAGCTGACCCTGGCCGACGTAAAGGAAGCGGAAAAGACGCTAAAGAAGCTGGCGAAAAAGGACTAGTCGGATTCGCGGAGGTCGAAGACGGTCTGGATCTCGGCGGCGAAGAGCTTCTGGGCTTGCTGGACGAGCGGATGTGCAAGGGCCTTGGCCTCGACCGAGCCGCTACGTGCAGGACGAGCCTTTTTTGCTGCGCCGTGGTTGGCAGTGCCGGTCAGCAGAGTGAGCTTGAGAACGCCAGCCTCGCGCAGCGCGGCGCGGGCGATCTTCTCCGCTTCCTGATTCATGACCACGGGCAGCATCATCTTCGACAGCTCGGTCTGGACGCGGGCCTCGTCGTTGGTGATGGTCCACGCGGCGTCTTCCATGGCATCCGCTGCTGACGACTGGTTGGCGGCGTTGAGCGCTTCGACAACCACTCGCTGTGCGGCATCGGCTGCGGGCGTTGCCTCGCTTGTAGCAGCCTGCACGGTAGGTTCAGGCGCAAGTCCGATGGGCTGCGGTGCGACTGGCTGCGGCGTAGGCTCGGGGACGCGAGCTGGCGCGGGCGTTGGTGCAAGCTCGATTGCTGGGCGCGGCGCGGGCGTGAGTTCGGCTGCGGCTGCGAGGGAGATGGCCGTAGCTCCGCGCGTTTCGGCGATGGGAGTTGACGCGGCTGCAATGGGCCGTGGTGCGACGGCAATCGGCGTCGGCGCAGACACGGCGCTTGCCGATCCCTCGGGTCGTCGGCGATTTTTGTCCTTCTCGAAGGGCGAAAATGCTGGGGGCGCGGGCGCGGCGGCGGGCTTGGTGGATTGCGTCCCACCCATGCCGGGATGAGACCCCGTCATGGATGGGGCACTCGACTTTATGGCAGATGGAGCAGAGGGTTTGGCTGCGGGGCGCGGGGCGCTGCCGCCGAGTTGGTTGAGAACTTCTTCAATCGGCAGCAGCCGCCGCAGGTGAACGAGCTTCAGCAGCCCCAGCTCGAAGTGAAAGCGCTGCTCCTGCCGGTAGCCCAGTTCGTCGAAGGTGCGCAGCATGACTTGCAGGAAGCGGCTAAGTTCCTCTTCGCTGAACAGCGCTGCGGTGCGAGCGGCGCGGCGCTGCTCGTCGGGCGAGATTTGCAGCAACTCGTTGCCCACGCCCTCGGCGTTCTCTCCCTCGGGCGAGAGCCCCGCAATCTTGGCGATCAGCGCGTTGCGCAGGTAGCGTACGCACTGCCGCGCGAGCTGCGCGGCGGAGTTGCCCGCGTCGAGCAGTTGATTCGCCGCGATCATGACATCGGCGGAGCTGTTGGCGTTGACTGCATCCAGAATCCGCTCGAAGACAGCGTTGGGAACCGTGCCCATCAGCTCGCGAATCTGCGCGGCATCCAGACGCGCTTTGCCGTCCTCGTAGGGAGCGCTGGCGATGGCCTGATCCATAATCGACAGCGCGTCGCGCATCGATCCGTCGCCCGCCTCGGCGAGTAGGCTGAGCGCAGCCTCGTCGGCGATGACGCCTTCTTGGCCCGCGATGAGACGCAGTTGGCCGAGGATGTCCAGCAGTTTTACGGCGTGAAAGCTGAAGTGCTGGCAGCGCGAGCGAACGGTCTGCGGAATGTCCTCGGGCTGCGTCGTCGCCATCATGAAGACGATGTGGTCGGGCGGCTCTTCGAGTGTCTTCAGAAGCGCGTTGAAGGCCGCGTCGGTGATCTGGTGCGCCTCGTCCAGAATGTAGATTTTGAAGCGGTCGCGCGATGGAGCGTAGCGGGCGGCGTCGCGCAACTCGCGAATCTCGTCGATGCCGCGATTTGTGGCCGCGTCGATCTCAATCACATCGACGGCGTTTCCAGCGCGAATCTCGTTGCAGGAGTCGCAAGTCTCACACGGCTCTGCGGTCGGGCGCTCGGCGCTGCCGATGACGTTGCGACAGTTCAGCGCCATTGCCAAAATGCGCGCGATAGTCGTCTTGCCGATGCCGCGGTGGCCGCTGAAGATATAGCCATGTGCGATGCGGTTCTGGGTAAGCGCGTTGGTCAGAGTCACGGTGACGTGATCCTGGCCGACGACATCGGCGAAGCGTTGCGGACGATACTTTCGAGCTAGAACCTGATAGGCCATGGAGTCTTTGCCTATTCTACTGCCCGAACGGCGTCGTGCTCACCAGGGTTCTGCGGATTCGTCCCGGCAAGAGCAACGGCGCAGGCAGGTCCGTAGTCTGTGAAGTGAATAACCACCTAAATTTGTTTGTCATTCCGTAGCGAAGTGAAGGAATCTGCTTTGATGGTTATCTCGTTTGCTTAGGCACAATTGCGAAAGCGCTAAAGGCGCGGTCTATACCAGCATGGGGTGCAGCCCCATGCTGGCTCGGAATGGAGAAACTGAGGGCTGAAAGTCCGACCGATAGAGCCTCGCCCGCGCTTCCGCTCGATATTGGCCCTTGCGCTGTGAGCGACGGAGCTAACAGCATAATCATCTCTGCTTTTCTCGCCGCGCCACAGTCATCGCCGACTGCCTCATCCATCGCGCCTTTGTCTGCCGCGTTGAACGAATCCGCCGAGCGCAAAGCAAACAGGACTCCCCCGCGAGCAACTCTATCGTTCCTTCAGCGAAAAGGGAAACCCCACGCTGAAGACGACGCTCGCCGTCATGCAGGCGCTAGGAATCGAACTAACTACAAAGACGCCCACTGCCGCCTGACGAAGATCACTGCAAGCTAACCCAGACCCACTCATCGCATAAAACAAAAACGCGATGAATGGGGCACGAAGTAGTCGAGTAGTCGAAGAAAAACGGTGAATGGGCCAGCCCCCGTGAGGCAGAACCTATCCCCGACATGCATGCAGGACAAAAGGAATACATGCACCAACAGAAACAGAATTCCGGCTCAGGTTCGATTACGGAGTAATCTCGATCAGATTGCCTTCGCTATCGATCACCACTGCTTCGTAGTACCCATCGCCGGTCAGTCGCGGTTCGCTGGCAATCGTGATTCCGTCGGTCCGCATGCGTTCAACAAGCCGATCAACCGCGTCGCGCGAACCCACCGCGATCGCGATATGCGCGGGACGCGAAAGCTCTTTGGCCATGGTCATTAGTTCCAGCCGTGCCGATCTACCGATGGACAAGAAGCACGACGAAAACGGTCGCTGCTCGCTCCTGTAAATCGGACCGGGCACACCTCCGAACCACCGTACATAGAACGCGCAGGCCCGCTCGAGATCCGCCACCCAAGCGGCTGCATGCTCGATCCTTGCGGCGGGCAGCGTCAGGCCCTCTGTCTGGATACGTTCCTCAATAGCATCGAGGAGGGCGTCGACACGCTCTATAAGATCCGATTCGGCCTTGATAACTCCGCTTACCAACTCTGCCAACGCCTTCGGGACGTAGTCCAGCAGCCGCTTTTCGCCGGGATGCGGCATGCGTTCGAGAGCAAATACGATGTCAAAGACGCTGGCCAGCAACGCGGTGACTCGATGTTGGCGGCTTACCTGATCGCCTCGTTCCACCGCGCGAGCGATTTGCACACGATATGAAGAAAGATTGTGCCGCAGTACGGGTAGGTTCTTCTCTACAATCGCCCGCCGCAGGCCCTCCGGATACGGAACAAGTGCACGCTGCTGTAACGTTGCATACCATCCCCGCGGATCGAAGATCGCCTTGGAATGAATGATGTTGTACCAAAAGCAAGTAGTGTATCCCAGTGATGCCTCTTGTCGCACCAGCACACGGTCAAGCTGGTCTTCGATCCACGAAGGGGAACGATACATGATGTCGATGTGCAGACCGGAGGCCGCATCAACCCATTCGTCGCCGGGCTCCCAGAAGCGATTAGCGATCTCAGCACCGGGTCCACCCAGTTCCCTCCGAAACTCCGGCGAGATCTCGCCCAAAGTATACACATAGATGTCAACATCTGACCTCGCATCATGCAGACCCGCCCCGCGCGAACCACCTATCGCCACCGCCACCACCTGTGGCAGTCTGCCAAACTTCTCGCCAACACGCTGAACAACCTCATTCACGCTCGGTCACCTCTTACATCGGATATTCCTGGCTCTTGCCGGGTGGGTTTAATCGGCGATGTACGAACTCCGTGTGCCGGCGCCGTTTTCTGCCTCGCTGTCATTTGCCCCCGTCCCCTCAACGATTTTGTATCACATCGAAGACTCCTGAATTTCCTGCCAGCGCGCACTTCGTAGATTCTCCGTGTTTGATGCGTAACGGCTAGTCGTGAAGCCTCCGGGGGGCTGGCCCACTCACCGTTTTTCCTCGACCTTTTGAAGAGTCCGTGCCCCATCCATCGCGCTTCTGTCTCATGCGATGGGTGGGATGCAAGACGCTCGCCCCACATCTTCTACTGTTGTTCTTGCTGTCGTCGCGAGAGCGCCAAAGGCGCATCCTATATCAGTCTCTCGCCATCCACCCAAGGGCTGAAAACCCGACCGATAGTTCATCGAACGACTGACTCAGGACTCAAGATTGCAATCCCTCGTGTGCGTTATTGCGGAGGAGCCGGGAAGTTTGCGCTGCCGTCGTTCAGCTCCAGCCGCAGGTAGTCCCAGACGACGCCGGTGGTGACCTCTCCGGCGGGAACGGCGAACGTCATCGTGTTCTCTCCCGCCTTCAGCAGCGAGGCGTCAAACTTCTGATAGTACTGGTACCAGACGCCGGTATCGGTGTTGTAGCGCAGAGCGTTAGTGGGCACCGGATGGATCGTGCCGACGTTCTTTCCGTTGACGCCGATCTCCAGCCCACCGTAGCCGTCAGCTCCAGCCAGGGAGACGCGCAAGACGGCATCGCCCTTACTTGCTTCAGGCATGGTGAACTTCACCTTCCAAGTCGTCGCGTCGCCTTGGCCCCAGGCTCGCCACATGTCCTGACCGCCCTTGGGATTGTTGACCCAGCCGAAGCGCTGGTTCAGCGGATCTTTGGCGAAGGGATTCTTCCATGCGTCGGTATTGGAGTGCGGTACCTCCTCGAAGAACCAGTCCTTGTGGTAGTCGCTCTTGCCGATGGTGTAGGTAATGTCGTGGGGGAAGAGTTCGCCGTAACGCAGCGGCCATCCCCATAGCCAGTAGTTTGCGCCGTCACCCTTGTAGAACTTGCCGGCGGTGCGGTCGGGGTAGCCGATCTCCCAGATCTGCCGGCCGAAGCGCGCGGGCTTCCAGTCCAGCTTGCCGAGGTCGAGCGTCTTGCCCGCCTCGACCGTAATGTTGGCTCGCCCGTACTCTCCCAACACTCCGTCGGCGAAGGCGTGCAGCGTGTAGGTCCCGGGGCGAACGTTGGCGATGGTGAAATTGCCGTCCTCGCCCCCGTCTGCCCAGAACTGGTAGTAGTTGCCATCATGCGGCCAGGTGACGGTCCGACCGAATCCCGCACGCAGTTGGAAGGGGCTGCCGTTGCCCTCGTAGTTCGGGTGGGCGAGGCCGACGGTCAAGTGCGGCAGCTTTGTGGTCGCGGCCTGCGGATCGTTGAGAACGAGTTGCCCGGTGACGGTTCCGCGCCCGTCCTTGTGCGGGTAGTCGACGCCATTGACCCACGCGTAGGGCCACGCCGCCTTGACCTGCTTCGACTTGGCGACCGCGTCCTGCCAAAGAGCGATGCTGTTGTCGTGCCACACGCTGGGTACGGCTGGCTCTCCGCTACCTGCGGATGCGGACAGCTTCTCCAAGTCGGCCTTGCTGGGATTCTTGGCGTCAGTCAACGCGTTGAAGTAGACAAAGATCGGTCCGACGACGTGCTTCCACTCCTCGCCCGCCGGGATGAAGTTGCCCGCGCCTCCAGCGTAGTGGCCCGAGTTCCAGTAGTCGAGCAGCGTCCCCGACATGTGCGCCACCAGATCCAGCTTCGATGCGCCGCCGCCGATGTACTCGTTCGACGGATTGATGAAGTAGACCCCGATGTGGTCGTGCGTACTGGACCATCCCCAAGCGGTCAGCTTGTACATGACGGCGCAGTAGCTGTACTTGTGCTCGACCGAATTTTTGTACAGCCCCGATTGCAGAATCCTCTGCTCTTTGGCGTGAATGACGACGCCTGCGCGCAGGTCCGCGTCTGTGGTCATCAGCATGTTGCGGTCGTTGTCGACCGAAAGCCAGTTGAAGGTCGGATTCATCGACTCCAGAATGAAGCGGCTCTCGGCATCGCCAGCCGGTGGGTACGAGGCCAGGTGCGTGTACTCGGCGTAGGTGTAGAAGCCGCTGGTGCCGCGCTCCATGGCGTATCGCGTCTCGATGTCCATCTGCCCGTTGACGCCCTTGACGGAGACCTCGGCGCGCTCACCCTTGTTGGTCGCCGGATTAATCGTCACGCTTGCGGTGACAGCGCCCGAGGGCGTCTGTTCCCACGATTGTCCGTGGGTCAGGATGCTGACGCCGTGATAGACAATCGCCGACGGATTGCCGTTGCGCTTGAGAATGCTCACCCGAACGATACCGTTGTTCAGCGTCCAGCGGTCACCCTCGTCGGTAAGTGTGACGGGAGCGTTGACGTGGACCTCGGCGACCTTCGGCAATGCACTGGCTGACTGTGCTGCGATCGACTGCGCCGCCGCGCCGGTGAAGGCAGCCGCGAGGGCAAGAATAGTGGAACCAAGGAGAATCCTTGCTTTCGTCATAACGCGACCTTTCGGCACGGCCCTTGAGATGGATCGTTCCGCAAATATCTGGAAGTTAGAAACACAGGAAAGCATAGCTGGGCCGCAAGTTAACAGTCAAAGGCTGGGGGGCTCCGGTCTTCGCAGGCACAGCAGTTACGCGGCCAGCATCGAACAAACGATTCTGCATATGCCAATCTAACTTGGCCGATTTTTTGAGTCGACTTCCCCGCAAACCGCCGTTTGCGGTTCTTCGTCCGCGCACCGCTGGTCCTCGCCCGCCGAATTCAAAATTCTGAAAATGCGCGCCTTTTTTTCTGGACCCCCACTTTTTGTTTGACATCAACATGATGCTGTTTATTTTCAAACGATTGCCGTGAAATCAGTGTAATTAATATGGACGACGTTTAAGAACGCTCGGTAGAAAAACGAGCCTTGAACTCGATCAGATTTTCCGGATCGTCTTCCATGGCCAGAAACGCTACAGGTTGTGGCTACCTGAGCCAAGGGAATAGCCGCCTGATTCAACTTCAAGAAATGAAACCGAGAACGTACACCCACTGCGCCCGTCGGAAAAAACCTTGATATCCACCCCGTGTGTATGAGCAATCCATTTTGCGATGGCCAGTCCAAGCCCGCTACCTCCTTCGTCTCGATTGCGGGACGCATCCGCCCTGTAAAAGCGGTCGAATATTTTAGGCAGGTCATCAGCAGAGATACCCATACCGGTGTCACGAACTTCCAGTTGTACGCGCCCGTCTTGACTTGCCAATGAAACGACAATAGAGCCTTGCTCGGGCGTGTATTTGATGGCATTTTCGACAAAGATTGCCACAAGTCGCCGCAGGAGGGATGGATCGCCAAGCACCCATGCTTCGGAACTTAACTGCACATCCAAGAACTGCGATTTCAGAAAAGTCCTTGGCTGTAGATGGCCACAGACATCCTGAACAATTGCAGAGAGCGAGACAGCGGTAAATTCGGTGTTCTGCTGTGCAATATCGATACGCGCCACCGCTAGTAAATCATCGAGAAAGCTAGTTGTTGATTCACACTCTTTTACTACCGTCTTCAATGCTTCTCGATAAGCGTCTCCAGTCCTTTCTCTTCGGAGTGATAATTGTGCCGTTGAAAGCATGACGGTCACGGTGGTTCTAAGGTCGTGAGAGATGTCGCTTGTAAACTGTGTGAGATGTGCAACTGCGGTCTCGAGTCGTGCTAGAACTTGATTCCATGTCTCAGCTAGTCTTTGAATCTCATCGCCAGTCTGGGGAACAGGGAGCCTACGGCTAAGATCGCGAATGCTGATGGTATGGGCAGCCCGAGTCATACGATCAACCGGCACCAGTGCACGATGGCCCAGCGCCATACCGCCTACGACCGAGACGATCAGCATCAATGGTAGAAATATCAAATAGGAGTTACGGACAGTTCTAAGAATGTCATAGTGCTCATCGATCACGCCGGCCATCGTTAGCCTAATCTCCTGCCCGTTGAATGAAACGTCATGCTGCAATACGCGCAGTGTGTGACCCTCCATCGTGGTTACCTTGAAACAGGGGGTTAGACAATTGGAATCAGGCCAAGCAATCAATGCACTCGGACTAATCTCGGGATAGATTCTGGTGCCGAGCGGCGTGTAGACCTGCAACAGATCGCTGTCGGGACTGGCGAGGCTGAACCGTCGAAGCGACTCACTCAGCGGTGTAGAGGATTTTTGTTCCTCGTGAACATAGCGCAGCAGACGGTCTTCACGTTTCTGCATGGTTCGCTCTCTGGAACTGGCCAAGGCATGGCGCAAATAGAGATATGAGAAAATGCCAAGGGCGCTCATGCAGATCATGGTCAATAAAACATACCAGGCACAGAGCTGAGCTCTAAGGGAACGTGGGTATAGTCTCAAACCGACTCCGTCATCAGATACCCGAGCGAGCGCATCGTGCGAATAGAGCTCGAGGTACCATCAACCCCGATCTTGGAACGCAGGCTCGATATATAAAAATCGATACTGTTATCGCTTACATCTGCGTCATACCCCCATCCGGCTTCTATCAATTGGCTCCGAGTTACAACCTGACCGGCCCGACGCATGAGTAGTTCAAGAAGGATAAACTCCTTCTTTGTGAGCGGAATCTCTCTAGTCCCCCGTCGAACTAGCCTCTGGTTCCGATCAAGAGCTAATTCTCCAACGATCAATTTATTGGTGGTTGCCGTATGTCCTCGGCGCCCGACGGCACGCACTCTGGCAAGGAGGACTTCAAGTTGAAACGGTTTGGTCAGGTAGTCATCTGCGCCAAGGTCAAGCCCTCGAACCATATCGGGCATGGCATCGCGTGCGGTGAGCACAATAATCGACACAGAGCACTTCTTCGTGCGTACGCGAGCCAGAATCGACATGCCATCGAGTCCGGGCAACATAATGTCGAGCACAACTACATCAAAGTGTTCGCTTTCGATCAGTTCAACTCCCTCATCGCCACGATGGGACAGAAACACGCTGTGCCCGTCTTCGACCAGACCCTGCCTTAGTATGTTCGCGATCCGCCGATCATCTTCGACTACTAGAACATTCATAGTCTCTATTGGAACAGCCTTGTTGTGAACGTTTAGCGGATAGACGATGAATACTTCGTTACAACAGGCTTCTGCTCAGAGTTTTCTAAGGAACACGCGTTTCAATCAGATCATCAACTGATTCTGAGAGGAAGCAATGTCCATAACTTTGAGTATTGTTCGACGTTCCATGACGCTCCTATCTATAGCAGGCTGTCTAGCTTCACTGACAGGAACAGCACCTGCCCAGCAATTCAGCGCGCCGGTAACTCTGGTTCATTCAATCAGCATCCCTGGGACTGAAGGCGATTTTGATTTTCTGACAGTCGATCTCAAACGAAATCACCTCTTCGTTGCCGCAGAAGAGAATCATTCCATTGAAGTGTTTGAAGCAACCACTGGGAAGCATTTGCAGAGCATTCCGGGTGTCAAGACGCCGCATACCCTGGCCTACGTCCCAGACCAGGATGAACTGTTTGTAGCGGATGGCGGGGATTCCTCCTGCATCATCCTCTCGGGATCGGATTTTCATCAGATTGATCGCATACCGCTGATCGACGGCTCAGTGACTGGAAAGACGGACTCGCCGGATGTCGGCTACTACGACGCCAAGCGACGAATTCTGTTTCTTGGCAATGGGGGAAAATCGGCCAACCTGCCCTACTCCGAGATTGCGGAGATCTCAGTGGATACGCATAAGATTGTTGGTCGCATCCGCGTCGAAGCGAACAACGTTGAAGCAATGGCCGTGGACGAAGAACACAATCGGTTGTACGTGAACCTGAGAGACCAAAAGAAGATCGGCGTGATTGACCTGAAGACAAAGATGGTCGTCGATACATGGACAACGCCAGAGATGAACCTCAACACAGCGCTTACCTACGATGCGGTGAACCAGCGAGTCTTCGTCGTCGGCCGCAAGCCAGGCATCTTCTATGCGATTGATGCCACCACTGGCAAGGTCGTCGAGCAGAATCCTTCTGTCAACATTGCCGATGGCATGATATGGGATTCGCAGATGAAACGAATCTACATCGCGGGTTCGCAGGGCCTTTCGGTCTTTCATCAGGACAGCAAGGATCACTACACCAAACTAACGGACCTTCCTACCAATGGCGGCAAGACTGGCTTGTACATCCCTGAACTCAAGCAGCTCTACATCATCCATCCGAAGACCTCTATTGACGATGCAGGCCTGTTGGTCTACCAAGTCAATCCTTAGAACCAATAACTATCCAACTTAGTTCAACACTAAAATCCAGGAGATAGCAATGTCGATTTCTAAACATTTCGCGCTGTTCAGTGCCATTCTTAGCATTGTTTTTGCCGCAGGGGCTCTTCGCACCTTCGCACAATCAGCCCCAACGCAAGCGCCTGCCATTTACATCCACGTTGATGCGCCTACTGCGCAGCGCATCGTGGTCGCGGAAAAGGCCATGCATCCCGAGATCGTAAAGATTGGTCTTCACGCAACCCCGCCGAATGCTAAAGACAATGTAATTATTGCCAACGATATTCCAAGCAAGATCGGAAAGAAGTCCTCGGATGTCGATATGCAGAAGCTGGCAATTGGCAAAGCCGTTGCGGTTCGCATCGAGAAGGACTCCATCTACGATCTGTTGCTTCCTATTACAGATCTTCGTGGTGGAGATCTTGACGGCGGCTTTCTGGTGATGGAGATTCCCTTCGCCAAGGCTGCCAACGAAGAAGAAGCATTGAAGATCGGAATCGCGATTCGCGATGAACTTCAAAGCAAAATCGTGAGTAAGTCAGCCCTCTATCAACGCTAGATCACCCGCACCGTAAGGACCCAATTATGAAAAAGCTAATCTTCATGCTAATGCTGATAAGCCTTCCGGTCTTTGGCCAAACGGATCGTGGCTCTTTGACTGGTACTGTGATCGATACGACTGGCGCACGTGTGGCCTCAGCCAATATTCGTGTCACGTCAATCACGACAGGTCTGAACCGTACCAGTAAGACGAATGACGAAGGAGTATTTTCCATCTCTTCTCTGGCTCCTGGAAACTATAACGTTGCGCTGAGTGCTACTGGGTTTGCACCACTTGAGATCGATGATGTAACGATTGACGTTGGACAGACCCGTACCCTGTCGGCTCGAATGGGCATTGTCAACCTCTCGACCTCGTTAGAGGTCACGTCGTCAGACTCGGGTCTCTCCAAGTCCTCTGCTGAGATCGGTGGGGTTGTTCAAGGCGCGCAGGCTCAGGAACTGCCTCTGAATGGGCGAAACTACGTCAGCCTTGTGGCACTTGTTCCGGGAGCAATTGATTCGGGAACTGGAACGCAGGATCAGGTCCGTTTCGCGGGCCTCTCCGCCGAAGACAACTCATGGCATCTCGACGGCGTGGATAACTCGGGTATTAACCATCAGTATCAGAAGGTCGCGATCCGTCTGCAACCGTCGACAGAGTCGATTGCAGAGTTTCGAGCCAACAGCGCGGTCTACAGCGCCGATCAGGGCGGAACTCCGGGCGGTCAGATCGAACTCGTCTCCCGCACCGGCACCGATAAATATCACGGCTCAGTCTGGGAGTTTATCCGCAATGACGTCTTCGATGCTGCGCCATGGGGTTCGAACGGAATTCTATCCCCACTTCGTCTCAATAATTTCGGAGCTAACTTTGGCGGTCCTGTTCTCAAACAAAAGTTGTTCTTCTTCGCCAATTACGAAGCGCTACGTCAGATCCAAACCCCGGTTACCTCGGGCCTCGTGACAAGCGCCAGTTTTCGTACAGCAGTGTTGGCCAAGTCTCCTGCACTCGCGCCTATTCTGAACGAATATCCTACTGGAACCGTTGCCACCAGCGATCCGAGCACCGTGATCTGGTACGGCAGCGGCCGGTCCATCGATCACGAGGATTCTGGTCTGGCTCGCATCGATTATCGGGTAAGCGATCAGCTGAATCTGTTTGCCCGGTACAGCACCGACCATTATTCGCTTACTTCTCCGGCTGATCTTACTGGCGTCGGCTACACCACAGTCACGACGCCGAACATCGTGATCGGAATTCAGAATACGTTCACCCCTACCTTGATGAGTGACGCGAAGATTGGCTTTGATCGAGCTGCGTTTACGCAGGGGGAGTATGGAACGTTGCCTTATGCTGTGACTGTGTCCGGCTTTACCAAGCTGGACGATGCAACCGGCTCCGTCAGGTTTGATAACTCCTTCAGCTTTCTGGATGACGTTACGCTTGTTCTAGGAAGAAACACGATCAAAACCGGTGTAACGGTGCGTCGTGTTCAAGAGAACAAATCTTCGCCGAGTGTTGCAGACGAGGTCTACGCCTATACCAGCACCACTAACTTCATGAATAACGTAATGGATCAGGACTCCTATGCTGGGGTGGTGCCTGTGACTGGCCAGCGCAAGACCGAGTCGCTTGGTTATGTGTTGGACCAGTTCCAGTTTTCTCCGAGCCTTACGATTAACGCCGGCTTGCGATACGAGTACTTCGGAGTGGATCACGAGGTCCTCGGTCGCGGCATTCTCGTAGACCCCATCAACTGCCCGACCATCACGTGCCCAACAGGCAGCCAGTGGTATTCGCCTAATCTGGCGAACTTTTCGCCGCGTGTGAGCATCGCTTACTCTCCCGCAGCACTAAATGGCAAGACGGTCATCCGAACCGGCTTCGGCATCTACTATGGAAACGGTCAGTTCGGAAACCTAGGCACACCCATAGGCAATCTTGCGACAAAGTACACCTTGACGCAGAAGAAGGCTCCGGGGTTGAGCTATCCTGTGACGCCGTATCTTGGTGCCGCGACCTCCAGCTTCAGCCCATCTGGTTCGCCCATCAATCGCAGGGACACCGCGGTCAATGAGTGGACACTGTCCATCCAGCACGAAATTGCCCGTCAGACCATCGGCCAAATCGCCTACTTCGGCAGCAAGGCCTCGCATGTCTTCTCTGATGTCACGTTGAACGGTTTCAATCCAGTGACTCAAGCGTATCCATATGCGGGGTACTCGACCATCGACTACCGTGGCACTGCGAACGATGCGCACACCCACGCCTTGCAGGCTGGCCTGCAACGTCACCTCTCAACGGGTCTGCTGATCTCGGCAAACTATCAATTCTCCCATTCCATCGATAACGGCGGTATTGGCGGAGGCGAGGCAGACATCCCGCAGGACTACTCCTGCCACACTTGCGAGATTGCCTCAAGCGATCAGGACATGCGCCACTACTTCAGCGCCAGCAGCATCTGGCAACTACCTGTCGGACGTGGCCATACCTTCCTTGCCAACGACTCCCCGTTGACGGAAGTCCTTCTTGGCGGCTGGCAGTTGAGCGGTATTGGCACGGCACGTTCCGGGCTTCCGATCAACGTAACCATCAGCCGCAGTGCGAGCGCACTGCCGGACCTACTCAATAAGAACCAGCGGCCAGATCGTGTTCCGGGTGTCTCGATCTATCCATCCAAGAAGACGCCAGCAAACTGGCTCAATCCGGCAGCCTTCGCCGCACCGGCGAAGGGCGTCCATGGAAATGCGGGTAGGAACATTGCACGCGCACCCGGTCTCTGGCAATTGGATGCCTCGCTCAACAAACGCTTCCCGTTGACAGAACGATTCAGCGCCACCTTCCGGGCCGAGGCGTTCAATATTTTCAATGTAGCCCACTATGGCACTCCAGGCAGTGTCGTCTCTGCTACCTCTAGCTTCGGCTTGATTACCACCTCCTTCAACAACAACCCAGTAGGGACTGGAACACCGCGAGAGTTGCAGTTCATGTTGCGCTTCGATTTCTAGCGGATAGGCGGTCTCGATCTGAACCAGACGAGACCGCGCTCAACCTGGGGAAGAACATGCTTTTGAAGCATTGCCATTAAGGAGACTGCACCGTATGCCACAGGACTATGAAGTCAAAGAAATAAAGCCGCAGGGAATAAATAGAAGGCAATTCATGATGAGCGCGGCACTCGGTGCTGGCGCACTCTCGTTACCCAAGAGTTTGTCTGCCAACGAGCTGCCTTCAAAGCCAAACGGGTCGTCCCACACCTCTTCCTCGTCATGGAGCTTTGGCGTTCTGGCCGACACGCAGTGGGGCGCAGCCGATGACGGATCCGATCCCAACTCTGTTGCTGTAGGGATCATTCAGGAGATCAATCAGCAATTCATTCGCCAAGGGGTCAAGTTTGTAGTGCAGGTCGGAGACCTTTGCGATAAAGGGACCAGCGCGGGTCTATGCACTCGGGCTTTATATGCGCAGCCCCTCTACAACGCAGGAATCGGTTTCTATCCGTTACGAGGAAATCACGAATCGAAGCAGGCAAACGCTCTGGAGTTTGTCCGCATTTGGCCGCAGACGCAAAGTGGAATGCACAATACCACCCCCGCTGATGTCTTCAATATTTCGGGGTTAGATGCAAACGCTCCGACCATGACCGGCGCTCCATTTAGCGTGGGCAAGATATTGGGCAGCCCTGATCCCGATAGCACCGGCAATCTAAAAGGGCTGAGCTACGCGTTTGAATACAACAATGCGCGGTTCGTTCTTCTCGATCAGTTCGAGCCCCTCGACGGAGGAGTACCTTCCTCCCCTTTCTCGTTGGACACCACAATCAGTAAGCAACAAAGCTGGATTAGTTCGCAGCTCTCCTCAAGACCGGACGGATCACACGCTTTTGTCCTTGGCCACAAGGGGCTGATCAACGTGCAGCACGTAGACACACTCTTCGGCAAAGATCCATCGCAACACGCAGCACAACAGGATACTTTCATCCAGAGTCTGGCCGATAACAAAGCGCGGTATTATATCCACGGTCACGATCACATGCATGATCGTAGTATCGTGACGACGACCGATGGCGTATCGGCAAAGGTGACGCAGCTTCTCTGCGCCTCCGACAGTTCTAAGTTCTATATTCCGTCGGCTCCGTCAAACGATAAACAGTACGACGAACCCGCGCCTCCGACAGGGGCTGGGCACCTCCGCCAAACGCCTCTTAGTCAGGAATTAAATACCGTTGGATTTTATATCTTTACCATAACGGGTCCGCAGGTTACGGTGGATTTCTATTCTGCCGATGTCTACCCTGTGCTGAGGCGCAATGAGTATGTTCTTTCCAAGACTCCAACCCTGAACTTTCTCAAACGTGAAACCTTTGGATACAGCCTGAACGGTCAGGAATTTCTGGTGTCTCCCGGCGCGCCTTACACCACTGTGCTGGACAAATCTCCCGCAGGTACGCAGGCTGCGATCCTTGGCGGAGTCAACGGAAGAGCCGAGAAAGACGGAAGTAATCGTCTATGCAGCAATGCTGTGAACACAGGTTGGGCCTCTGCTACAAAGCACACTGCAAGCGACATTCTCACCTTGCTAGGCATGGCGAAAAAGATGGGAAGCGTTCAGACTGATATCTATACTCTGTCGATGAGTTATACCCCAAATCAGGTCTCCAGAGCGCAGTTGAAGAGCGGCGCGTTTGGTTTAGCAACCGTGGATACGAAAGGAAATTGGATGAAAGCCGCCAACGCAAAGTTCGTATCTGGCCCATGGAATCCTAGCTACAAACTCGGCACTTACGGCATTGATGAGTCGACAAATTCGGCTTGGGCGATCATTAACTATAATGGAGTCTTTGCCGTAGCCAATACCATCTGATCCGGGTCGCCATGGCGACATCCCGGTACTAATCTGGGTCAGTGAGCCTGACAGCAGCATCTTTGCTGCGAGACGGAGTTCACGGAAACAGAAGATTGGTAGAAGAGGAAGCACTTCATAGGCCGCATCCTGTCGTTCAATGGCCTGCGGATGACAAATAAATGACGCTGCCAGTGGTCGGTCCATTCCTGTAACATTCATCTGCGTGATTTTTTTGCGCCAGGAGATTGCGATGAGAGTTGCGGTTGGGTTGGTTGCGGCATTGGGTGTGGGGATGATGGCGCAGAGTGCGTCGGCTGTGGGTGTGACGAGCAAAGTCGCAAAGGTCTGCGATGCGCGGACTTACGGGGCGAAGGGCGATGGCGCGACCAAGGACACCTTGGCGATTCAGGCGGCGGTCGACGATTGCGCGAAGGCGGGCGGCGGGACGGTGAAGTTGAGCGGGGGGACGTTTTTAACCGGGCCGGTGTTGCTGAAGAGCCACATTACGCTGGAGATTGAGAAGGGCGCGGTGCTGCTGGGCTCGCCTGATCGAGCGGATTATCCCGAGGTGACATTTGCGCGCAACAAGACCGTGCAGCCGCTGGTCAGCGCGGTGAACGCCGAGGACGTGGCGATCATCGGCGAGGGAACGATTGACGGCAATGGCAAGGTTTGGTGGGACTACGTCAAGGGAGCCAAGGAGGGTGGAGTGCTGGGCAACGAGCGTCCGAGACCGATGGGCGTCGTCTTCGACCACACCAATCATGTGAGGATGGAGGGCGTGACGGTGCAGAACTCTGGCTTCTGGCAGATCGTGCCGTACTATGCGGACGATCTGGTCTTCCGCAACATTCGCATACTGGCTCCGAAGTCGCCCAACACGGACGCGATTGATCCGTTCAGCTCGAGCAACATCCTTATTGACCATGTGTACTCCAGCACGGGCGACGACAATATCGCGATCAAGAGTGGGGCGATCAACTCGCCCGGGCCGGACGCCCCGAGCAAAAATATTACGATTACTGATTGCACGTTTGAGAATGGACACGGGCTGTCGATCGGTAGCGAGATCGCGGGCGGAGTGCAGAACGTTCACGCCGAGCGGATCCACTTCAAGGGAAGCGATCAGGGGATTCGCATCAAGTCGGCGCGCGACCGGGGCAACGATGTGTCGAACATCTCGTTCAAGGACATCACGATGGAGGATGTGAAGACAGCAATCTTGATTACCGAGTACTACCCGCATCCGGCACCGGCGGGTGAGGTTCCGGCGGAGGCAGTGGGGCGGTTGACGCCGAAGTTCCACGACATCTCGATTGAGAATGTGACGGCTACAGGCAGCAACTCGGCTGGAATTATTGTGGGACTGCCCGAGTCGCCGGTGCTGGGGTTGACGCTGAAGAACGTACACATTGCGGCAAAGACCGGGATGTCGATTGCCTACGCAAATGTGGCGATGGACGACGTGGTGGTGACGCCCGTGACCGGTGATGCGATGAAAATTGCACCGACCGCGAAGGTCACGATCAAAAAGTAACGGTATTTTTGCGCGACAATTTTCGGGTAGGACAATGCAACGCCGCGAACGACTGAGGCGTTGCATTTTTTTGCGCAGTACCTTCGACACGTTACCTGCGAATAGCGGGGTGGAATTGCTGCTCGATTCTGCTACAGAGATGTGCGGGAACACGACAGTGACGTTACCTTTGGGCGGCCCTGACGAAAGACTGGGTAGCGGCGGAGGTAATGTATGGCATCGAGATGGAGAGTGAAAACAGGGTACGCTGTCGCAGCGATCCTCTCGGGCATGATGGTGGAGTGCGGAGTGGCGCAGACGAGCTCGGAGCCGGCTCGCGACACGCCGGTTTCCACAGCGCAAAGTGCCGTTCCACAGAGTGCTAGCGCTGCGCTACGGGAGATGACGCAGCTGGCGGGAGTGATCTTTACTGGACAGGTGGTGGACGTGCGTCGGGTGGCGGGAGTGGGCGGCGAAACCGGCGTGGTGGAGATTTCGTTTGCGGTGGAGGAAGCTATCCGCGGAGTGAGCGGAGGGATTTACACGGTGCGCGAGTGGGCGGGACTTTGGCCTGCGGACGACACGCCGTTTCTGGTGGGGCAACGCTACTTGATGCTGCTGCACACGCCGAGTGCTGCGGGATTGAGTTCGCCAGTGGGCGGGATGGATGGGGCGATTCCGATTCGCGGCGGGCGGGCGGCTGTGGCGGAGACGGCTACTGCCGGGAACTCGGCGACGGTCGATGGACGAGTGGTGGACCTGCGTTGGGTGGGGACGCAAGTGGTTCAGCCGGTGGCTTATCGCAGTGGTACGGAGGCTGGCGTGAGGGCACAACTTGATAGCAGTGTGGCTAAAAGTGCGGCGACAAGGAGTGCATTGCAGGCGGCGGCCTACTCGACGGTGATCGGGATGCTGCGTGGCTGGGAGAAGGCCAATCATGCGGCGCAGTGATGCAGGAGGTGGATGGAGCGGATGGCTGGGAGCATATCGGCTGGCGACGCCTTTTTTGCGGTCGCGGCAGGGGGTCTCGCTGCGCTTGCTGGTGGCACAGGGGCTAATGATTGCGCGCCGGTTGCTGCTGCTGGCGGCGCTGTTGCTGGCGGGGAGTGCGGCGTTGGCGGCTGGACCGCGCTGGGTGACGGGACCGCCGTACTTCACTGCGGCGGCGGGGACTCCGGTAAAGTGGTACACCACCAGTCCGCAGTACTTTACCGATCCCGGCGACCTGAGTTCGTATGTGAATAATGCGGCGGCCAATGCGTTGGTGGCGGCGGCGGCAGGGGTCTGGAATGTGCCGACGTCGGCAATGACGCTGAGCTATGGCGGCTCGCTGGCCGAGCATGTGAGCAGCGGCAACGCATATCTGGGCAGCAATGGACCGGTTTTTCCTGCCGACGTCGAGAGCAGTAACTATGCGGCGATTCAGATTGCGGTGATTTATGACAGCGACGGCTCGGTGACGGATATGCTGCTGGGCGGCGGGGCGAGCAGCCCGGCCGAGTGCAGGCAGAATGGAGTGACTGAGAGCGTGGACTCGATTACGCCGTCGGGGCTGATTCAGCACGCGATTCTGGTAGTGAATGGACGCTGCACAGGAAGCGCGGCGGCACAGCAGTTGCAGCTACAGTACCAGTTGGAGAGGGCGTTTGGGCGAGTGTTGGGGCTGGGCTGGTCGCAGACCAACGACAACGTTTTTACGCGCAACCCGACGCCGACCGCCAATCAGGGGCTACACTGGCCGATTATGCATCCGATCGACATCGTGTGCGGCTCGTATACCTACCAGTGTCTACAGCAGCCGTTCACGCTGCGCGATGACGATGTGGCTGCGATTTCGGGGCTGTATCCGATGACAGTCTGGAATGCATTTCCGGCGACGCCGCCTGCGCCGGGAAAGATCTGGAGCTATACGCAGGCCAGTCGAGCGTATGGCAATGTGAGCTTTCCCTCGGGACAGGGGATGCAGGGCGTCAATGTGGTGGTGCAGCGGCAGCAGGGCGGGTGGGGCATTCCCGAGGCCTGGTACGACGTCTCGTCGGTGAGCGGATTCAAATATCAGCGGAATGCGGGGAATCCGGTGGCTGGAGTGGGCAGCAGTATTGCCAGCAGCATGGGTTCGACCGATGGTCAATGGGAGGGATACTACGATCTGGCATGGATCCCGGATATGGATCCTGACGGTGCGCAGAACGGTCCGATGCTTGGGTATCTGACGACCGAGGCGATTAATCCGCTGTACATCGGGGCATACTCGGTGGGGCCTTATGTTGCGGGCATCGTGGAGCCCTCGGGATCGTCGCCGAGCAGGTACGCAACATACTGGCTACAGGTCAATCTGTACGCATGGAGTGCGGTTGAAACCGACTTTGCGCCGAACGATGCGGCGAGTAACTGTAGTACGGGCGGCGATGGCGTGGAGACATCGCCGGCGGCGGTTGCCAGTGGCGGATGGTGGACTGGAGTGCTGTGCGCGCATGGTCATGCGGCTTGGTCCAGCTTCAGCGCTCAGGCCAACCGGACCGCGATGATCGAAGTGACTGCGCTCGACGAGAGCGGGCTGGCGACGACTGCCAAGGCGATGCCGCTGATCGGCGTGTGGGCCTCGACCGATGCGACCGGAACGCTGCCGACGGTTGCGTCGACGCCTTCGTCGTTCAACTCGACGACGCTGGGAATGACGGCGACTGGCGTGGCGACGAGTACGACGGAAGAATTGAGAGTCGTGATCGCCGACACGCGCGGCGACGGAAGGCCGGACTTTGCCTACAAGGCTCGTGTGCTCTATGCGGACTCGATTACGCCCGCGACGACCAGCGTTAACGGCCAATTGATCATGATTAGTGGAATGGGATTCCGCGCAGGCAACGAGGTGAAGGTAAACGGCGTTGTGGCGACGGTGGCGAGCTGGACGGCGACGACGATTGTTGCGGTGGCACCGCCGGAGAGCGCGTTTACGACGAATCCTACCGGACCGGTTGACGTTGCGGTGATCGATCTTTCGACCGCCGGATCGACGGTGATGACGGGCGCACTGACCTATAGCGCAAGCGTTGCGCCGGACGGGATGACGCTGATCTCTGCGCCGTCGGGGTTGGTGGCGGTGGGCGCGGCTGCGGCAATACCTTTCGCGGTACGCGTCTTTTTGAGCGATGGAGTGACGCCGGTGGCGGGTGTGCCGGTGACGTTTACGGCGAGCGGCGCGGGAGCTCGCTTTGGCGCTTGCGTAGCGACTCCTTGCGTGGTGCTGACGGATGCGTCCGGGCTGGCTTCGACTGCGGTGACGCCGACCTCCTTCGGGACCGTGACGCTGCTGGCGTCGGCGGTGGGAGCAGGCCAAACGGCAAGCTTCAACGCTGTGGCGCGTGGGATGGCGATTCAGCAGGCCGACGAGTTTATCGCGGAGGGCGCGACGGGAACGTGGACTCCGCAGGTGAATGTGGCGCAGAATGGCGCGACGGCCAGTGGGGTGACGGTGACGTGGATGGCGTCGAGCGGGATGTCGGTGGCACCGGGTGCGAGCGTGACGAGCGCGGCGGGTGTGGCGCAAATTTCGGCCGTGACCGGGCCGCTGGCGGCAGGCGCGCAGGCGACCGGGCAGGCCTGTGCGTGGTCGACTGTCTGCGCGAGCTTTACGGCGGAAGGTGTGAGCGCGTCGGCTTGGCGGTTGGTGGTCGATAGCGGCGCGGGGCAGACGGTGGTGCCGCCGAGCGCCTTTGTGCCCGTGGTGGTGATGGTGACGGACGTGAGCGGCGATCCGGTGGCCAACTCGCCGGTGACGATCTACCAGACGGTGAATGCGGCTGCGATGGCTTGCCCTGCGCGCGGACGCTGCCCGGTAACTCCGCGGTTGGCGCGGGCGACGGCGACGGCGACCTCGGATGCATACGGGTTGGTCAACGTGGCGCCGATGCAGCTTGCGGGCGTGGGCGAGGTGAGCAACATCGCCGTGGTTGCGGGAACGCAGGGATTCGCTGCGCTGTCGGTCTCGCAGTCTCCGTAGAAGAAACCTGACACCGATTGGCGCTG
>Ga0182011_10000291_pt1 | contig 42959 bp, 47 predicted proteins | sample 711E1DmetaG_FD_120481 | JGI IMG/M metagenome (GOLD analysis project Ga0182011, IMG submission 120481) | Permafrost microbial communities from Stordalen Mire, Sweden - 711E1D metaG | ecosystem: Environmental > Terrestrial > Soil > Wetlands > Permafrost | place: Sweden: Stordalen | collected...
AATACCTATGATTTCCCGCGAGAAGGACAGGTCGCTCACAATAAAAGAAGTGGACTGGCTGAAACTGCCAGCATGGATTGAGCAAATACAAACAGACGCCATCGTAAGCCAGTCGCCGAACGCAGAACTGAAGCACGGCGCGAATAACCCATGACATCCGCACTCACAGAAAAGCTCGAAACAACGGCACACCCGCCGTTGCTTCCAGTGATTTGTTCCGCGTCATTTCGTGGGGCGTCCGTGCTGAAATCCGACTGCATGGCCGTGATGTCCAAGCTCGCCGACAAATCGTATGACCTCGCCATCTGTGATCCGCCATACGGCATCGGTGAGGAAGGCGAGAAAAACCACAGCCGCACGAACGCTGCAACCGCGACTCTCTACACGCCGAAAGCGTGGGACAGGGAAATCCCAACGGCTGAATACTTCGCGGAACTCCGTCGCGTGTCCAAGAATCAAATCATCTGGGGTGGCAACTACTTCCCGCTGCCGCCGACCTCGTGCTGGGTCGTGTGGGACAAGGAAAATGGTGACAATGATTTCGCGGACTGTGAACTGGCATGGACGAGCTTCAAAACCGCTGTGAGAAAATTCCGATTCCGGTGGGCGGGGATGCTGCAAGGCAACATGGCTGAAAAGGAAAAGCGGATACACCCGACGCAAAAGCCGGTGAGTCTCTACCGCTGGCTGCTGGCGAAATACGCGAAGCCCGGCCAACGCATCCTCGACACGCACATGGGCAGCGGCTCGTCTGTAATCGCCGCCGTGCAAGAGGGCTATGAGATGCTCGCCTGCGAAAAGGATGACGAATACTTTGCGACCGCCGTGGAACGGATTGGCCGCGAACTGAAACAAGAGACGTTCGCAATGACGCGGAACAGTGATTATACAACCGCCAGTCGTATATTGAAATGAACAGCCATGATTGAATCCCGCATAAAATCAGCCGCTTTAGATTTCAGTCGAAAGTCTGGAATCAAGCCCGCCGTGCTGGTTCAAGAGGCGATGCAGATTGGGGCTGCGATTGCGCTAGAACACGCCGTGGGCAAGGTTAAGCACGAAGTCAAGCTGCGCCAGCGGTTGAACCGAATCGGGTTTCAAGACGGAGGGGAGAAAAGTGGGAGCCTTATGGATGAGGGAAAATAGGTGTTGACAAAATAGCTGTTATGATAGAAATTAAACCAGTGGCTGATTAGAACCCGGCCAGAAAAAGACAGTGAGAACATCAAAATTTAACGCGGCTTGCCGTGCATTGGGTTTGGCTTCTGGCCTTCGGGTCAACGCTGTCGCCCGGTTCTACACGGCAGGCCACTTTAGCTTTTATGCCTGAACTCCCTTGGGAAAAGTGGTATCCGACGAACTGGGCCAGCGAGCCGGGATTGAGGCTTTGCGAAGCCGCCACGCGGGGCATTTGGTTTGAAGCGATTAACACCATGATGTTACAGCAAACAGGAAGCATTTCAGGAACGATTGAGCAGTTGGCGTCGCTCTGCGTCTGCCGAGTTCCGCAAATGCAGCTTGCTTTGGAACAGCTAAAAACATTCAAAGTGGCAAATGTTGGCATGCAAAACGACTGCATAATCCTTTCCTGCCGAAAACGCCTAAGGGACTGTAATATCAGCGACGTAAGGCGGGATGCTGCTAAAGCAAGATGGAGCAAACCACATGCAAATGCTTTACATATTGTAGATGCAAAGCAGGATGCACCCTCTGCTTCTGCTTCTGCTTCTGCTTCTGTATCTGTTTCTAGATTTATTGTTCCTGAGCTTCCGGCCATCAAACTCCAAGCTGCCAAAATAGGACTCAGCGACATCGAGGCCGAGAAGTTTTTTAACTATTACACCAGCAATGGCTGGCGGGTCGGAAAGAATCCGATGAAGTCGTGGACGCACGCTCTTTCAACGTGGAAAATAAACGCTCATACTTATGGAAACACAAATGCAAAAAACGGTGTCCAACGCATTGACCGGAGCATTGGCACAGCAAACGAAGGAATCGCCAGCCGATACAAAGACTTTGGCAAAGTGGTTAAACCTCCAAACCCATGACGACCCGCAAATTGAGGCAATGGTGGATGCCTGCGGTCGGTTTGCTGTGGATTTCACCAACGGACTATCTCCGCGCTGGATTTCCTTTTTAGGGGTGACCGGAACGGGTAAAACCCATTGCGGTCGGCGGCTTTGGGAAAACCTGAAAAACCGGAGCAACTGGAACCGTTGCGAATATAACCCCACCGAAATTTACTGGCCGATGTTCGTTGCTGATTTACGGGCTGGAATCGCTTTTGAGCGGCTTCGGGATATGTTTTCGTGGCCGGCTTTGTTCCTCGACGACATTGGAGCCGAGCGAGATTCAACAGGATTCGCTTCGGAGAATCTGAATACCCTAATCGGATGCCGCGCCAACCGATGGACGATCATCACCAGCAATCTTATGTTGTTCCAACTCGCGGCCATTGACCCGCGCATTTCCGACCGCATGATTCGCAAACCAAACATCGTCGTAGAGGTCAACACCGTTAGCTATTCTCTGCGGCCAACTTGAAGGCTTGATATGACCACACTTCCAAAGATGGGCAGGCCTAGCATCACCGGGCTTTCGATCAAGGAGCTTGGCGTTTGCGAGTATCAGCGGATTTACAGGTTGAATCATCCTAAGAAAATCAAGAAAACACCAAGAACAAAACAGAATGACACAAAAACCTAAATCTCCATGGCCTGGTGGCTATGCCCAATTCCGGCGTGAAATATCCGCCGAGATTAACGTCAAGCTCAAAGCCTTGCAGATTTGGGACGAGATTTGCCTGTCAACCGTGTCGAGACATGGCGGGGACAGGGGACAGAAGAAAGAGAGGAATGAAATATGCCAATAACGCCAGACCAGTTCAGGGAGATGCAGGCGAGGGTTGCGCCGAAGGGTGCCGATAAGCGAAATCCCGCCGCTGTTGTTCGTGAGGGAGATTTGCATGATGAAATAATCAAACATTGCGAATCAAAGGGCTACTTATATTTCCATCAAAGGATGGACAAACCGAGCCACGGTCCTATCGGATTTCCAGACTTCGTTATATTCATGCCGATGGCAATGACGGTGTTTTTGGAGTGCAAGGCGAAGGGCGGGAAAACGACGGTCGAACAACTGGCAAAGATTTCCCACGCCCGAAAATTAGGATACATAGCCGAAGTGGTGGACAATTTCACCGACGCATACCAAGTGATTGAACACGGATAACCGCAACCAAACAGGAGACTGAAATATGAGGACAAGGAAAACAAAACACCCGTGGCAGCGCGTGAAACACGGCGGAAGTTTTCGCAAGTGGGTTCGCCAGAATTCCAGAGCGGCGATGCTGGCAGCTTTCCGTTTTAAATGGGAACACCCTGAATTTATTGGCCGATGAAAACGAACCATTGCAAAACAAAGCGATGTCGCGGAATCACTACCAAGTCAGGCAGGTCGCCATACTGCGCGGGATGTCGTTACCGCCGCTGGCGGGACAAGTTCCCGCTTCATGCGTCTTTCCACGCCTTGAAACAGCGGGCACACGAGCGCGGGAAAGATTTCACACTGACGCGAGAGCAATACATCGAATTCGCCGTCAAGACCAACTACGCCAAAATGAAGGGCAAAACATCTATGAGTCTGACGATTGATCGGATTGACAACAACCAAGGCTACCACGTTTGGAACATTCGTTGCATCACCCTTTCAGAGAACAGCCGGAAACTTTTTACCACCATGCCGGATTGGATGAAAGACGAAATCCGCGCACTTGAAGCTGTCTACATTCCCGAATCACACAGAAACCTTTCAACCGCGAGCGCGTAGGGTATGAGTGATAAACCAACCAAATTCAGACACTCGTATTACAAACTAGCCAAGGCTGAGTTTACAACCATTCGAGGCAGGGGACAATTCAAGAAGCTCAAAATCGGCAACACTGTTTGGGTTGAAACCCCGACCGAAAGGTTTGAGGCGATGATAATATGCCTCGAATTGAAGCGAGTGGCAGACATGGGATTGGCTTTTTTGAAAGCTGACGCCGAATACCCCGGCTTCGTTATTGAAAGCCCAATGGATTTTGTGACGCTCTTAAACAGCTTTCGCGCCCCGGCGTGGACGCAGGTAACTTTGGATTCGGAACTAACAATAATCACATTGAAAAAGATTATATGAACATCCTCCCCCTCCTTCTTCTTACCCTCTGCCTTTCCGCATCAGCGCAGAGCAGCATGGAGAGGCGGCTGGAATGCCTTGCGATGGTTGAGGGTGGTTCTGACACCAAGCCGGGGCCATGTGGCGAAATCAGTCGGTATTGCATCATGCCCTCAGTTTGGCGGCAATACAGCCATTTGCCTCTCAGCGCGGCTACAAACCCGTTTACAGCCCGGAAGGTGGCTTTTACCATTATGGACGCCCGGACGCGCCACAGGCCCGTTTCTGACGCAAATTGGGCCATCCTGTGGCATTGTCCCGGAGCGATTGGTCGCTTAACCCAAAAACAGGCAGATTTCGCCCAAAGATTCAAAAACCTCTGTGAAATGAAACCATGAACACTGAAACAACAGCATCATCCATCCGTTACGAAAAGCAACGGTCATCTTTGAAGGCCGAACCACCACCAATACTGACCCCTTGAAAAATAGCCTCCATCTGCAACTTCTCAAACGCAGTCGGATTCGGCTTGATGGCCTGCATTGATTCCAGAAGCAGGTCATTGCATTGTTGCTCATTGAGGCTGGCGAGTTTCGTTGACCCGTCAGGCAGGACAACCAACAGCATATTGCGAAATGCGGAATCATGAAGCACAGTCGGCAGCGACCACCAGCCGGTCGGAATCAGGTAAAGCGGTGGCCCCCAAAGTTGTTTCGGAATCGAAGCGAAATCCGTTGGCTGCGCGTAGGGGATTCGATAATGCGTCCCATCCCGTGCAAAATAATCCACCGGCTTTACCAGCTTCGATACGCTGTAATCAATGCACTGGATTGTCTCGAAGTCAACCGATGAAAAACCAATCATGTCAAAAACCTTATTTCGCGTCTGGTCGCCCGCTCTTTTATTTTACCAGAAATCTTGCATCCCCGTGTAAACTTGACCAGCATTTCCACATGGCCCAAGGATGAAGCGGGGCGGCAGGCGTCCACGTTGTAGTTTGATTCACCGTCCCGATAGCTGGCCAGATACGAGCCTGACCGAACCGCCCAAGTTTCTCGCCGCCGCAACTTCAAACCATCCCTTGAGTCGTGTTCAAGAAAAAGGCGGGGAGTGGTAGGAGCGGCCACACGTTTATGATCATGACCCATGACAGCAACATCAGCCTCAACGCCCTCAAACATCTGAGCCACGCGATTGATAGAGCCGCCTACGAGCCTTGCCGCGCCGAGGCCATGATGGGCAAATATGTCCAAGGCGCACTTCCTGTTTGCCATGTTAAAATAAATGCGAATCAAGGCACACACGCCTAGATATTTGCAGTTTAGGGCGTCAGCCAGCTTTTGGTCGCTGTTCATGCCGCTTTGGAATTCAAAATAATGGTTGCCGTTGATAAGCCCTATCAGCCTCCCCTTCATAAAAATCAATTCGTCAGCCATCATGTCAATCTTGGCCTGTTGCAACGCCTGGATGTCTTTGCGAAAAGTGTCGTGCATCTGCTTGGAAATATGCCCAAGGCACTCCCGCTCGGTGGTAGATGTCGAGTCTAAATAATCACCCATGCCCAAAAAGTATGCGTCTTTCCGTGACCGGAAATAATCCAAGTCCTCCTGCCATTTTGTGTCGGCGTGATTAGGGCTGTCGCGATGCACGTCTCCGAACATGATAATCGGAATGTCTTTCCCGTAGTGAGCGGGGATTACAAAACTGTGAGTTGAGAATAAGCCGGAGGTCTGCGTAAAGGACTCCTTTTGTTAATTGGTCGAATCGGTTTTTCAGGAAGGACAAGGATGAATTGTGCCGACCCGCAAGCATGACACTGAGGAAGATTCGACTCGTTTAATGCGCTGCAAAGCAGACAACGCTTGACGGTGTTCATGTTATTCATAAACAAAAACGCCGGGGCTAACCCTCCTTGTTACACAGTAAACTCTTATGAAGCGCGCCCCGGCGAGGAGATTAAAAGCTGAATCTCAGGAGCGGGCCAGCGTTGACCTGATTCCAGTTTCGTCCCCCGCTGACAGCGTGTTCATAATCGCCAACCGCCCCAACGGTAAGGGTTTTACTTCCCCAAACCCATGTATGGAAACTGACAAGCAATCCCGGCCCCGCACTGCCGTAAAGCGCGCTCTTTCCAATACCAACAGATGTTTCAAGAAAAGGGGTGTAGGTGATGCCCCACAACTTCTTTGAAATTTGTAACTGGCATTGAACACCTGCCGTAGTTTGTTCTCCTTCAAGCGACTGAGCGCGAACACCGGCCCAAAAGTTCGGTGTCACGGCGTAAAGAATAGCCCCGCCATAACCGAATTTCTTGGCTTGTATATCGTAGGCGATATACGGGATTACCGCCCAGTTCGTTTGAGCGCCGATGTCCACATTTGTTCCACTGGACGTGGTAAGTGCCGTCCATATTTCAGAAATACCACCAGAAACAGACGGGGTTGAGTTTGTTGAGGGCGCATTGGTTTGCGCTTGAGTGAGTCCCGCGCAAAGCAGCAGCGCGGACAGTGCGATTGTGAGTTTGAATTTCATAGGATTAAAGTTTAATGCGTTTTCGTTTTATTTGCCAGTGTGAAGTTATTGGATGTATCAATTTGATGGTAAATTGATATTTAGTTGATAGTTGGCGTTGGCGGCTTGGTGGCTGCGGGAGCGGCTGACGGGCTTGCTCCCTGCTGGTTGATTTGGTCAACGGCGGCGGCAATGTTGTTCACCGTTCCGGCATCGGCGGCGAACAAGGCGGTGATCCCCTTGCCCAACGCGCTGCATATAAATCCAAGCAGGGCCACATACCAAAGCAGCGTTGAGTGCGGACCGGACGTGAGATTGCCGAGAACGCCAACAGCGATTAAGGACGTGCCTGTGACGCTAATTGCGCCGCCGAGGTTGGTTTGCCAGTGCTGTCGGTTCATAAATTCATTTTTGGTTGGTCTTATTTTCTGAGGCAATGTGCATTTTTATCATCTCCTCAACTGAGATTAATTTTGCGCCTAAAGCATCCAGTCGCGCACTTGCTGATGGAGTTCCGGCCACATCAACCACTTTTCGCCATGCCTTCAAGTCAGATACGTCAGATTGAAGTGTAGAGATGGCGGCAGTTTGGGCACCTTGACTGATAATGATTGCATCCAACTTCGTCGAGATTGTTGCCGCCCACCAAATTGAGGTGCCAAATCCACCAACCAACAGAGTCGCGATGGCCATTAACAGTCCGATTCGGATGGGTGTTTTTTCCCCAATAATCCCACTGTTGCGCATCTCTCGCAACTCTTGGCGTTGTGCGCGTCGTTCATCTCTCAATTCAGATTCTTCTGTTGGATTCATTTTATCATTCACCCTTTCATTTTGAGATTGCCAGCTTGGTTGTAACCGGCGCGGTGTCTTTGAAGAACACTGTTAGCGGCGGATAGTTTGTGTTCGGCGGGGCGGTGACCGCGTTGGATGGAACGCTCTCTGCCCCGTTGCTGGCGTAGGTTGTGGTGTAAAATGTTACAGGTGTTGAGGGCAGCCCCGTAACGAAAAAGTTTGTGGTCAGGCCAAAGTCAATCGCGTTCGTCGTGCCCCAATGTATCTTCACGCCGGCTATAATCGGGTCGGTGATTGGGTCACAGGCTAAGTGTTGGGAATAGCTCGGCTGATTGGTATATTGGGAAATCCACGATACCGGAACCGCGACATTGGTCAACACTTGCCAGACGGGACCTTGCAGGTTTGGTGTGGCAAAAATCGTCAGAGTTACAGTTGGCGCAGTTGCTTCCACTACCGCTGGCTGCATCAGCAAGTTTGACAGTTTGGCATTGATCGGAGCGGACTGCACCCCTGACACGAACAGGCACAACAATAGGAATGGATTCTGGATCAGCTTGTTGGCCACCGCCCAAAGAGACAACTTGACAGGATTTTCTATGCCCACCCTTCTCCGGGCTGACAAGGAAATGTATTCAGCCCCCTTCACCGTCAGGCGCAGCTTCTCCGCAATCTCCTTTCTGTTTAATCCCAAGGCGACCAGCTTCAATACCTTCAAATGTTTTGGGGTGAGCGGCTTCATCGCTTGATAATGGTAAAGATGTGACCAGGAACATTGTAAGTCAGCGTGTCCGACATCTGCCCTTCACCCGCTGCATACGCTGTAACGGCGAATCCATAGGCAATGTCTTGGCCCAGTTCAGTAATCGTCACATCGGTTGAATCTCCCATATCCATGAAATTGGTCACTCCGTTTGTCCACCAATAGAAGTTGTAACCCACTACTCCTGAATCATCCGGGCTTCTGTCCCAGGCCAGTGTCACATTTGTAGTCTGCAATGATTGCAGGTTGAACTCCACAGACGAACCATTCAGAATGGCAAAACAACTTGTGTCCACAGAATTGGTCAATACCGACCAGTCATCAGAGTCACTGGTGGCTATGCAGGTTCCAGTGTTGGTGTAATTCATTCCGGTGGTGTTGGTCAAGACAATGAGCAGGACATCGTTTGCCAAGACTGGCACATCCGCTATTTGTGTCACCGGAACATTCGTCCAAGCGAGTTTCACCGCACCACTAACCCTCAACGAGCACAGCAGGCCGAAGGCTATCAGGCCGATGAAGGCCAGACCGAGTCCGCGATAAAGTCTTTGGTGGGTGGTGGTCATGATTAAAACGGCTTCCATTTTGCCGTTGGTGTTCCGACCGTGTATGTCTCCGAGAAATACTCACCCGGCTGCAACGGTATTGTTATATCAATTGGCAAGATTGAGCCGAAGATTTGCGAGCCGTTGATATAAGCAGCCGTTCCAGTGACGCCCGTGTTGTCAATGAACAGCATGATGTTTTTGCCAAAGGTATTTGTCCAGTTGACCGTGGTTGCCGGGAAGCTGATTGCGGTCAGAGCAAGAGTGTTGCTGGCGGAACTGACAAATCCGTTGGTGGCGGAAACAGACGAGTCAAAGGAGGCTGCACCACCCCCAAACCGATAACCATTTGCCACATAAAACGTAACCGTATTGCTGGTTGCGCTGCCGATCACTGTGCCATCCGACCAGACAAAAGTATTGTTGTTTGTAGCCTTTGAATTATAACCTCCTGCATGACTATAACTCCCTGATGCAGTAGTGTAGTTTCCTTCTGCATGACTATAATTCCCTGATGCAATAGTGTTGCCTCCCTCTGCATGACTATAAGCCCCCGATGCAGTAGTGATGTATCCTTCTGCATGACTATAATTCCCCGATGCAGTAGTGCCGCTTCCCTCTGCATGACTATAAACCCCTGATGCAGTAGTGCCGCCTCCCTCTGCATGACTATAAGCCCCCGATGCAGTAGTGATGTATCCTTCTGCATGACTATAAATCCCTGATGCTTTACCCGTCCCCTCTGACACGGTCGCATTTGTACCAAAGGACATTATAAGTGTTTGATTTGTTCCGTCGGTACTCACATAGACCACTAGAGTTAAACCGTTAGTGTACGCAAAGCTGCCAACCGGAGCTTGTTGTGTTCCGTTCGTTCCGCCTGTTGGGGCATTGTAACCATTGACCCATTGTCCGACTCGTGATGCGGTTGCGATATAAACGGCTGCATTAGTGTTGAGGTTTGTCCGGTAGCCAAATGCCGAATTGCTGACAGCGATGTAAAGACCATTTGTTGCCAATGCAATCGTCAATGGAGATGTTGAATTTGTATAACCATTTGTGGCGGCAAACCACATATAAGTGCAATTAGCATTTGTCAAATCCGCCCCTGAAAGGATAAATCGGTTCGTGTCAATGATTGCAGTCGAAAGTGAATAACCCCCGGCTTGTGGGACAATGTTGTTCGTGCTGATTGCCATTTGAAGATTGGTGGACGTGAGATTTCCGATATGATTGCCGGAGAATGTGCCGGTGAGCGTCACGCCGGTTGCCATGTTCGTCACCACCCCGCTCGGCAAAGCTGCCAGTGTAATCGTCGCATTGGTCGCTGCCGTCACATTCGTCAACCCGCTCCCATTGCCGGTGAAGGTTGAAGCGGTGACGTTATTCGTGAACGTCGCGCTACCAGGCCCCGGCAGGTTGGTTGTTCCAACTGCCAATCCGCTGCCGCCGATTCGCGTTTGACCGGCGGCATTTGTCAGCGTCAGCCCAAATCGGTCAAACGTCTTACTGTTGGTTTGGCTGCTGTCACCGTAGAATTGAAGCGGGCCGACTTGGTTGTTCGTCAGGACGCCGGATGGAAGGCTTCCTTGCGGGATAGTGCCAGTCAGTTGCGCGGCAGGCAGGTTTGTCAACAGCGGCACTCCATTCAACGTCAGCAGTCCATTGGTGCCTAGCTCCACAGTGTTCGTCGGCCCGACCCCGTTGGCAGCAGCTACCCGCCATAACCTGCTAGTGGCGGTCAAACTATCCTGCATCACTACATTCGTGTCTTGAAGTTGGAATACACCGCGACCGTAAGATGAACCTTTGCCAGTAGCAGTGTTCGTGCTGGAAAAGCCGTTAGCATCAATCGTGTTCGTTCTGGTCCCATCGGTCCAAACAATCGGCGTGTTGGTGCCATTCACGACCGGCATCTGTTGCAACGCTGAGAGTGGGATGTTAGTCAGACCGGCACCGCTGCCCGAAAAGAACACCGAATTGTCAATCCACACCCCGTTCGTCGGACTGAAGCTTACAAGTGGAAACATCGTTCCATTATTTTTTGAAGTCACGTTCATGTGCCAAATGGACAATGTGTCCGTGTTGGTATTTTCCAAAATGAAGAAAGCTTTTTTTGCATCGTCGAAATTTGTGCTTCGTTGTGCTCGGTTACGGCTTCCACCATCAAAGTAAATCATTCCTGATGGCAATACTCCGATACTGTTGGTTAATGCCATAATCCCGACATTGTTTACAGCCGCGCTGGAATTGGGGGTGCTTACTGCGGGAGCCGACACAATACCGTTTGACAATGAAATATTTCCTTGCAAGCTAGTCACCAGTAACGCATCAACGGTCAATGGGTCCTGTGGGGGTTGAAGCCGAACTTCGGTGAACTCGACATCGGCGTTGTTTGGCGTTCCGTAGGTATCAAAAGAATTGATGTGATAATAGGACACAAGGAAGTCACACGAATTGGGGTCAAGGCTGATGCAACTTGGATAGCCTCCATAACCTCCATAGCCCATACTACCAACAATTTTCCAGTTGGGACTGAACGCCGCGCTAGGATTGGTCAGCACTTGCGATAATGGAGCTTGGCTGGCCCATATGTTTCCATCCGAGCGACCCTGCCAACAAAGGAAAATATGCACTCCATCGAATGCTTTGAATGTTCCAGCGCAAAACGGGCCGGTGATTTGGGCATACCCAATGTAAGAAAATGGGCATTGAATCGGCCCGCAGTAAAATGACGAGTCCCAATTGTTGGTCGTTCCCCACATCTGACCACTATAATTTGTGTCGGTCATTCGGGTTGTCGCCAACTGGCACTGAGCATCTTTCGTGAGAACTAAAATAAATGGTTCATAACCGCCATTGGTGGAGATTCCAATCAACTTCTTTGACCAGAGAGGATTGTTGTTGGTGGTTTCCAGTGCGTAAATCGAGACGTTCGTGGCGGCAACATCGTTGTAGGCTCCGCAGACTGATATGTTTCCCACTGTGGTAATTGGCCCAAATGGGGCCAACCCTGGTGTGCCGGAAATAATGTCATTCGTAAGATACGCTAGCGAATTACTGGATAGAAGATTCCCCGATGTGTCGTAGTATGCGCTGTAAGGCGCAAGAATGGTGGTACTCACATCTATAATTCCCACCACAACCAACGTATTGCTCATACCCACCCCAAAACTTCGGTTCGCGCCGTCCCTATTGTTCAGCCCATCTTGCCACGTTATCGGAGCAGTCCAAGACCGGCACCAGTTTGTTGACTTGCAAAAAACAAGTGCGTCGTCCTTTTCCTGGCCGCCATCAGCCCTGGCATAAGTCAAATACTGGGTGTCGCCAATAGCTGTCAGCATCGGATACCACTCGTAGGTGTGAACCTGAACGATGTTCGTTGCTGGATAAAACGCAAAGCTCGCCGGTTGCGATTGTTGCGAGCCGATTGAACCGTAAGCAATGGGAGCAATGGAGTTCGCCGTCTGCGCCGTGATTGCCAAAGGCACAGCCACAGGATTCGTAGCCATAACGTGTGTGGTCACATCCACCACAAACGGCAGGTTGTTGGTGGTGCCACCGCCTCCTACTGATACTGTGTTACTTGTCACATTGTGTATGTCAAGCAGGACAGAGGAAAAGTTGACAGAATTTGCAGTTCCGACACTACTATCCTTAAAGTTTACTGTGACTCCTTTTGGTAGGGGTAGGTCTATGCCAACGTCATAATCACCGGCAAAGGCGGAAGGAAATGAAGAAACCCAACCGTTACTAATTCCTTGGAATGACCCGTTCGTTTGAATAGTGATGTCCAGTTTAGCGTATCCTATGCCTGAGTTGTTGTATCTGAGTTGTATATGAGCAACAACCAAAGAGGCAAAGTTTTGGACGTATGAGCTGCCCGCTCCTGTGGTGGGTTGCCACATGTTAAGACCCGTCATGTTGGAATAGTAAACAGTATTGGAATAGATAACTATGGTGGAGTTTGACCCACCGCCACCAGTTCCAGATGTCATTGCAGCTATCTGAGCGGCCTGATTCGATGTAACTAACGACATCTGATTAAGACCGCTAAGAGATAGATTATTAGATAATCCATTTCCATTTCCAATAGAAAGAGCAGGAAGTAATCCCGGAAGAATATTAGTCGGGATGTTTCCGTTTATATTAGTGCTGGCTACAAATCCTGCCACAGTAGCATAATCAGCATCATCAGCATGTAAAAAGTTAGTATGATAGAAATTCCCGCCATAGGTAGCATAATCCGCTGTAGCTGCGTGAGTGGCTGTTACTGCTGTTCCAGAACTTGCTGCCCAAGTTGCATTCGGAACAGGAGTGGTATTGGTGGACATCAAGTCCACAACATGGGTGTCTGCATTGTTCTGACTGTTTGTGGTGTAGGGGTTTTGCAGCACCGGGTTGTTTCCAGCAAACAGGCCAAACGACAGCAGTGAAAACAAGGATGAGAGAATTAGCTTTTTCATAGTGTTATACAAGGTTATGCCATGCGCCATTGTCATATTCCCAAAACGTGTGGTTTGATGTGTCAATCGCCAGTCCAGAGCCGGATGCAGGTGTAAATGTTGGTGTCGAACCGCCATAATCTCCAAAGGTCGCGCCCGTCCCAACGCTTCCACCCCCTGAGTCGGAAAAGTTGCACAGCAATTGAAGGATTATCCCGCGTGTCAAAACAGTATCTTCGGCCACAAGGTCAAATCCATTGGCGCAGGCTTGTCGTAATAGAGTCGGAATGTCGCATGTCATAAAATTAAATCTCGCAGATTGTTGCGGTTACAAGATTCCCATTTGTTCCATTCAGATATACACTTGGTAGCGCAACAAATGTTGTAGTCTGACCGACTCCGGGGTTAAAATATGACACGGTTCCATTATGAAAAATGTTGTCATTTAATCCCCACGTTAATTGATAAGTCGAACCAGTAACCACAGCAGTAGCTCCACCGCCATTTAGATTCCACCGACTCCCATCACCGTTGCCTCCATACGTCGCCCCATCCGGTATCAGGTTCAAACAAGTTGGAACATCCGACGAAGATTCACCACCCGAAAGATTGCACAAAATCTGCATTTCAATCTCCCGAAAATCCTTCCGGTCAACAGCCAAAAAACCGTTGGCGCAAGCCTGTGTTGCAAGCTGCGCCACGGTTAATGTGTTTCCCGCAAGAGTGCTCCAAAGCTGCAATTCAATGGCCCGTGCCGATTTCTCGTCCAATCCGAAAAATCCACTAGCGCAAGCGTCTGCCCGCAAAGTTGCTAAGTCGCAAACAGCCATGAATCATTTTTATTGAGGGTACGACTTATGCACACCCAATTTGCAAGTCAGCAGCAAATCGGCTTCGTCCAATGCCTTTTGGTCAACCTCGACCAAGCAATTGATTTGCGCCTGTTTCAAGTTCATCGTCGCCGGAACACTCGCTCCCGCCGCCGCTGCTGCCACGAATGCCAGATGAATCTTTGAGGCTCGACGATTTTCCTCGCCCATGCCACAGGCCAAGGTCGCGGCGTCAGACAAAAGCGTGGTGGTGAGTGAACTTAGATAATTTGTGCCTCCAAGAGCCGCCAATTCAAGGGCTTTGGCGTAGATCATCAAGGCTTTTTGCTGTTGAGGGCTGATTGCCCCCGGCGAGATGTAACACACCGTCGCCAATGAGGTTGCTGAACACGTTGGATTTGCCATATTATTGAACGTCTCCTTCTTTGCCCGCGTTGGTTAATTCGGATTTCAGTTCAGAGCGCCAGTCGCCAGATGCGCCGCCGCCCTCACCTGGCAGACAAACCTCAAGGTCGCCGTCTTGGTCTGTTCCCATGACTTCAAGGGTGATTTTGTCGCCCGCACTGTAAGTTTTCCCGCCAAGAATGTCGGCGGGAATGAAAAAGCTGTTTTCGTTGCTTTGGTCATCCGTTCCTTCCGATTCAGAAGGGTTGGCCTCACTCAAAGCATCGGCTGGTGTGGTGGTGTCAGTCATAATGGTTTTATTTGGGCGGCAGGACTGTTAATCCCGCCGCCCGTTGAATTGACCGATTACACTGAGCAATTATCGCCATTATACGGATACAGGTCAACCTGATACGCGCTGGACGGAGCAGCCGCACAGCGGGCGGTGTCAATCACGGCCTGAGGCTCGCGTTGCGCCCAAATGACCATCTCGATTTCGGGGTAAATCGTCTTGCTGCCATACTCGAATTCAGCAAGGAAGTAGCCCATGTTTTTCTTGTCGTTCTGGTACGAGCAAGTAATGCCAGTGGCCGGGTCAACCGCCGTGAAATAATCGGGATTCTTCCACGACCATTTGCCCATGAGATTGCGCGAAACGAACTTCATTTCGGGATTCACCGGGTCAGTCGTGCCGGTGTAAATCTTGCGAGCGGCCTTGTTGTAAACGTGGTACATCTGGTACTGCGCGTTTTTGTAGGACGTGTCGAATTGCGGCATCTTGCCAACCGTTGTCGGCATGTTCTGGTAGGGCCAGATGCGTTGGAGAACGCCAGCACGGATGCGCTGCGCCCGGAGCGGCTCCGGGTCAATCTTGAAGCCCCAATTTCCGATAGCCGTCATAGCCAGTCCGTAGGAGTAAAACTGTCCACCCTTGCGGAAGTCACTGCCGTTGAATATGCGTTTCAGGTCAGGATTGCGAACGGTCAGTTCACGGTGAGTTTGCAGGTCGGTGGTCATCAGGAACGAGTTGTCCGGGGAGAACATCTTGTCCATGTAACCTTGATACTGCAAATCTTCCATGTGGTTGTCGAGATAACCCATGTTGATTTTGCTGGTCGGCAGGTTCGCATCTCCGCCGAGATCATATTCACGCGGGTCGCTGGTGAACGCCGGGGTAACGGTCGTCAGAGCGGAACCGGCAATGTGCCACAAAACAGCTTGGGAAACGACCAACTGCCGGATAAAATCCGACGCGATGGATTCAGGAAAGTCCTTGATACCATCCACAATCGCGGCCAACTGTGCAACCGCTTCCTCAATGTGACGAAGCTGGTCAAAACAGAAAACTGGCGTGGAATAATCCTGGTGGTATTTGACGTAGGTGTTGCGCGTCGAACCCCAACCCAGATACTTGCGGTCAGGATTACAAGGAGCGCCAACACAAGCCGTTGCATCCATCGTAGTCCATTGGGCGTTGTCATTCGGGCGGGTGACGTGAACCCTGTCCCATGTGTGGGTTGTTCCCGTGAACGAATCCCATTGCTCCGAGGGATACATGGACGTGTACAGGTAGGAAATTGGAAAACGGTCGCGGGCAAGCTCACGATCCCAGTCGGGAACGCGGCGAAAAAGGAACTCGGAGAATGCGGCGCATTGGGGTGCTGTCAGTGGCATATAATCGTTTTGTTTTTCTTGCTCTCCGCTCAATTGGTGCGGAGAAAATTGTTAATGTTGTTGGTGAATTGCCGGTTAAAGTTTCCGGCCCCTTGCGGTTCGACGAACATCCGCGATTTTGACTTTGCCGATGCAGCCTTGAGTGGCCACTGTCTTGCAGGACTCGCACCCGCCGACCAGACCTAGCACTTTCATGCTCTGGTAATTCAACCTGTAACGTTAACGTAAAAAAATGTCAAATGGTGCTTGACGAAATGGTTTCCATGTGGAACAATCAAGGAAATGGCAAAACTTGACGCCGCATATCAGTTTTTATTGGTGAAAGCATTATTCGCTTCGGTTGCGAAAGAACGGCGTTATTCGTTATTGGCTTGGAAATCGGCAAAAGAAGAATTTTCTCAAGACCCACCGCCGCTGGACTGTTTTCAGGTTTCCCAAATCTTAACAAATGACAGAGAGGAAAAAATGGCTGCTTGGAGAATCAAAAAACAATGCGCCTCAATACCCGAAAATATCAGACAACTTCATTTCAGAAAAAAACATGGCACTTGAACCGATGAAATGGCTGAAATTCCGCGTCACCGAGGCGCAGTATCAGGACGCAAAACATGCCTTTGTAAAATCAAAGGAGCGATGGTTCTGGCGCTGGTGTCAAAAGATGTTCGTCAAGGCGGTAAAAGAAACCGAACAACAAAACAAACCACAAACCAAAATATGAAACACATAACACTGATAGTCACACTGGCCGCTTTGCTCTGCATGGCGGGAAACGTCCAAGCCAAAACCCACAAGAGTCACGCCAAGGCGCACAAGGCCGTCACGACTGAAAAGGTGACGAAACCGGCAACGACCCCGGCTGTTCATCACTGGAATTTCCAGAAGAAAACCGCGCCGGTCGGCCAATGAAAATCCTCGGTAAGCGCATCCTGATTGAGCCTGTCAGCGTCGAGAAATCGGCGGGTGGCATATTCCTTCCCGGTGCGCTTAACCCTGACAAGCAAGACCAAGAGGGCATTGTGCTGGCCATCGGCAGCGACATCCGAGAGTCGTTGCCGTATCGTAAGGGCAGCCATGTTTTCTTGGCCATGTATTCGGGCATGGAAATTGAAGTGAAAGGCAAGCGGGCAAAGTTTGTCAATCAAGATGACATTTGCGGAGTGCTGGTCGGGGGGACATTCCATCCGGTCGGTGATAGGATTTTACTCAATCCGATCAAGACCGTTGCGCGTGACAGTTCAATCATCCGGCCATCAGCCTATGAAAATGACGAGGAAGGACTAATTTCCTGCACCGTGCATTTGCTTGGCGTTGGCGTCAAGAACAAGAAAGGCGAACTTCGTCCATTCTCGGTCAAGATTGGTGACGAGGTTCTGGTCAAACCGTTTTGCGGACGCGACGTGGACACAACCGAATGTACCTATAAGCTGGTCAAAGAAACTGACATTGAAGCAATAATCACAACCTAAACATGGCCCGAACTATGAACATACAAGATAAAATACTCTCTGACGGAGATTTGGAAAACCGCGCTCAACAGGCGAAACAACTGCTGGATGAACAACGCGCTCTTGGAGCCAAGATGCAGGAGTTCATCAAGTCGTTTGGCGCTCCACCGCAAGACCCAATCCCATTCCTGCATGGCGTGTTGCACACCTACGCCCTGAACAAGCTACAATCCAAAATCGTGACCATCAATTGAGATGAGCAAATTCGGTTCAATGGTTTATCTGCCCCCGCCTAGCGTCGGCCATCCACGGGCGTTTTTGCAGAACATCAAAAACTTCCCTCCGAAGCATCCATTGGTGGTTTATTCCGACCATGACTATTCTGCCGAATGGCCGGGAGCAATTAAGATTGCCGCCAGCCCTGAAATTGCCCGCGTGGATACAAACAAGATGGCCATGCAAAACTTGGTGTTCTTTGTCGGACTTCGCATCATGGCCAGCATGAGATTTTCCCATGTCCTGACGCTCGAAGCTGATTGCCGAGTGAACACGGCTGGATTTGACGATATTCTTTTCCAAGAATTCATGTCCAAGAATGTCAATGCCGTGATGGGTGGAAGCATGGCCATCTTCAATCCCTGCTCCTACAACCAAGCTGCGGCGCGTCGGTTTGAAAAGTTTATCGTGGATTCTTACCGCTCGCGCCTTGTTCCAATCTCTGTAACTGGCAGCAGCAACTTGGCCGAACATCGGGATTCGTGCGTGTTCCCTAATGGCGCATTTGCCATATACAGCATGGATTGGTGGCTGAAAACCTGTCCGCAAATCATCGGCAAACCGGAAGAATACATTGAATTGTCAAAGACGAGCAAGACGTGGGACTACCTTGCAGGCATCAAGTTGTGGGACGAGTTCAAGGAACGCGCCTATGACCAAGTGGTGACACTGGATAACGTGTATTCGGGTTACGGAAATGTTTTAACCTCCGAGGAAGATAGAATGAGTTGGCTCAAGGAGCGCAAGATTATTGGGGTGCATCAAATCAAGAGCAACTGGCCGGGGCCGGAGCCTAGGGCGGTTCAAACTGAAAAAGAAGTGCCAATCACCGGGAATATGGAAATCTTCATGGTGACGTATTCAAAGGACTTTATTTGGCTGAAATACTTTCTTGCTTCAATGAGAAAGTTTTGCACTGGATTTTCTGGACTGACCATTCTTGTTCCAACCCAAGACGTAAAGCAATTGCGAGAATTATGCATTCCATACGCGAAAGGAGATTTTGCAATTACTATTAAGTCGGGATATGAATGGAAGAATAAGGGATTTCTTTGGCATGAGGCTCAAATTTGTCATGCAGATAAGTGGTGTCCAAATGCTGATTACATTTGTCATGCCGACCCAGATATAATTTTTACAAAAGAAACAACTCCACACACCTTTTTCAAAGCCGGAAAGTTGATGCTCAGGTATGAGCCTTTCATTACATTGTGTAGCAGGCATCCAAACAACATGAATTGGAAATTTGCGGCGGAAAATGCCCTTCCTTTTTCAGTTGACGATGAGTTCATGCGCGGTCACTGTCATTGTTACGAAAAACAATTATATCCAAAAACAAGAGAACTGATTGAACAAAAGACGAAACAACCATTTGATGAATATGTCAAATCGTGTAAAAACAGTTTCCCACAATCTTTCGCAGAGCATCCCACTCTCGGAGCCGTTGCCTATCACAATTTTCGAGATTCCTATACGCTTTGCGACCTTTCCAAAGAACCAAATCCAGACCACTGCCCATATCCAATCATCCAATTTTGGAGTCACGGCTCTCCCGACAAAGAACAAGAGATATGGATTTTTGGATTAAAAAGGAAAGTAGTACCATTGAAAGTAGTCAATGACTTCTGCATTTCATTAAAGGAGTAACAAATGATTATCATTGAAGGCAAACTTGTCGGAGTGTTCCAGAAAGACAATTTCTGGTTTGCCAGAATCACGCCCGATTTCAAGGAGTTTGAAGTGGTTGACATTCCAATCACGATTGACCAATTTCACAAGTTAAAGCTGGATGTTCCAGCAAAAATAACCGTCGAATTCAACCAATAAAATCTATGGCAGAATCCAAAACCCTATTCTTGAGAAACGAGGAAGATGTGAAGGCCGCGCTCGCCATCACCAAAGCCCCAATCTTCGACAAACTGATTGCCTTTGCGCGGGCTGAGTTTTCCGAACGATCCCCGACGCGGGAACAGTCCGAAGGCGTCAAAAACTTCATCAAAATCCTGTCCGATTTGCCGGAAGATGGAACACCCGAACCAGACTGGATTGAATCCGGCCTGAAACATGATTTCACACAAATTGACCGTGAAAAACCAAACAAATAAAACCTATGTCCGACATCATCGCCCCACCCACCACTGAAACCGTAGTCGCCGCCCCGGTCAATGCGCCGGATACAACAGCAGCACCAGCCGCCGCCGCGCCTGAAAAGCCGCGTTTGGCAGACCCATTTGCCAATCTGACGTTGCCGCCCAAGAAAGAGGCTACCGCTGCACCAGCGAAGCCGGGAGATAAACCGGCTGAAACCACCACTGCGCCCGTAAAAGGGGCAGGAAAGGCTATGGCAGTGCGAAAAGACCCCATCGCTGAACAGCGCACCAGGATTGAGCAGCAGAACATCACCATCGCCACCACAACCAAGGAACGCGATGAATTGCACCGTGAAGTTGAACGGATGCGCCAGTCCGGTGATACCACGGCTCTAATGGCCTCCATTCAGGAACTCAAGAAAAAGAACGAGCAGTTGACCGGCGAGATTTCATCCCGTGACTTCTCAAAAAGCCCTGATTTCCAGACGAAATACGAGAAGCCGTTCAATGACGCGGCCAATCATGGCAAGAAAATTGTCGAATCGTTGCAAGTGACCGACGCCGAGGGGAACGCCCGCGCCGCCGACTGGAAGAAGGACTTTGCGCCAATCTTCTCGCTGCCGCGACCCGCCGCCCGCGCCCGCGCCAAGGAAATGTTCGGTGAAGATGCCGGGGATGTCATGGCCCAATACGACAAGTTGCATGAATTGCAGGATTCCAAGGAACAGGCATTGGCCGAATGGCAGACCGGCGCGACGGAACGTGACCAGCAGCAGCGGGCACAAACCCTTGTGCGCCAGCAGAACATCAGTCAGGCGTTTGATTTGGTGACGAAGAACTTCATGGAATCCGACCCTGAATTTCAGGAGAAACCGGATGACGCCGAACGCAGCGAGCTTTGGAAGAAAAGCCAGTCCATCGTTGATAAGGCTTACATGGAGCGCGACAAACTCGCCCCGCACGAATTGATTCTGCTAGATGCGGCTATCCGGCTTCGGGCGATCAACGAGCCGGTTTTGCGTTCAAGACTGGCCAAGATGACCGAGGAACGGGATGAACTTCTGTCACGCCTTGGTGAAAAGGAAACATCAACCAGTGGAAGCACCCGAAAGAAAGCCGCCGCACCCGCCGCACCCGCTGATGAAGATTGGAAGAAAGACTTGCTCGGCAAACTGAAAGAAGCCAGTTAACCCGTCCATTTGGCCGCATTCTTGGCGAAAAAGCCCATCTTTCTAACGCGGGGGTCACTCGAATGAGTGGCCCTTGCTATTTGTGAGGATGACAGTTTTGTGCCGGGTCTGACCCCAAGCCATTCATGGAGTTTCCCAACGTGTGACGGTTTGATGTGTATGGTTGATTTCATAATTATTTAGCCGGTGGCGGGCCATAATAGGTTGACACGCCGCTTTCATTGTTCCAATCATCCGAAAGCCTGCCGCCCGTTCCTGCCATTACGAGTCCTGTAATAAACGCCTTGGTCAAAGCGTGGTCTTGTTCCGGCTTCGTGGATAACTCGCTGCTGTGCCAGATGTCGTTGATTCCCTGCTCAATCGGGATTGGCAGCACAATATCTGACAGGAACTCAGTCCATGTGTAGGGCTTGACACCCTGCTTCACCAGACGCTTTGGAACAGGCGGGGGTGGGCCATAGCCGGGGATTTGAGGCAACGGCCTGTCCTGATAATCGCCCTTGGTGATGACGGAAATTATCGGGCTTAAAAATGGGCTGGTTTGCGTTCTGGCATACGACCCCAATGTTTTATACATGGATTCATCGGGGTAAACCAAGAACCGTGTCTTTCCGCCATTTCCAGCACCGATTTGATACAAGCGCAACGGCAATCGGGCCATCGTCAGGAAAGGGCTTCCCCAGGCGAAGTTCATCCCGGCAACCCGGAACTTCATAAAGTCGGATTCCATCGGATTCCAGCCGCCGCCGCCAAGATATGTCGGCACTCCGTTCAGTTTCTTCTTGTCACCAAATAGATTGTTAAGTTGCTGATTGGCCAGAAGCAGGCCGGAAGCCACAGCAAATACTTTCGCCTTTTCCTTGAACTGATTTTTGGCAAACCACTTTTCTGCGGGAGTCGCGTCACCCATCTTGATAAGACTGTTGGCAGCGCGGAGCGGGTCGGCAACCATCACGGCCACGCGGGACGCTTCCAACTTCGGTGCAAACAGGGCATAGCTGGCGGCTTTCCCAAGAGTCCCCGCGCCAGCCTTGGTCACTCCGGTCATGTGGTTCACAGAATCAGCTATGGCCTTTGCCATGCTGTCGGACTTCATGGATTCAGGCAGTTTGTCCCATTCATGGTCGAACAGGTCTTGGCGCAAGATTTTCAGGACGGAATATCCGCGTGTTCCCATGCCCACCATTTTACCAAGATGAGCCTTGTCCAACTGCGCCTTGAACCATGCCGCCATTTTGGGGAATCCTTGAGCAAGTTGAGGGTCGTTGAAATCCTCCATCTTGTTCATGTCGTTCACCAGACCGTTACGCTGTGCGATGGTGTAATTGTCGCGTCGGGCAAGTTCGGATTTCTGCATCTCGAAATACTCAGGACTGGCAACCAGTTTATACATCTTGCCAAAGTTTTCGGCGAACACGATTGGATGGGTTGCGACCACCAGCGGAGCATGAGTTCCAAGGGCAACCGTGCCATGCAAACCAACCTTCATGCTGAACATCGTCTTGGCAGTCGCGGGCAATGCCTTTTGCAACCAAGTCTGCTGCGAATTTTCAATCCAGTGTTTTGCGGATTGTTTTAGCAACCGTGCCTGACGCTGTTTCTGCCACACGTCATCGGCTATCCTCTTGACCTGCTTGGTTTGCGACAAACCGCTCAAAACATCCTTTGCGGGTATGCCTAAATCATCGGCCAGATTATGAACCGTGTCACCCATGTTGGTGTCGCCACGATTAATGTATTCGTCCTTGGCACGTTGCCAGAGCGTCTTGACCTGAATTGGCGTCATCGGCTTGCCGGACTGATAATCTTGGAAAACCTTCTGCTGTTCGACCAAATCAGTCGGGACTTTTGTGCCGCCAGTTTTCTTGACAGCTTTCTTAACTATTTCAGCATTTGGCCCGTGCTTGTCGCCCTCGGCGTCCACCAGCTTTTGAGACGCATCGAAAATGGTTTTCAAGTGCGGGTTAATCTTGTCCCCAAACTCATCCACCATCACCTTTGACCACTTGGCGAAGTCGAGTCCCCAATGGGCGATATGAGACGCCCCGATTTCAGCCACGTCGAGCAAAACGGTCGGGTCAATGTTTGCCCCAAAAGTGAAAGCCCTTGCTCGGATTCTGGCGCGGGCGGCATCGGCCCGCTTGTCGAGGCTGGAAACAATCTTTTCAGCAATCTTGATAATGGTGTCGCTGTATCGCGGCTTGCCCGTTTCCGTCAGGTTGTCAATGGCGGCTTGCAGGCTGACTTTTGCTGGCTCAACGGCCTTGTCCGCATCCGAAACTCCCTTGGCGATTCCCCTGGCCTTTGGCTCAAGATACTTCGGCAAATCTTCCCCCGTAACATCCTTGAAAGCACGGCTGATTCCTGTGAATGACCCTGTGTCCAAATCAGTTTGCCCCTGTTGCGCCATGCCCTGCTTGTGCCACTCGGTTTGAATGGCTTTCGAGCGGGCATCCCAATCGTCAAGAGCCTTTTTTGCCGTGCGATAGGCGGTTGAGTCAGTCCCAAACTTAGATTCAATCTGTCGGGCGGATTGCGCCAAATCTTCACCATGAGCGCGAGCCAAGGCAATTAAATCAAACGATGTCGCCTTTGTTTTCTCGAAATCTTGCATGGACTTTTCCGGGTCTGCTCCGCTGCGCTTTAACTCACGCCCCCAATCTGTGGCTGCTTCGGCACTGACGCCTTGACCATTTTCCGGGAGCGCAACCTGACCAGCCTTTGCCCGCGCCTCACGGACGCGCTGCGCTATGCCATACACGTCCCCACCAGAGCCTTCAACCCATCCGGGGCCAGTGTCCGGGTCTTGCCTAACTGATGGGATTCCGGGGCCGGATAGGTCGGGGGGATTTGGCGCGGGCTGTGATTCTTTGAATCGCGTCACTGCACGACTCCATTCTTGGCCGCGCTTGTCTTTTGCAGCAGCGAGTTCCTTGCGTGTGGATTCAGCCGCCTCAAGTTGCTTTTCCAAATCCGCCCATTCTGCGTTTTTGGATTTGTATATCGCGTTTAACTCATCCTTGGTGGCAACGCCGTATTTAGCCAGCAACGCCTTGATGGTCAGTTTGTTCTTTCCCTTTGTTTCGGGCTTTGCGCGATTGGCGTCCATTGTCATTTCAAAAACCTCGGACTGAATCTTGCGAATCTTTTCTTTCAGCGGGTCAACAACCTCAGTGACGTGTTTCCCCCATGCCTCGGTCGCTTGCGTTGCCGCCGTTGCCGCCGCACTAACGGTATCAGAAGTGACTCCACCCTTTGCACCCAGCGTCTCTGCCTTCGCTGGCGAGGGTTCAGCATCTGGATTTTTAATCGCCCTGTCCAAATGTCTTTGCTCCAAATCAACGGCTGGCTTCCCTTCCGGCTTCACCACGGATGGCGAGGGGGGTTGCAAGTCGTGTTTTTCAACTATTGCTTGAATCTTTTCGGGATGTGCAGCCGCATAATCCGACCAGATTTTCCCATTGAGGGTTTTGCCATCACCCTTAAAATTGGCAGTTGCTTCATCCCTGAAAGTCTCGACATCTTTTTGAAGTGCTGACCATTTCTCGTAAGGAATATGGGCGATTGAATCAAATGGAACGCCAAGCAACTCGGCGTAATCCACCTTGGCATCGTGCTGGTAAATCATGGACTGCGCCTTGAGCTTCTGTTTCATCGCCTCGATCTGCTTCAACTCGCCAATGATGGGATGCTCGGTGGTTTTTAGGTCAGGATAATCGGCCAGCACTTCGGGAGGAACGGACTTGCCTTCTGACAATGCCGATTCCACTTCCTGCCTATGCCGTATTCGCAGGGCAGATGTTTGGGATTGGACAAGTTGAACCTTTCTCTTGTCACGCAAATCCTTTTTATTGATGTTAGAATCAATAAAATCAGATTGCTTTATCTGCCACGGCTCTTTCACCCCCTCCTGCGCCTGCGCTGGCTTCGGGGATAAAGAGGGTGGTGGGGTGGGCTTTTCAAAATTAAATTTATTCGGCTCGTATTCGTTTGCTCCAACCTTCTTAGAACGCATCAAAGCCGTTCCTTCCGGTGTCCCCGAAACACCAATTTTACCGCCGCGCTGCTTCAAATCCTTGACGATTTCAGAACCGTATCCTTGTCGCTGATATTTCGGGTCAACGCTGACGTAGTTAATCACATCGCCGTCAAGTTGACCGTATCCAACTTCATTGCCATCTTTGTCGAAATATCGAATCCGTGAAACGCTGCCACTGGTTTTGACATCAACCTTTCCAAAACGCTGGACTTGCGTTGCCGGTTGTGGCGTGGTATCCTTTCCTCCCAAACTCTGTGGTGTAGACTGCCGCACTGCGGGCGAAAGCTTGGAGGTTCCGGGATTGGCTCCGGGCGGAGTTTGGGATTTTTCTCCGGGTTTGGTGGCGGCATTAGGATTTGCCTCTCGGTAGCGCGTCGTCCCCACTTTGGCATCATCCATGCCATCTGTCAGCGTGTCTCCCGCCTTTACTGTAATTAGTCGTCCACTCATGCTGGCATCCGTATGCCGTTCTACGCGAATTTGCATCATTCCGTTTCGGTGGTCGTATGTCCATGAATGTATATGATTCTCAACACCGTCAGATGGATGTAAAAAACTGTCGGGAATCTCTATGCCCTGCTCTTTTAACTTGGCCGCTAGTTTTGAAGTTTGGGCGGCGCGCTTTGACTGGGTTTCTTTGCGGGATAGTTCATACATCCTTTGCTCCTCGTCTTTAGCCAGCCCATCTTCGGATAAATCTTTTTTCCTTAACGCTGAAAGTTCATCACTTTCCGCCTTCATCATCGCCGCCGGCTCCTTCGCCTTCGCAGCCTCGGCGGGGGGTAAAGATTGCTCCGGTGGTGTCGCTGCTGCGGGTGCCACCCCGCTGGCTTCTTGCGGTGCTACCACCGGAGCGTTTTTGGACTCAACTTCGGGTTGAGGGGATTCAAGCAGCTTTTGAGCTTGCTCGAAAGTGTATTTACCCTGTGGCAACTTTGAAAAGTCGGGCACTTGAACGCCCTCTTTGGCTAGAGTTTCAGGTGACTTTGACCACTTGTTTTGACCTCCCGAAACATCGTCAATTTGGACGTAGCCGGGAACTCCCTCTTGCGGCTCCTGAACGATGACCTGCCATTTGGGGTCGGGCTGTTTTGGTGGATTCGGGTCTGTATCCTTGTCGTAAGCCTTCGGGTCAATGGCCAGTTCGTCCTTGACGATTTCAGGTAGCAGATGTGGAGCTTGCGCCAAGACCTCTGGATGGTCGTTTGCCTCGACACGAATCGCCTTGGCCACGGTTTCAGGGTCAACACCCTCAATAACCGGCACGGGCTGGCCGGTGACAGGTTCTATGACTTGCGGTATGCCATTCTCCCCACCTTGTGGGCTGGCAGACCCTTGTTCTGCGGGCGGAACTCCTTTTTGCCCGTCACTGACGATTTCCCGTGTGCCCATGCTTCCGCTATCTTTGGCTGTTTCGCCCAAAGGTAACGCCTCTGTGACTCGCTCTGGAATGGTGGCATTTTTTTCTCCTATGGTTGGTGGTTGTGTGCCTTTCGGCATTTGTAAAAGTTTTCCAGTTAAAAACGGCAATTCAGTTGCAGCCTCTAAAATGGCGTCCAATCCTTTTAACGGTGCTGGTGCTTCTCTTGATACTTCTTCAGGAATTCCCTCTTTCGTATATCCAGCCGCTTTTTCTTTTACTCCCTTTCCCATGCCGGCTAATGCTTCGATTGTTCCTGTAAGTCCTAAAATTGAATCTCGCATTCCTTGCGTATCATTGCGCTTTGCCGCATCTAAAAACTGTCCAAATTGCTGTTTACCGGCATCAACCAATCCAGATGTCCATTTTGATAAGACGGCTATATCCAATCCCGGTACTTCAAGGGCCGCTAATTGAGAAACCCCTTCTGGAGAAGTAAAAAATTCTCCAAATCCAGATAACACTTTATTTATTCCACTAGCCGTTTCTGTAATTGTTGTTGGTAATCCTAAATCCCGCGTAAGTTCTTCTCCGGTTGAAACATTTTCAGGTGCAAGTGATGTTTTTTCTCCGGTCAACCAATTTGTTGTAAGTGGTGAAGGTGGCATTGGCCGTGATTCATTTTTACCGATTAACGCCTTTCCAAATTCCTTCAATTCGCCTGCTTCGTTTTGAACTAATTCTGGAATCTGTGCTATGGTTTTGAATGGCTGTTTTTGGGACAAGTCACTTGCCGCCATTTTAATACGATCGCCAATCGTGGGAGTCCACTCGCTTAATGATTGTGATGCAGGCTGTGAAGATTCATCGGTGACTGGTTGCAGCGAATCGAAATCCGGCGCGTCAGTCGTTTTTTCAACCGGCTCCAAAGTATCAAAATCAGGGACGGGCATATTGTCATTGCGCTAATTCCCAATTGTCGGGGTTATGATCGCTTGTCGGATTGTCGCTGTCACCAACATAATTCCACACTTTGCCGGATTTGTCCTTGAATTGTGAAGATGATTTTGACGTTTTTGGCGCTGGCGTCCCTGAATCCGGCAATTGTGCCACATGGTCTGGATTTGACCAATCTTCATCTGCGGGTTGCGGCTCAATGTTTGGGTGTGCCAATACCCACGCCGCATCTGCCCCGGCGCGACCGCCCTCGTAATTGGTCAAATCCGGCTGTCCGTTCTGGCCTGAGATAAAGAACCTGCCCTGGGGATTGGCCAATACCGTAGCCGCCGATTGTTGAGGGGCTGGCGCGGATTGCTTTGCAGCCGCCGCAGCCAGAATGTCGTTTATGTTCGTGGACGGAGACTCATTCCCAAGCCATCCAAACGCACCCGAAGAAAGCGGCTGAGTTGCATCGCCAGAATCGGTCAAAGTTGTTGCCGGTTGAGATTCATCGGAAGGAAGTCCCGAATCGTATTGCTGCAATATCGCCGCAGCAGCATCGCGAGCCGTGTTATCGGTCGCATCCAGAAATTTTTTGTGAGCCAAAGCGAGTCGGGCCTTGTCGTATTCACCTTTGCCCTGCTTTTTACCTCCGCCATTCATCTCAAGGCGAATCTGAGAACGGATGGACGAGCTTTTGAGCAAGTTCGGGTCGTTTGTGACCGCATCCAGAACAGACCCGCCACTTCTAACCGAATCAAGAGCCGCCGCAACTGCCGGATCGTCAATTTTTGTTTTTGCCGTCATCGCACCCCATTTTTGAGCCAATGGAGTCATCTGGCTTAAAACAAGCTGGCTGGCGGAATCATCACGCCCCATGTTTTTCACCGTGGTGGAAATGGCTGAATCAAAATCAGAATCAATCTGTCCAAGCGTGCCGGGGTCTTGAAAATCATCAGGATGAGCTTCAATGATTTTCCGCTTCACCTGTGACGGCGCAAGGTAAAGTGAAGCCGCTGTTTCCGGGTCGTATCCCGCGCTTAACGCAGCCTGATAACGCTCCTGTGCCTTTTGCGCGTCGGCATCAAAGTATGAACTTAAATCAGAGTCCATTTGTTTATTTTGAAACTTTGTTCGGAGTTGTGACGTTCCCGGTTGATGGAGATACGGTTTTGACTCCAAGGCTCAAACCACCCGAAGGAATGACGTTATACGGAGAATTGAATGGCATCAACGCCGCTCCAGTGTTTATTGGAGCAAGACTGTAATTTGGCGCATTATCTTGTGCCGACATTCTGTTTTGCCAATCCGTGTAAGACTGATTGGGTTGCAGATTGGCCAAAAACGCGGCATTGTTCAATTGCGCCGCAGTCATGCCATTGCGCGAGTCGTTATAGGCAGTCGTTTGATAATTCTGGTTGTAATTTTGATTCTGCTGCTGCATTGCAAGCTGATTGGTGGCCAGTTGATTTTGCCAGTCGGCGATCACCTTCTGCAAAGCGGTGCTGGCGTCAAACTCACGCCCGGTTTCGCCAAGTTGCGCCGTTTGCAGTGTGTTACCCAAATCATATTCCCGGCCCTGCTCATTAAGTTTGGACGTGTCATATCCCATTCCTTGCTGGAATTGCGATGCGTTGGTGGCCTGATTCTGGCTTAACAAGCCTTGAAGAAATTGAAGTGTAGAAGCGTAGTCCATAACGATTTAAGGTAATGATGTTTTTCCACTGTTGACGATTGAATTTCCCAAGCCCATTGCCTGTAATTGAGCAAGGAACTGTTGCAATTGCAAATTCTGTTGAAACTGAGAACCCTGCTGGCTGAGATTGGAATTGAACTGGTTATTTTGTAATTGCTGACTCTGATTGGACAAAGCCGGACTCGATGTGCTGCCAATCAGCGAGTTCAAGTCTTGAAGTCCGGTCTGTTTATTTTGCTGCGCTTGCTGTCCGTAAAGGTCATAGCCACGATTGCGAAGAAAGTCGCTTGTCGAACCAACGCCCGAACCGGCCCCAAAGTAAGCGTTGGCTGTTTGCGCCTGACTTGGCGACGGGAGACCATTGAGAAGGTTTCCGACATCACTTTGCGCGGATTGTATCAGATTCCCGAAACCGAGATTGTTTAGAAAACTGTTTCCGTTTGTGGCCGGGGCCGAATTTGTGTTCGGGCTGTTTGTGCCGTAATTTAGTCCAGCTATTGAGTATGTCATAAAATCACAAAACATTCTGGAGTCCGATTCCTTCGGATTCTCCCATAAAACCTTCGTTGACCGGCGTATCCTGCAATGGCTGTTCGTTGTCCAGCACCCTGTTCAATTCATTCACCGCTGATTGTAGGAAAGTTTGCTGGTTTTGCGCATCGCCAGCTTCACCGAATTTGATGGATTGAATCGCCATCTTGATGGCCATTGTGCTCGGAATTAAAACGAAGTCCGTGTCCACTTTTACAGGAATGAACGCCAGTTTCACCATCGCAATGACGGTAAATTCACAACTGCAAAAGGCGTGTCCGTTGGAAAATAATCTATCCTTCGCATAACTCGGATTCGTCTCGCCCGGTTCGTAGATTACCAAATCGAGAAGCGTGTTTCCAACCGGGTCATAGGCGTAAATCGGAACATTGAATTGCGTTTCATCTTTCAACACGGAATCAATGCGCTGAACGAAAACCGATGTGCTGCCAAAGGGAACATCCAGCGTGATTATCGCGCCGTCAAACCAATCGCCGGTTGTCGGGTCTTGATGCCTCAAGGCTTGGCCATTGCCATCAATGCCAAACAGGGTGACGGTCTTGCCCTTGTCGGCCTGTCCAAGAGCGTAGGCGCGGACGTAGTATGAAGTCCCACTGGGAATGTCGTTGTAGGTTGGAACACGACCCTGAGACGATAAAACGCCATGTTGCGTTTGTGGTCGGTTGAACGAATACCCTGAAATGCTGTTCGTGCCATAAAATAAATCCCCCCTGTAATTCAAGTAAGAATCGTGGTCAACAAAGTCCCACCAAATTGAACCGACTTTCAACGGAACGTTGCACCGATTGATTTTGCGAACACGCTGGACATAACGCGGCCAAACCACACAGCCCTGACGCACCATGACCCGTATCGGAACAACCGTTCCCGGCCAATCCCCGCGCTGCAATAAAATGTCCGTTGCCTCATTTACCAGCAATGCAAACTCCCCGCTATCCTTGCAGGCGGCGGCGACTTGGATTGCGCGTGATTTCTTTACGTCCCCGAATGTTTGCAAAAGTGGCATTTATCTTTTTACTTTATCGTTACCGTTACTTCATTTCCATTAGTTTGTCAAATTATCGTGCAAATCGGGTTGGCAAAAACCGTTTCCGGCTCGACTGTGGCGGCGACTCTCATGCCCATCCACTTGATGTTTCCGGTGATAATCACCCGGCACTGGAAAAAGTATCCGACGCGCATTGCCCGATTCCCGTTCGTTTCACAGTCGGTTACAGATGGCAGACCCAAACCCATTCTTGGTTTCCATGTCGTAGGCGTGATTGAAAACTTGTGCCATGTCGTCCACGTCGGATTGAAGTCGGGACGGTATTGAACCTCGATGTCAACCGTTCCGGAAATGTCCTTCGTGTAAATCTCACCATCGGTCAATTTCACCAACTCATTCAGCGGCTTGATGTCTTTGTTGAAAATAACCGGCGTGTCAAAGTTCCAAGAAATCCTGTCTGTGCCGTTGTCCAGCATTTCCGTGTCAGCCGATTTCAGAAACTCGATCAACTCAATCTTTTGCGTGTCGGAATTCAGGATAAATGCAAATCCACGGCGCGTCCCATTCACCTGACCGCTAATAACCTTCAAAATGTTCAAACCCGTCCATGCTCCCTCGTAAGCGGACGGCAACTTTGTCCGCAGATTGCTGACAGCATCGAAGTTCAGCGAAACAAGACCGGAATGAACAATTCCGCTGGAGGTTTGTATCGGGCCGTATGTCCGCAATTCACGGTTGTCGAAAGTCATTGCGCTCCCGACTACCATGAGCGACTGGTCGTCATTATCGTAAATGTAACTCACCTCCCGGCTGATTGGTGTGTTTCCACCGCCCAAACTTCCGCTGGAAGTGAAGTCTCTCCGCGCCTGAATCAAAGAACCTGTCCCGTCATACGCCCGGAACGTAACATCGCTGTTTGACACAATCGTTGACGCCTGACCGAGCGGGCCTTTTCCAACCAACGATGACGGAAGAATCAATTGAACCGCTGTCCACGTTGTCCGGTCGGGCGGGAGATTGACGGAGAACATCGAATTCTGAGTCCCGATTTGCAGCGGCCCCTGACCAAGAGAATTGTCCAGCACGGCGGGGAATATCATCGCCGTAATAATGTCGCCGGAAGTCGGCAAACGGAATGTTCCACCACCCGGAAGGAAAGTCTGTTCAGTTGTTTTTAGAACGGCGTCCCGATAATCATTCGCCGATGAGCCGGATGCGCCGCCAACAATGTCTCCCGCGCCAAACGATATTCCGTCAACTCCGCAATACCAAACCCGGCCCTGACCGTATGCCCCCATTCGTCCAGCAGGCAACTCAGGAACGGATATAATGTCTCCGGCATGAGAACCTGTCGGCATGGCCACTCCAGCAGAAGTTGTGTCCGAAACATTTTTCAGATAAAGGCTGTTCCCTGCTCCTTGAGTTGACTTTGCAATTGTGTATTTGCTGCTGCCGATGAAAACTGTTTGCCCATCCGACCCTGTATAGGTCTGGTCTATGGTGACGATTACTGTGGCTCCAACAGCGGGAACGATAAAATCAGCCATTGTCGTTCCAACAATTACATTCGGACCGGATAACACAGTCATTACGGTTGTTCCGTCTGCCACTGTTCCCCAGGGGCCAAGCAGGGGCGGAGAAAAACTTGGGGAGAGAGTAAATCCGTAACTTCCGTTAGGGAAGATTGCATACACCGTGCAAGGATTGGCGTTGTATAAAAGACCGGGGATATTCACCGTGTCACCGATATTTAGAGAAGCGTGTGGAGAATTAAAAAACAGTGCGACCGTGTATAACCCCGGAACAATTCCATTTTGCACGTTGAAACTGCCATTTGTTGTTCCCACCAGCATTCCCTTGATGATTAACTGCGAGCCAGTCGGTATGGTGTTTCCAGGCGTGTCATCCACGTTCGTTAGAATGGCCGTATATCCGCCGCTCGCACTTGATGCAGTTTCGTAATACTCGCCATTAAATATAACCGGAAGTCCAAAAGGCCCGGTATAAGGCGATGCTAAAATGGTGGTGATTATTTCACCAATCACTCTTGGATTAGGAAATACCGCCGCACTTGTGTTCACCCCCCACAGTTTTGAATCTCCGTAAGACCGGCGTGAAGTCGTGCCATCATAGAAAATCGGCAATGCCCCGCTACCGTCATTCACAATCAGCCACTTTTCAGCCTGCCACATCCAGACTTTGGGCACGGTGGCATCATTCAAATCTCCCGGAACGCTTATGTCAGCCACAGTAAATTTTCCACCCGTCTCGATGAATGAAAACAAGTGGCCGGAAATCTGAGCGATGAGTTGTTCCGTGCCGTAATCGGGCCGGTAATATCCTCCGCCCTGAAACAATCCGGTTTCAACCGTTGCTTGGTCAACTGGATTGGCGAAAATAAAATCCCGCTTCATCTTCGGCGGGCGATGGGAAATGTATGCCCCCCGAATGGTCGCATTTTCAGCGCGGGCAAGCTGATTCTTTGGAAGCAGTAAAGGTTCTATTCCGCCGTTTACTCCGGCATCAAACGCAGCAAGAAAATCAAGGTAGGTTTTCGAGGCCACACGAAATCAGGGGTTTCGCGTTGCGTTGGTGACTATTCCGTTTGAGAAATAAACGATGTTCGTCGAAAGGGTGGATACATTGGTGATAATTCCAGTGAACTTCACTCCCGACAACGCGGCTGGTGAAACATTCGATGACAACACACTCCCGTCGCCAGCAACCAAGTTTGTCAGAGCAGCTTTGGCGGGTTGCTTCGTGGTGTCAATGGCGATTCGAGCATCGGCGTTGGTCGAAATAAGAGTGATTGAATCCGGTGGCGTATTGGTGGTAAGCGGCCCGCGCAGAATCGGAGGCAACGCCATCGCCGACATCGCAACAAACAGAAAGGCAAACACACCGATCAATTTCATCCAGTTGGCACTCCCGACCACCTTGGCAATCCAGAACGTATCGGTTGCACTGTTCAGATAGGTTTGACCTGCAAATGCCGCAACCTTGACGCCGGTTGGGTCAACGACATCAGGTGCGAGTGGAGTTGCGTCAGCCCCGGCAGGGCCGGGAATTTGGGTTGTGATGGCGGTTGAACAACATGGATTGCAATTTACAGGCGGCATAACATCAGATTTTGATTGAATTATTCAAACTTTACCGTTATCGTTACCACAAGTTTTCCATAATGTCCAATCGAATTTCAAAATACGGTCTGCGCTGCAATACCCCTGATTTCACCCCAATCGAACAGGAGTTAGTCATTGAAATGGAGGCAATCAAGCGTGGTGGCCGATGGAAAGAGTATGGCGTTGAACAAGGTCTTGGCCTTCGTCACCACTATAAGAGTGCCTGCAAACTGATTTGGCCGTGGATTGACTGGCATCGCTGGACAGAACTTTGTAACCATGAAATCAGGCGCGACGGGGCAAAGGTGACGGTTTTGATGGGGCCTGGAAGTTGCTCAAAAACGAATTCTGCTGGATGGGAATATCTCTTGGATTATTATTGTTCTCCAAACGACACTTTGGTTTTAATTTCGTCAACGACAATTCAAGGTCTTGAATTGCGCGTATGGGGCGAAATTAAAATGATGCACGAACGGGCACTCGAAAGATTTCCATGGCTTCCCGGCTACTTGATTGACTCAAAACATTGCATCACCACCGATGAATTAGGAGAAGATGAGATTGATGAAAGTATTAAGACTCGTGATTTGAGAAAAGGTGTGATGGGCATTCCAACAATTCAGGGCGGTAAGTCAATCGGCCTTGGTCGCTGGCAAGGGATAAAGCAAAAACACATTCGATTGGTGGCAGATGATTGCACTGCAATGGCATCGGTTTTTTTATCCGCTTTTGCCAATCTCAACAACAACGTGGATTTTCAGGCCATCATTTGTTTCAACCCGGATGATATTCTTGACCCAGGCGGCGTTGCGGCAGAGCCAGTTGATGGTTGGTCGGGGCATCTTGAGCCAACCAAGACAACGGTTTGGGACACCAAGTTTTTCAATGGCCGCTGCGTGAATCTGGTCGGATTGGATTCGCCAAACTTCGATTATCCGCAAGACAAGCCGCCTCGTTATCCGTATCTCGTTAGCCAAAAGAAAATTGACGAGACAATCAGCGCATTTGGAAAGGACAGTTTTGAATACTTCTCGCAGTGCCTTGGGATAATGAAGATTTCGCAGATGTCGCGCCGCGTCATCACCCGCGACTTGTGCAGACAGTTTCATGCGATGGATGGAGCGGTTTGGGATGGCAGTGAAATGATAAAGATAGGCGCAACTGATGCGGCGTATGGCGGCGACCGCTGCGTTGGCGGTTATGCTGAGTTTGGCCGGTGCATGGACGGAAAAATCCGACTGCAATTTTATCCGCCGCATACCGTCCCGGTCAGGTCAAAAACTGGCGAACCAATGGCAGAGGAAGATTCCATCTCTGAATATGAAAAGAATTATTTCGAGTCGCAAGAGGTCAAACCTGAGAATTATTTTCACGACTCGACTGGGCGCGGCAGTCTCGGCACATCCTTGTCCCGAATCTGGTCGTCTAAATGCAATCCAGTTGAGTTTGGCGGTGCGCCTACCAAAAGACCCGTCACTATGGACACGTTTACTGACGACAAGACAACCGGCGAACACCGATTGAAGCGGTGCGACGAACATTACTTCAAATTTGTCTCGGAAATGTGGTTTAGTCTGCGCTACGCCATCGAAGCCGACCAAATTCGCGGGCTGCCAGAGGATGTGATGAACGAATTGTGTTCGAGAATATGGGAACGAGTCGCCAATGACAAAATCGCCGTCGAATCGAAGCTGGAAATGAAGGAACGCACTCGAAAGTCGCCCGACCTTGGAGATTGGGCGGCAATTATCCTCGAAGGCGCTCGCCGACGTGGTTTTGCCATCTCCAAACTGTCAAATTCCGAGTCTGAGGCCAAAGATGACGGTTATTTTGCCGAAAATCAGGAACTTGACCAGATTTTTCAGGAAAATATGCTCGCTCGGACTTGACTTTTAACATTTTTGAGTCACGGTATCGTTAACGCAAATGAAATTGTATGCCTTTACTCCGTTTCCTCCGGGTGGATTTCCATATTCTCAAGTTTTCAAGGGCGTGAACTACTCTTTTCCCGACGAAGGCTTGGATATTCCGCAACAAACTGCCAGAATTTTGAAATTTCGCAAGGCAAATGGGCTTCCACGGGCATCTTTTGACGAAACGCTTGAAGATTTGAACGTCTATACCTGCCAGCGGCTCGGCAATGACCAACGTTGGTGTGGTGACGGCCCAAGAGTTGCCAGCGTTCAACGCGTTCAGTCAAGTGGGTGCAAGGGTTGTGGCGCTCGTGTTTGATATGCTCAAGGTTCTCACATCATGGCTTGAGGATGGCGGGCCAGTGGTCACTCCTGAACTCGCTCAAGCGCGTGGTCGAATCTGTGCCGGATGCAAACTGAACATTGAAGGCGATTGGTGGGAACGATATTCAAAAGACCCAATCGCTGCCACTATTAAAAAATGGCTTGAGATAAAACATGACCTGAAACTTGGTGTGCCGATTGAGCGCGAACTGTTTATGTGCCGCGCTTGTGGCTGTTGCTTGAGATTAAAAATTTGGGAACCTTTGGAATACATCACTAAACATACTGAACCCGAAACCATGTCCAAATTCGTTCCCAACTGCTGGATCAAGATTCAGAGATAATTATGCAATTCCAAGACGCCGCCAAAGTCCTTTCTGTCATCAACGCCACAATCATCGTCGAGCGTGAACGCGCCGAGAACCGGGATAAAATCGCCCGTGGTATCAATGGATTCCCGCCACTGTCATCGGACAAGGCGAAGCAGATGGGATTGAAGGTGAACATTTCCTGGCTTGAATCCACCATTCTCGCCAAGCAAGCCTGCCTGCAATACTTCAACGCCTTCCAATCGCGCAATAATTATTTCGTTCTTGATTGCCCGTCCATGCCATCGGAGAAACGACAGGATTGGTGTTTGCAGATGACACAGTTCATCAACAAACCGCTCAAGGCATCCCGCGAATATGCCTGCCTATTTGACGAGGAATCGTCGTCCGTTGTGGCTCATGGCATTGCCCCGAAACTCTGGCTGTCATCCGAACGCTGGCTTCCTGAATTTGTAGGGCTGGCGGATTTCCGGGTTGCCACCGACACGGAAACCAGCTTGAAGAACCTGAATTGGTTTGCCGTTCTTCGCCGCTATACGATTGGCGAACTGGTTCAGCGCGTGTTTGGAAAGTATGCGGACAAAGGTTGGGACAAACCATCCGTCATAAAAATCCTTGTCGCCTATTGGGACAAGAATTGGGAAACCGTTACCTACGATTGGGCGAGCAACCCGGAGAAGATGACGCAACTCATCAAACAAAACATCGGGTTTTACAACTCCGACGCCGTGCCGGTGATCGCCCTCTGGCATTTCTATCACATTGACGAAGTGACTCCGCTTAAATCTCAGTGGATGATGAAGGTTGTTCCTGACAAGACCGCCCGTGGAGTTGAGGGAGCAAACGGGATGCAATTTCTGTATCAATCCGACGACCCGGTTGCCGAGAAACTTGACCATCTATTGCACGTCATGTTTGGCGATATGAACGGCACACCACCGTATATGTATCATTCCGTCCGGTCGCTTGGCTTCCTGCTTTACGAGCCCTGTTTCTGGATGAACCTGTTCCGCTGCCGCACGTTCCAACACGCATGGGAAAACTTCAATTTGCTTTGGCGCAGCGCGGACGGCAGCCCAAAGGCGCGGGCGCAGTTCCTTGAGTTTTTCCACAAGGGTTACGTTCCCAACGATGTCACGATTCTTGACCAGTCACAGCGCCATCAAATCAATCAACCGCTGGTTGAATTTGTCATGGCGCAGAACAAGCAACTGATGGGTGAAGCCAGCGCGTCTTACACTCAGGATACTGATACTGGAACAAGCCGTGAACAAACCCTTGGCGAGGCGCAAATCAAATTGCAGCAGGCCAATGCCTTGATGACCGGAATGCTGGCCGTAGCCGCCCGCAACAAGGTGTTTGAATACCGTGAAATCTGCCGCCGATTCTGCATCAAGAAATCTCTCGACCCGGATGTTCGCAAGTTCTGGCAGCAATGCAAACAGGCGGGGATACCCACTCAATACCTTAACGCCGACCTTTGGGACATCTCCTGTGATATGCCCCTCGGTTCCGGCAACCAGACCCTTGAACTGGCCGAGGCAACCCAACTCATGCAAACCCGCCCGTCATTCAGTCCTGATTCACAGCAGGAAATCCTGCACCTTTACACCGCTGCCGTGACCAAGAATCCTAAGCTGGCGCAGCGGCTTGCCCCGATTGGTGAAACACAGCCAATCAGCAATGGCCAATCCTGGGCCACCGCCGCATTTGGCGCATTGATGCAGGGCACTCAGGTTCCGCAGCAAACCAATCTCAATCCCATTGACCAAATCAAGACCCTGCTTGGACTCATGGCTGGTGTGGTTCAAAAAATCATGTCAGGCGACAACATGGGAACTCAGGATGACGTTTCCGGCCTGTCTGCCGTCATGCAATACACCGGGCAACTGATTCAGACCTTGGAACAAGACCCGCAACAGGGGCAGGTCGTGAAACAGTTCTCTGATGCACTTGGCAAATTGTCCAACGTGGTCAATGGATTTGCCCAACGATTGCAGGAAGCAAATGCTCCCAAGAACTCTCCGAAACTGATTGAATCTTTGGCATACAAAGATGCTCCTGACGACATCAAACGCCAGATTGAGGCACAGGCTGGATTAACGCCGTCGCAAATGGCGGTTCCCGACCCGAAGGTTGCCAAGGCGCAACAGGGAATGGCCATCAAAGAGGCACAGTTCCAACAAAAGACCAAGCACACGGAGATTGCTTTCCAACTTGAACAGTTACGCAAGGCGACTGAGGCGCAGGCGAACATCACGCAGGAGGAACAGAATCATCGCCAGCAACTAGCCCATGATGCCACAATGAAACTGCTCGAATTGATGGCGCAGCAGAATCAGGCGGAACAGGCAGCGAAAGAACCGGCTAGTCCAGCAGCATAACCTCATCCCCGACATGGAACACGGGCGGAATGGCATAGGCACTTTCCGTCCTGATTTCCAGAAAGTTATCACTCCTGACAAACACCACCCACACAACGCCATTGATTGAAACCCGGCTACTCCAACCACCGATGAAATCCGCATGGTCAAGTGTGGGAAACGCCTGCCATGTTCCTGCCTTGTATGGATAGGGCGAGAAGCTGAAAAACAGCAGGTTGGTGACAATCTCAGGCTGTGATACCACACGGTAGAACCCAATTCTACCGGCAGAAGCCACGTTCGTTGATACCATGTTGGTTGAACCACGGAACGGGAACGCATCACTCCAGTCAACCAGATTAGTGCTGGACTGCATCTGATAAACCCGCGTCGGGTTGGTGTGCAACACATGAATTGTGGCGTTGGTTCTGGCAGATGTAATTCCGAGGAACTGCTGTCCACGGCACATAGAAATTGACAGGCACAGGGCAAATAGAAAGGACTTCATAAATTATTGTTTTTGCGTCGTAAGATGCCAGTGATTGTGGAACGGGCATTTATATGCGTGAAATTGCAGCGGGGGAATGCTTGGAGTGGATTGGGACATGATTTCAGCGCCCCGAATCAATGCCTTTTCGTGCGTCTTGAACATCACCTTGCCCGTTCGTTTGCAATGAACTCCCTTGTTTACCTTTTTCATAAAGCAATTCTTTCGTTTATACTTTCCATGTTCTTTCAACCAACCCTGGCTTGAATCCAAATTTTCGTCCCCTCGGTTGCTTGGGTGTTGTTAAAGCCATTTCCTCAGACCATCCACCCCTTTTGATTCTCAAATAAACCATATAATACGGCAATCCAGCAACCTTCGCCCGTTGCCGCAAACTGTTTGGGTCAGGTGACGGCCCGCCTTTGCGCCGGTTTTGGCACTGCTCTTTCATCGTTGCCCACCGACAATTTCCCGGCTCATAATTGCCGTCATTGTTTATCCGGTCGAGCGTCTTTCCATTTGGTTCTCCCATATCTTCAAAGAAGTTCTTAAATCCATCTCTACCCGCCCACCGCTCACAAACTGTAACTCCGCGCCCACCGTAGTATTTCCAAATATGACTGTTCGGATTTGAACATCTGTATTTCATTGCGCTCCAACTCTGATACACAGCAGAATTGTGCCGCGCAGGATTCTTGAATGTCCCAACTGGTCTTCCGCGTTTGCTCATTGCTATTGAATATAATACAACCAATGGAAAAGTCAACAATTAAATTCGCATTTGACAAATCCCAAAACCCGTGCGAATTGTCTTGCGTGATTGAAATTGACAAGTTAAACATTGTTTTGCCGCCTGTGGAGGGGAAACCCTCAAAGCCCGCCAATTGCTTTTCACACACAGGCGGCGTTCTTTTTGTCATCGGTCACACCCGCCAACTCGGTAACCCGTTGCGTAATGGTCGCCATGCCTGCTCATGGCTAGAGACAGCCCCATCAGGGACTCCCCTTGAATCCGCCCAGTGCCCGAACTCACCAGAAAGAACTCAATCCCGCTTCTCCCCTACGGCGCACCAGCGTCGTGTGAGTTAAGGGCCGGAAGCAAACCCCGCTGCGGACGATCTCCGCCGAGGCGTCAAAGACTCTCTCAGTCTATTAAGGGCGAACTTTACCCAAACCCAAACCACCACTTCATCAAACCCAAACACAGACCTTTGCCTGAAATATAACAACACAAGTTCAAAAACTGGGCTTTGATTAAAAGGGGTATATATCGCAGAGGGCCGGGGCCAAAAGCGGGCCTGCCGGGTGGACCCCGTGGGGACGGGTCAGGCCAGAAAAGAGATTCCTTGCCTAGGTGTCAATTCAGCATACCACAAGCACAAACACTATGCATATATCAGCTATTGTGTGATGCTAATTGTTTCGCTTAATGATACCAACGACTTTATGATGTGGCTATATTTGACCGCCTGAATTGTCTGATTCTGGCGAGATTGTTTGATTTGCTGCATTTTCCCTTGTGTGATCTGGCCCTGGCTCTTGTGGTGTCGGGCTGGCTGATGGGGCTGCCTTGCGCTGCGAAAGGCGTGACTTAAGCGGGGCTTGTTTGGGATAAGCCATATCCCATAAGCGGTCGAGAATGGCTGCTAGCTTGGCATACTCGGCCTTGTCCTTTTCCTTCTCCATCCATGTGAGGACTTTGTTCACCTGCACTATGGCTCTGCCGGTTGCGCGTTCTGGTAAAGACGCCATAAGTTTATTCAGCCGATTGGCTTCGCGTGCGATGGTGGCTTTTCTGGCGTTATCTCCGGCGTTTTCTCGGGTGAATGGTGGAGCAAGTGGCATTGGCGTGAATATCATGCTGGACCGTGTATTTTGCAAGTGTCCATTATTTTGTGGTTGGGCAGCCGGGCGGCGCGTTTGGGTTTGCGGGCGGTTTTCGCCCACCGAGCTTTCGCCAGCGCCGACATTTCGCGGCGGCGAGCTTCGGCGGTCTTGCCGCTCCATCGAGCTTTCGCGGAGCGGCGTTGCATTTCGCGGGCGGTCATATCAGTCGCAGTGTTGGCGGAAATACGCGAGCGCGGCTTTCGGGGAGTGACGGAAGTCGGCGACTTGCTTCCCCGTCGAGCCAAATTCCGCCCCGTGATCTCCGCAGTCTGCGTAGCGGACGAACACCTGATCGGACGCCCGCGAGAAGTCAGCCTTGACCGTTATCACTGTCGTTCCTTTTTTGGTTTTATATTCACTCATATTTTTTTCGAGCGGCTCGGTTACTGGCCTCACTCACTCTGGCATCAATATACAGTATGCGTAGCGTTACGCAAGATATTTCTTCATTTATTTTCACACTCAAAAACCATTTATCGGCTCATGCCTGACCTTTACGCCCTATCGTGTTAAATTGCAAGTGTCAAGTTTGTGGAAAGTGTCTTGAGAATTTGAGACAGTGCAAGTGTGGTGTTTCCAATAGGTTGCGATAGTGTCCTGTAAAGTGTCCATGAATACACTTTGGGGTGCTGTGTATGCCTTGCTGGACAGTTTGATGTAATTGGATTGTGTCCATTGTGGATTCTGTGTTTTGTGGCGTGTCTCACGAATTGAGAAAGTGTCCTGTTTTTGATACGTTTGGCATGGCATGGCGAGTGCTAATGGTGTGGTGTTAGTGACGGTAAACAATTAACAAAAAGCGAATCAAATGAAAACAAATCAACCAGTATGGAAATTGAAAGAGCAACTTGGCGACCGTCACCCTTTGGAGTATGGAGGATACTTTGTTTATGAAGATAAAACCGGCGTTTATGCTCCCGAAGCGGAGCTTTTAATCACGCCTGAAAATGACGGCGGAAAATATGAAGTTCGCCGTTTCATTCTTGAACCTTGCACCTTTCAAGATGGTGTCCTTTCGGACAACAAGTTTCACCCCGAAACTCCGGCATGGTTCGCTGGTTCGATTGGCTCGATAGCAAACTTTATCGGCATGCCGGTTGCGGAATTGATTGATGCGCTCGTTAATGGCAATCTGGTGCACAAGGCAATGGCATGGCAGGCTATTGGAGATTACCACGGATTCGACAATCTGGATTCTTACCCGCTTTATTTTAATCGCGCCGAAGCCGAAGCAAGAATTAACCAAGACAAAAACGCTTTGCCGGTTGCCTGATTCGCTCCGGTTGCGCGGAGGTTACTAACGCGCACAATTTAACCACCATAAATTCAACCAAAAAGGAAACATGAAAAACACGAATCAAAACGACAGGGCGAAAAGGTTTATATTCGATTGGAGGCCGGCTGGATCAGTTGAAATACAATTCACCAGCACTAAAACCCCATTGTGCGTTATGTGCCTCGGACAGGGGTCTGCTTTGGTGGCGGAGGTTGTTGGGATGCTCAACGAACACGCCGCGCTCGTGGCCGTGGCGGAAGCGGCAGAGCGTTGGATTGTTGACAAGCAAGGCAGTTTGGAAAATGCCGTTGAATGGCTAAATTTGCACGGAGACATCGCTTGCGGCGGTCAAGGCGTTCTTATTAACGCCCTAGCCAACCTAGCCGCCGCTCGCGGCAAATAACCCGCCAGTGTTCACGCGCACTTGTGGCGCGTGGCCACTGGTTGGCATGAAGCCAATCGGAAACAAAAAAAGGTGAAATTATGAAAATTAAAATCGTCTCACGCTGGAATAGCGAAACAATCCTGTTTGAAACCGACGCAGAAAATATAGGCGCGGCGGTTGCGGCGGCGGTTGCAGC
>Ga0182011_10000295_pt1 | contig 42668 bp, 36 predicted proteins | sample 711E1DmetaG_FD_120481 | JGI IMG/M metagenome (GOLD analysis project Ga0182011, IMG submission 120481) | Permafrost microbial communities from Stordalen Mire, Sweden - 711E1D metaG | ecosystem: Environmental > Terrestrial > Soil > Wetlands > Permafrost | place: Sweden: Stordalen | collected...
GATGCCCCACAGCGATCCCAAGAAAGTGGTTTTGAAACGGATCATTGGCAGCGGTTCGGCGCAGGCAGGCGTGGACAAGGCCGGACGGATTTGTCTCCCGGAAGAAATGGCTCGTGGAGCTGGTATCAGAAACGAAGTGATGTTGGTTGGGTTGCTGGACCGCTTCGAGATTTGGAATCCGGAGCGTTATGAGAAGGTTCAGGCTGCTGACACTGCGTTGGCGCCCGACGCCTTTAGACTAATGGAATAATATTATGAAACTAGGAAAACTACTGGCCGCAGGGAAAAGTATCATAGGTGGACGCGAGCAAATCGCCTACGGCGTCAACAAAAACATCTATCTGCCAAAATTCGGCCTGGAAAAAAATCCCTTCATGTCCCCGGCTGCAGTGAAGCCGGCAACGGCTGCGACGAAGCCCGCCGCAGAACTGGCCCAGAAGAAAATCGCACTGCTGGTCGCGGCCAAGACGCAAAAGCTGCCAGTATTGGTTGACACGCCATCGTGTGCGGTTTCCTGGGTGGGTAAACTCAATCCTGTTTCACTGTGGCGCGGTTCGCCGGAGTCCGGCGCACAGCCATCCGTGCAGACTGAATTGTCGTTGAATGGCGTGAAAGTGGTGCATAACGACTTGAGTGACGCGGATGTGGAAGTGGTGCCAATGAAATCCCGAACGGCGCAAGAAATACCGGTGCCGGTTTTAGCCCCGGCGAAAAAGTCGTGGGAAGTGCTGGGCGAACGGTTGTTTAAGATGGAAGAAGTGGTTTGAGCCAACGGAAAAATAATGCACAGTGCCCGATTTCACTCACAAACCAGTGATGGTGGCGGAGGTGTTGAACGCGCTCAAGCCGAAGCCGGGCGGTCATTACGCCGACGGCACCCTCGGTGGAGCAGGACACTCGGCGGGCATTTTAACCGCGAGTTCACCGACTGGATGGCTGTTTGGGTGCGATCGCGATGGCGTCGCGATTAAAGCCGCACGGGAACGGCTCGCAAAATTCTCCGGACGCTTTGAAATTCGCCATGGCAACTTCGCGGAATTGGCTGAATGGATTCCGGAGGCGAGTTGCGATGGCGTGTTGTTGGATTTGGGCGTGAGTTCGCCGCAGCTGGATTCGCCCGAACGTGGATTCAGTTTTCAGCATGACGGCCCGCTGGATATGCGGATGGACGCGCAGCAATTGCTGACGGCCGCGGATTTGCTGAACGACATCGGCGTGGAAGAACTGGCGGGGATTTTTTGGGAATTTGGCGGTGAACGCGAATCGCGCCGTTTTGCAAGGGCAATTGTGCGCCAGAGCGAACGGCAAAAGTTTGAGACGACGCGGCAGTTGGCGGAGTTGATTGAGAAGATTTCGCCGCGGCGCGGAAGAAAGACGCATCCGGCGACGAAAGTGTTTCAGGCGCTGCGAATCGCGGTAAATGATGAGATTGGTTCTTTGAAACGCGGCTTGGACGCTGCTGTGAAAATTTTGAAGCCTGGCGGGCGATTGGCGGTCATTACATTTCATTCGCTTGAAGATCGCACGGTGAAGGAATTCGGACGTGAGCGGACCCGCGACTACGTCTTTGCCGGGAAAGTGGATGTGCCGGAATTGCGCGAGCCGCGCGAGCCGGAATTAAAATGGGTGACACGCAAGGCAATCCTGCCTGGCGAAGTTGAATTAAAAGAAAATCCGCGCAGCCGCAGCGCGCAACTGCGGGTGCTGGAGAAAATTTAAATGGCAAAAAATCGCAAAAATCAATCGGCGGCAATCCGGTTTTATCCGGCGCTGAAGGCGTTGTTTTTATGTTTATTGATAGCCGGACTGGCGCTGGGTTATGTCTGGCAAAAAAGCCAGATTTACCAACTGGGCCGGCAAATCACGGCATGCGAGAGCCGTTTGATACAAATACGGGACGAGAATCAAAAATTGAGCGACCAACTCGCAGTCTTGCGTTCGCCGGTCATGCTGGACCAACGCGTGCGCGAATTAAAGCTGGGTCTGGTGCCGGCGCAACCGATGCAAATTTGCCAGCTGGTCGAGCCGCCACCGAACGGAAATTCAAGGCGTCTGTTTGCCGCGCGACGAAATGGTGAAGTGACGCAATGACATGAACAATTTGGCCGCCGCCCGTGACGCCGTCGGGTGAGGAACCGATCGCCGCGGGCGGTTGGCCGTTTTAAGATGACAAAACGATTACAGCTAAGACGCATGCTGCTGTTGCTGCTGTTGCTCGGCTTGTCATTTGCCGGGTTGGGCTACCGGCTTGTGTACCTGCAGGTGCTGCATCATGACGAACTGGCGGCGCTGGCCCAACAAAACACACAGCGCGAATTTTGGCGCGCACCGCGCCGGGGCAACATCCTTGATGCGCACGGCAATCTGCTCGCGACGAGTATGTTTGTGAAAACGGTCTGCGCTGATCCGACCTTGATTGGCAATCAACAAGCCGTCGTTGCCCACACGCTGGCGCCATTGGTGCAGATGAGCGAAAGTGAGCTCGGCAAAAAATTGCTTCCGCGCATTCGGCAGAATGAAAAAGGCGAAACGGTCACCAACCACTATGTTGTTCTTCAACACAAGGTCACAGACGAAACCTGGCAAAAGATACAACAAACAATGAGCCAGCTTTCCTTTGGCGTGGATGAAACCAAACTGCCGGAGAAGCAACGCGCATTCTTTCGCACCCTGCGCCGGAGCGCGATTTTTACCGAGCCTGTGGATGATCAACTGCGCGTGTATCCAAATGGTTCGCTTGCGGCGCATGTTCTCGGTTTTGCGGGGACGGATGAAATGCCAATTGATGACCGGCAGGTTTTACAGCCATCCGGTCGCGATGGCATTGAACTGATTTTAAATTCCGCATTGAGCGGCGTCGCAGGCTGGCGTGTGACCAAGACAGATCGGCAACATCGGGAACTGGCTGCGTTGCGAGATGAAGATGTGCAGCCCCGCAACGGCTTGAATGTGGTATTGACGATTGACGCAGTCATTCAGCACATCCTGGAAACGGTGCTGGCTGATGCGATGCAAAAGCACACACCCGTCAGCATCACGGGCATTATTGAGCGCCCGCGCACGGGTGAAATCCTGGCGATGGCAACGCTGCCGAATTTTGATCCAGCCAGTCCCGGCGAGTCATCCGCCGATGCTCGCCGTAATCGCGTTATCAGTGACGTTATGGAGCCGGGTTCGACATTTAAAATCGTTGTTGTATCGGGGGCATTGAACGACCGCGTGGTGCAATTAAGTGACACATTCAATTGTGAGGAAGGGCACTTTGCCTATGCTGGACGGGTTTTGCACGACCACGAGCCATTTGGCATCCTTACAACCAAGGGCATCATCACAAAATCATCGAACATCGGCGCTGCGAAAGTCGGCATCCGGCTTGGCCAGGACCGGCTTTATGATTACGTATGCGATTTTGGATTTGGCCGGCGCACGGGTATTTCGTTGCCGGGCGAAGTCGCCGGTATTTTGCATCCGGTCAAGGATTGGACCAAAGTGTCCATCGCGCAGATTCCAATGGGACAGGGTGTGGCGGTGACGCGTTTGCAAATGATCACGGCGATGTGCGCCATTGCCAACGACGGTTGCTCGATGCATCCAATGCTTGTGAGTCGTCTTGAAGATCGCGACGGCGATGTCATGGCGCAGTATAAGCCGCAAGTTGTGCGTCAAGTTATCAGTCCGGCCACTGCAAAATTGATGGTCGAGGTTCTTAAAACCGTTGTGTCACCTGAAGGCACGGCGCCGGGCGCGGCGATGAAAGATTACACCGTTGCCGGCAAGACCGGCACGGCGCAAAAGGTCGAAAACGGAGTCTATGCCGAGCACAAATTCATATCCTCGTTTATCGGATTTTTCCCGGCGGACGATCCGCAGCTTTGTATTTCGATTGTGATGGACGAGCCGAAAGAAGGCTACTACGGCGGACAGATTTGCGGTCCGGTGTTTAAAGAAGTTGCCGAGCGGTGCGCCAGTTATTTGAACATCCCGTCGGACAAAAATCTGGAATCGCCGGTTTCTTCTCCACCGCTCGTAAATGCGCGAAATCCATAAAAATAGAGCAACAATGAAAATTTAAAGTGGAAACACGTTCTTTGAAATTTGCCGCTGAAGCCTGCGCTGCCGAACTTCGGCGCGGTTCCGGTGACGCATTGGTTCAACGGGTGTGCACTGATTCGCGTCAGGCGCAACATGGCGATCTGTTTTTTGCCATCAAGGGCGAACGTTTCGACGGCCACAATTTTTTAAATGAAGTCGCCCGAAAGGGTGTCGCGGCAATTGTTGTGGAACGTGAAAAAGTCCCCGCGCAATTGCCGGAATGTGGCGTGCTTGTCGTGGATGATGCGCGTGCGGCACTAGGGAAATTGGCCGCGGCATACAGGCGGGACTTTAAGTTGCCGGTTGTGGCTGTTGGCGGCTCGAATGGCAAAACGACGGTGAAGGAACTCATGGCGTCGGTATTGCGGCAGAAACTGGCGACGCTTTGGAGTGAGGCGAGTTTCAACAACGATATCGGCGTGCCATTGACGCTATTGCGGCTGGAGAAATCGCACCAAGCGGCGGTGCTTGAAGCGGGCACAAATCATCCGGGCGAACTTGCGCCACTCGTGAAAATGATTCAGCCGAAATACGGCGTCATTACAAACATCGGACGCGAACATTTGGAATTTTTTGGCGATATTGCCGGCGTCGTGCGGGAAGAGGGCTGGCTTGCGGAACTGTTGCCGGCGGATGGCGCGCTCTTTGTCAATGGTGATGATGAATGGACGGGGCAAATCGCGAAACGGACCCGCGCTAAAATTGTTCGCGTCGGGCTGGACAAAAAGAACGATTGGCGCGCTCACTCGATTCGTTTGGGTAAAGATGGCGTGACGTTTTGCGTGGAGGCGTCGGAAGCCGGATTCAACGGCGAATATCGGATTCATTTGCTCGGTCGCCATCAGGTGGTAAATGCTTTGTTTGCAATTGCGGTCAGTGGGGAACTAGGCTTGGGCCGTCCCGCGGTGCGGGACGGCCTGGCCAAATGCAAACCGCCAAAGATGCGGTTGCAATTTTGGGAAGTGGGCGGCATCCGGGTGCTGAATGATGCGTATAATGCGAACGCGGATTCGACGCTCGCGGCGCTTGAAACGCTTTGCGACCTGCCGTTGCAGGGCCGGCGTGTGGCGGTGCTTGGCGATATGGCCGAACTCGGCGCGCACAGCGAGGCGGCGCATGCGGAAATCGGCAGGCGCGCAGCGGAACTGGGCATTGGACAAGTATTCGCCGTTGGCAAAATGGCGGGAGTGACCGCCAAAGCGGCGCGCGAAGCGGGCTTGACCCGCGTGATTGAATTTGTGGATGTCGAGGCGGCGGTGAAGGCGGTGAAAGATTTTTTAAAAGCAGGAGATGTGGTTTTATTGAAGGCGTCACGGACTTCGCGCCTGGAACGCGTTGCCGAGGCGCTGAAATCGGAAAAGTCGTAAACGAATACAATGTTTTATTATTTGAGCCAACTGTTGCTTGATTGGTCGCATGGGACGGCTTGGGAAAGCCGGCTCTCATGGCTGCGGCTTTTCCATTATATTACCGTGCGGAGCGCGGGCGGAGCCATTACCGCGCTGGCTTTGAGTTGGTGGCTCGGGCCCAAAATCATTTACCGGCTCAAGCAACTGAAATTTGGGCAGGATTACACGGATAGGGCCGAGGAAGCCGGTGGATTGAGCGCGCGCGTGCTTAGCAAAAAGGGCACGCCGACAATGGGCGGCATTCTGATTATTGCCGTGCTGACGCTTTCAACAATGCTGTGGGCGCAGTGGAACGCGCAGGTTGAGTTGACACTGCTTTCCATACTGGTGTTGACGGGTTTGGGATTTTACGACGATTACGCCAAAATCGTTCAACAAAGCGGCGGCGGCACTCCACCCCGCCTGAAGCTGTGGGTGCAAATTTTGCTGGCTGTTTTTATCGGTGTCTATTTATGGATGGCACCTTCGACGAGTAAACTGGTGACGCAGGTCATGGTGCCATTTTACAAATATCCGATTGCAATAAATGCGGGTTGGGTGGGTTTGGTGATTGTGGTGCTGGCGATTGTGGGAAGCTCGAATGCGGTAAATTTAACGGACGGTCTTGATGGGCTGGCGATTGGTTGCACCCTGATTGTGGCGTTTGTGTTTTTGGTCTTTACCTATTTGGCAGGCAACATGAAAGCGGCGGACTATTTGCAAATTCCCTACGTGGACGGTGCGGGCGAACTGACTGTGTTCTGTGCGGCACTCATTGGGGCAGGCTTGGGATTTTTATGGTTTAACTGCCATCCCGCGCAGGTTTTCATGGGTGACACCGGTTCGCTCCCGCTCGGCGGCGCGTTCGGCATCATCGCAGTGCTGATTCATCAGCCATTTGTGCTGGTGATTGCCGGCGGCGTGTTTGTGATGGAGGCAGTCTCGGTGATTTTACAAACCAGTTGGTTTCGTTTTACGCGGATACGTTACGGCACGGGCCGGAGGATTTTTCTAATGGCGCCATTGCATCATCATTTTGAGAAAAAAGGCTGGTATGAATCGCAAGTGGTGATGCGTTTTTACATTTTGTGTGTGCTCTTCGCGGTTGTCGCGCTGGCCACGCTAAAACTAAGGTGAGTTGTGATATTTGCATGGGTTAAAAACGGAGTTGGGACGAGTAGCTTTAGTAGCTTTGTTCCTTGCGCCGCCGGCCATTCGTTGTTAAAAGGATTGGCGGCAGCGGAGAAGCGCGCGGTGGCTCGAAGGGCGTTTTTGCATTTAACCGGCGGTTTGAAACGGATGGGCTTGAATTTTTTGAGCAATCCACATCGCGTCAGCTTCAAGCGCAGACTGGTAAACATGATGACTTTAACCCGCCACGGGGTTTTGAGAGGGAAAACTTCGTTGCGGAAAACTCAACAACACAACCTCAACACGAAAGGACGCAATCAGCGCCAAATTCAATGAATAATCCGAACCCATTCGTACCCAAAGGCTCCTTGCTGGAGCAGCAAAGCAAACGCCATTCGCGCGTAAAATTCGCCGTGTTCTGCGTGCTCGCGGTTGGAATCACCAGCCTAACCACAATGCTCATCCAAGGCTGTAAACGCGAGCAGACTGAAACTGAAAATACCGCGCCGACGGTGGAAACCAATCTGTCGCCGACAGTCGAGACGAATCTACCACAGGTGGAAGCATCCAATCCCACTGTGCAACCTCCGCTGGCGGTTGTTCCTCCCGCTGTGACGGAAACCGCCGCGGCAGAATACGTCGTGGTCAAAGGTGATACACTTGCGAAAATCGCCAAGAAAAATGGCGTGACTCTCAAGGCGCTGCAAGCGGCCAACCCTGGCGTTGAGCCGGCCAAATTAAAAGTGGGACAGAAATTGTCGGTTCCGGCTTCATCATCTGCGGCTGCTCCGGCGGTTTCGGTCGGCGCGAGCGGTGGTGAAGGAATTTATACCGTCAAATCCGGCGATACATTGACGAAAGTTGCCAAAGCACATGGCACAACTGTCAAAGCAATCGAGTCTGAAAACAATCTGACCACGACAAAAATCAAAGTCGGCCAGAAGTTAAAGATTCCTGCGAAAGCGGAAGCTCTGGCGCCTGCCGCGCCCGTATCCTCTGCGCCGGCAATGCCGCCGCAGGGCACAACGCCTGTGCCAGCCCGCGCGCCTTCCGGCCAATAAGGTGCCGGTTTGACTGTTGGGTGATCCCGCTTTGCGGGATTTTGAGCGTTGAAATGAAAATCGCCGTCACGACTTTGGCGTTTTGCATCGCTGCCCTCTTGGCGCTGGGGTTGGTGATGCTTTACAGCTCCAGTATGACGCAATTTGGCGCCGACCTGCTGAAAAAACAGTTGGTATGGTTTGCGTTCGGATTTGCGCTTTGTGTGGCGGCGACCGCCCTCGACTATCAAGTGCTCAAAAAATACGCGTGGCCTTTTTTTTTCCTCGCGCTCTTTTTGCTGGTGCTGGTGCTCGTGCCTCACATCAGCAGAAAAATCAATGGCGCGCGCCGCTGGTTCGATTTTCATGGCCTGCGCTTTCAACCCTCCGAATTTGCCAAACTCGCGCTCATCATCCTGCTGGCGTGGTATGGAGATCGTTGCCAGCGGCACATGCATACTTGGAATCGCGGCATCGTTTTGCCCGGCCTGATCATCACGCTGGTGTTCGGTCTGGTTTTTGTTGAACCCGATCGTGGCACAGCCATTTTGCTTGCCGCCGTCAGCGGCGCGATGCTGCTCATCGCCGGTGTCCGCTGGAGATACATTGTTCCGCCGGTTTTGCTTGGCGCATTCGCTTTGACGGTTTCCATTTTGCGGGATCCGATGCGCATGAAGCGCATTTTCAGTTGGTGGGATTTGGAACAACACAAGGAGGGTGTCGGCTATCAGGCCTATCAATCCACGATTGCGCTTGGCTCCGGCGGCTGGACCGGGCTTGGCCTCGGGAACGGCCGCCAAAAACTCGGCTTCGTGCCGGAAGATCACACCGATTTCATCTTCGCAATTATTGGTGAAGAACTCGGTCTGATTGCGACACTGTTCATTCTGATCGCCTTCGTCGTCATAGTCATTTGCGGCATTTACATTGCGTTGAACTCGCACGACACATTCGGATTCCTGCTTGCGGCGGGCCTGACATTCCTTATCGGTTTGCAAGCGATGATTAACATCGGCGTCGTCACCAGCGCACTGCCGAACAAGGGCTTGCCGTTGCCGTTCATCAGTTATGGCGGCTCAAATTTGCTCGCCATGTTCACATGCGCCGGAATTTTATTCAGTGTCGCGCGTCACGCTCGCACGCGCGAAAAGATTTCCGTCGCCGGCATGGAAACCGACGAGATTCCAATGACTCAAGCCACATGACCGCGCCCGGAGCCAAATCACCCTTCGTCGCCATCGCGTGCGGCGGCACGGGCGGGCATCTGTTTCCGGGACTGGCGGTGGCAGAACAACTTCAGAAACGCGGCTGCGCCGTGGCCCTGCTCATTTCACCCAAGGACGTGGACCAGGAAGCCGTCAGGTCTGCGCGTGATATGGAGATCGTTACGTTGCCGGCGGTTGGATTGCAAAATCGGAATTATTTCTCTTTCGCCGGCAGTTTTGTGAAATCGTTATTCGCTGCGCGAAAATTTTTTTGCAAACACCGGCCCGCCGCCGTTCTCGCCATGGGCGGATTCACCAGCGCGCCGCCGATCTGGGTCGGAAAGGATTTTGGAGCGAAAACATTCCTGCATGAATCCAATACCATCCCCGGTCGCGCCAACCGTCTCCTTGCGCGCTTCGTGGATGAGGCCTTTGTTGGGTTTCCGGAAACTGCCGCCCGACTCCGCGCTCCCAAAGTCACGACAACGGGAACACCCGTGCGTTCCCGGTTTCAACCTCGTGATCCCGCCGCGTGCCGGACCGCGCTTGGGCTTGCGTCCAACCGTCCGGTGGTTCTGATCATGGGTGGCAGCCAGGGCGCGAGCGGCATCAACGAAATGATTTTGTCCGTGTTGCCTGTGCTTGGTGAACGCGCAAAAAATTGGCAATGGCTTCATCTCACCGGCGCAAATGATTTTAAAAAAGTCAAAACCACTTATGATGCCCATGGTTTAAAAGCTGTTATCAAACCGTTTCTGGCGGAAATGGATTTGGCGCTCGGCGCGGCGACCGTCGCCGTGAGTCGTGCGGGCGCATCCTCTCTTGCAGAAATTGCCGCGGTGCGTCTGCCCTCACTCCTGATTCCATATCCGGCAGCAGCGCAGAATCATCAATTTTACAATGCCCGTGCTTTTGAAAAAACCGGCGCAGCGCGTCTGCTTGAGCAAAAAACCGCAACGCGGGAAAATGTCGCAGGCCTGCTGTGTGAACTGATTGAAGACACCGCCGCCCGCTCAAAGATTCAAACCGCGCTCGCGCAATGGCATACGCCACATGCCGCCGGGCAAATCGCAGAAACGATTTTGGATGCTGTTGGCGGACAGCTTTCCACCGCCGGGCGAAGTGGGGAGAAACCGGCAAGGGACGAAATGAATTTGAAAGTTGCAGTATGACGCCGCCAAACGCAGTTTTTAAAAGTCCGATGCGAACCAAAGAACACATCACCACGGAACTGGCCGGGTGTGTTTCACGCGCGACCATCATTCGCCGCGACGAGCCGCTGGCGAAACACACCACACTGCGCGTCGGAGGTCCGGCGGACATCTACATCGAGCCGGCGTTGGAAGGCGATTTGTCGAACGTTGTTAAATTTTGTAACGAGCGCAGTTTGCCGTTTTTCGTGATGGGTCGCGGCTCGAATCTGCTCGTGCGCGACGGCGGTTTTCGTGGTGTGATGATTTGTCTTGCGCGCCCGCATTTCAGCCGCGTCGAAGTCACAGGCGAACGGTTATACTGTGGCGCGGGCGCGAAGTTGAAAAGCGTGACAGTCGAAGCCAGGCGAAGCGGCTTGAGTGGAGTGGAATTTCTTGAGGGCATTCCCGGCAGCGTCGGTGGCGCGTTGCGCATGAATGCGGGCGCAATGGGCAGTGCAACATTCGATGCGGTCGAGTCCGTGCGGCTCATGGATTATGCCGGTAAAATTCACGAACGAGCGGGACACGAAATGCCAGTGGAATATCGTTGCTGCCCGTTTCTTAAAAGCCACATTGCGCTTGGCGCTGTGTTAAAATGCGTGCAGGCATCGCCGGAAGAGGTCGGAAAGCGCATGAAAGCATTTAGTGAAAGGCGTTGGAAAACGCAGCCTGCCGCGCCAAGTGCCGGCTGCATTTTTAAAAACCCTGAAAAGATTCCAGCGGGCCGGGTGATGGATGAACTCGGTTTGAAAGGCACACGCGTGGGCGGTGCCGTGGTGTCCGCCGAACACGGAAATTTCATCGTGAATGACGGCCATGCGACAGCCCGCGACATTTTGGAATTGATTGAAATTCTAAAACAGCGTGTCAAAGCGGGACGCGGAGTTGATTTACAGACGGAGATCGAAATGATCGGTGAAGATTGAAGCGAATGGGCGCCAGACTTAAAATCACGGTGATGTTGGGCGGTCCAAGCGCCGAGCGTGAGGTGTCGTTGCGTTCCGGGGCGGCGGTGGTGAAGGCACTGCGCTCGCTCGGTCACGAAATTCACGAACTTGATCCGGTCAATAATGCCTGGGTTTTGCCGAAGGACACGGACGTGGTTTTTCTGGCGTTGCACGGAACTTACGGCGAGGACGGCACGGTGCAACGGCGGCTGGACGAACTGGGCGCGATTTACACCGGCTGTGATGCCGAGACGAGCCGTGTCGCGTTCGACAAGGCGCTGACAAAACAATGTTGCATCAAAGCCGGGATTCCGACGGCAAAATTTCTGGTTGTGAACTCAACAAAAACTCCGTGGCCGGACAATTGGCAGCCGCCACTCGTTGTGAAGCCGGTGAGGCAGGGGTCGAGCGTCGGATTGCAATTTGTCGAGCGGGTTGAGGATTGGCACAATGCTTTGGCGGAGGCGCTGAAGTTTGATTCGGAGGTTTTGGTTGAGGAGAAAATTGTCGGGAGTGAATGCACGGTTGGCATTTTGAGCGATAAGCCCCTGCCGATTGTTGAAGTTCGACCGGAATCCGGCGCTTACGATTATCGAAGCAAATACACGGCAGGCTGCACGGAGTATTTTTGTCCCGCGCCATTTGACACAGCGCTGACGCAACGAATTCAGGCAGCGGCGCTTGGCGCATTCAAGGCGATTGGCGGTCGCGATTACGCCCGTGTGGATGTGATGGTGCGTGTCACGCAAAGCGGGAGCGAGCCGGTCGTGCTGGAAGTGAACACGCTGCCGGGCATGACGGAGACGAGCTTGTTGCCGAAGGCGGCTCTTGCGGCGGGTTTGAATTATGCGCAGCTCTGCCAACGGATGGTGGATTTGGCCTTGAAAAGGAAATGAAGAATGAAGAATGTAAAATGCAGAATTGGACTGACTTTGGTTCATAACACGAATCGGAAGTTCATTCTTCATTCTTCATTCTTCATTCGTTATTCTGTATTTCGATATGTGGTTTAGACGCGAACAAAAAAACCGGCGATTGAGTCGCAGGCGCGTGCTTGACGTGAAACTGCGTTCGAGCCAGGTGCGTGCCGCGCGCACGCGACTGGCGGTGGTGGCGCTGGGTATCATGTTTGGGACAGTGTTCGGGCTTTATTTGTTATGGTGCATGGGGGAATGGGCGTTGGATAAATTTGTTTATAAAAATTCCGAGTTTGCCATTCGGCAGATAGAGGTGCAAACGGATGGCGTTATTGTCCCGGACCAATTGCGCCGTCTTTCGCTCGTGAAGCCCGGTGAGAATTTGATCGCGCTTGATTTGGCGGCGGTGAAACGCAATCTGGAACTTGTTCCGACGATTGGTTCCGTTTCCGTCGAGCGCATACTGCCGCGCACACTGCAAATTCGCGTCACGGAACGGCGGCCTGTGGCGCAGGTGAACGTGCCGCGCGCAGGCACAACGGGTGGAATAACCGTTTCAGTTTTTCAGTTGGACGCTGATGGTTACGTGATGCTGCCGCTCGACCCGCGGCTGTGCGTGATTCCACTGTCGCAAATGAGCGGGCAATTGCCGGTGATTGTGGGACTGAACATGTATGAATTGCAGCCCGGTCATCGTGTCGAATCGCCCCAAGTGCGGGCTGCGTTGCAATTGGTGGCTGCGTTCGACCATTCGCCAATGGCAGGGTTTGTGGATTTGCGGCGCATTGATGTTTCGTCGCCGGGAGTTGTTGTTGCAACAACGGAGCAGGACAGCAAGATTACTTTTAGTCTCGACAATTTGGATCGGCAATTGCAACGCTGGCGCGAAATTTACGATTTGGGGCAACGAATGAACAAAGTCATCGTGACACTCGATCTGGCGGTTTCCAACAACGTTCCGGTTCGTTGGACCGAGGCCGGCACACTGCCGGTCACCGCGCCCAAATTGGTCAACCCGGCACACGTTCGGAGGAATAATGTTTGACGCTTCATCCATCATCGTCGGTCTGGAAATCGGCACGTCCAAAGTCTGCGCCGTCGTTGGCGAACAAAACGCCGATGGCTCGCTCAATATCGTCGGTCTCGGCCAGGCGCGTTCACGTGGCGTGCGCAAGGGCGAGATTGTGGACCCAAAACAGGCCGAGGAGGATGTGCGCAACGCCGTCGTCGAGGCCGAGAAAATGGCCGATGTGGAAATTCGCAACGTTTATCTGGGTGTAACCGGCGGACATATTCGCGGCTTCAACAATCGCGGCGTGCATCCGGTCGTTTCCGCCGACCGCGAAATTTCCGGGGACGACATGCAGGATGTCATCAAGAACGCGAAGGCAATCAATTTACCGATGGAGAACAACGTCGTTCATGCGATTCGCCAGCACTTTTTCGTGGACGGACGGGACGGCGTGGCGGATCCGGTGGGGATGCTCGGTTCGCGGCTTGAGGTGGATATGCACGTCGTGCATGGCAACACGAACCGTTTGCAAAACGCCATTCGCCTCGTCAAGGGCTTGCAACTTGAAGTGGATGAAATTGTGTTCAATGGCCTTGCCTCGTCGCTTGCGCTGTTGACCAACGAACAAAAAGAACTCGGCGCGCTTGTCATTGACATCGGAGGCGGCACGACTGATTACGTCGTTTATGCCGGTGGAGTGATCCAGCACACTGGCGTGCTTGCGATCGGTGGCGACCATGTGTCCAACGATCTGGCTTACGGCTTGAAAGTGCCGTTGAGTCGCGCGGAAAAGCTCAAGCTTGAGCACGGCTCGGCTCTGATGGATGAGGAAAGCAAGGAACAGACCGTCACCATCACCAACGAATTCGGCCTGCCGCTCAAGAGAATCAACGTCGGGCATTTGCGCCAGATCATATCGCTGCGACTGGAGGAAATTTTTCAGCTCGTCGCGCATAATTTGGAGCAGGCGGGACTGTCTGATTACCTGCGCGCAGGCGTTTTTTTGTGCGGCGGCTGTGCGCGCACACCGCATATCGCCAGGCTCGCCGAACCGATTTTGCAAATGCCGGTTTTCCTCGGCCAGACCAACTCCATTAGCGGCCTGAAGTCAGCGCTCGATCAGCCGGAATTTGTCACCGGCATCGGTCTTGTGAGATTCGGTTCGTTCAAAACACGCAAGCATGACAGCAAACCGTCGTTCACCAAGGGAATTAAAGTCGCCCTTGGGCGGCTTTTGCAGCGGCCATGAGCGACAAATGACTAATTTCCAAATCCTAATGACCAAAAAATTTCCAATGACCCAATTCCTAAACCGTCCAACATGCTTTTACTGTCATTGGTCATTTGGATTTGGTTATTCATTAGTCATTAGGGTTTCGTCATTCGTCATCAAACCGACCCGTACTGTTTGCGGCTGAAAATTGAAAAGCTGGTCATAATTATGAAAACCAAAGTTCAGGCTTCAACGGAGGTTCTTAACCCGGCCAAAATGCCGGCTGTGAAAATTTTTGGCGTCGGCAGCGCCGGTGTCCACCTGCTCGACATCATGGACAAAAAGGAGTTCACGGGCGCGGTCTTTATTGCCATCAACACCGATTCGCCGTCGCTGGAGGCGTCATCCGCATCGGTGAAAATCCAGCTTGAAACAAAATTACTGCGCGGTCTCGGCACCGGCGGCGATCCCGAACGCGGCCATGCGATTGCCGAGGAACAGTTTGCCACTCTCAAAACCGCATGTGAAGGCGCGGAAGTGGTATTCATCATTGCCGGTCTGGGCGGTGGCGCGGGCAGCGGCATCAGTCCTGTGCTGGCGCGCGCGGCAAAGGAAACCGGAGCGCTGGTGCTGGCGTTTGTGACATTGCCATTCACCTGCGAAGGCAATCGCCGCCAACTACAGGCGCTGCAGGGATTGGATCAGCTTAAAGCCGTTGCCGACGGTGTCATTTGCCTGCCGTGCCAGAAAACGTTCAAGCTGATTGATGAAAACACCAGTGTGCTTGACACGTTCCGCATCGCCGGTGGTTTGCTGGCGGAAAGTATCCGGGGCGTGTGGCGATTACTCACGCGACCGGGTTTGATTCAGATCCACTTTGACGATTTGTGCGCGCTGGTGCGTGACCGTCACTCTGAAAGCGCATTTGCGTCCGTCGAGGCAAGCGGTCCGGCGCGTTCGCGTGAGGCGGTGGAAAAACTGCTCGCGCATCCACTGCTTGACGAAGGCCGCGCTCTGGCCGAATCCAATGCCGTGCTTGTGAGCCTCGTGGGCGGGAAGGATTTGACGATGGCCGATGTGAACCGCGTGATGGAACAAATCAGCCGCCATTGCGAACAGGCGCAAATCGTCATGGGCGCTGCGGTGGACGAAACGTTGAAGAACCGTTTGTTCGTCACCGTCATTGCGGCGAAACAAAATATTGCACCCACGCAATTGCCTGTGGCGACTGCGTCCGAAGAACCGTTGGAACAAGAGGAAATTTCGCGCGGCTTCGGCACCCGTCCTGTTTCGCGCAACCTTGGGCAGTCACCGTCATTAACGATGGGACAACGTGAACAATTGATTGCCGGACAATCCCGCAGTCGGGCGCGAAAAGCCAGAACTGGAATGCTCCAAACGCAATTGCCGTTGGCGATTATTTCCAAGGGGCGGTTTGACAAGAGCGAACCGACAATTCATAAAGGTGAAGACCTCGACATCCCGACTTATGTTCGCCGTGGCGTGCCGTTGAATTGAAGCCGCTCGGAGGGTGGAGCTCTGCGACGCCCAAACTGTTCGGCTCGCGAGGACTCTCGCCCTCACCTTTTATCCTCTCCCCTCCGCCTTCGCCCTTGGCTCCGGCGTGATCGCGTCGAAGCGAAGCGAAGACGGACAGGAGAGGAAATCGCCATTGGCCAATTCTGGTTTTGCGGATGACCGTCCGGCAAATCCCATCGTGCGAATTTTTAAGGGGATGGCGAATGTTTCTCCCTCTCCGCCAACGGAGTTGGGGGAGAGGGCCGGGGTGAGGTGGCGCGTGAAACAATTTCCATCGCCCATCGGCTGGACGACCGTCTCCTGTTGCAATTCCACGGATTTCGCGGACAATAAGCTTATGGTTGACCGCGATAAAATCCAGTTCGACCTCATCAAATTGCTGAACGGCGAGCGCATCCTCCGCCTCACCGAGCCGCAATCCGGCCTGGCTTTGGAAAAGAAGCTGGCCCCGGCGGACGCGGTCGTCCGGCAAAAGGAAAAACTTCTCGGCGCCTTCCAAGCCGCCCTGGCGCGGGTGGAATTGTCGGCGGCTTGAAAAAAAGCCCGTAGGGCTGGCATCTTTGTAGAAACGCACCGCATAAGTTCCAAAGCTTCGTAGGAGCGGCATCTTCCACCGTCAAAATCATTTTTGGGATGGAATGACAGAGGCAAGTGGCGGTTGAATCTCCGGCGTGCTTGCTTTGAAAGACCTGCTTTGAAAGACCTTGCCTGCCGGTGGAAAACAACTAGCCTCGCGGTATGGCGAAGGGAAAAATGAAAACCACATTTCTATCACTCGTTTGTATTATTTTTCTTTCGGGTTGCGCCTCTCCAAAAACCGGTTGTCCCTCTAACCAAGTATGGTATCAGCCGGGAAAAAACACAGAACAGACAAAGCGTGATTTGGCTGCGTGCCAAAACGAAGCTTTAGTTTATGGGCATAGCTATTCTCCTATTCCTGCGGATAGTGCTGGGAGAGCGATTGCGCTAGGAATGATTGACGCGGGGTTTGAAAGTCACAGAGAAAATAAAATCGTCCGCACTTGTATGATTGCAAAGGGCTATAAGATCGTGGGCACGAATTCGCCTTTGCTGTCAAACAACCAAGTGATTTCCAGTCCAAACCCTCCACTTAAAAGACAAGTAGAGTTAAAGGAATCGCTGGAAGATTTTTATTACGCTGACAAAGAAGCTCGGTATTGGCAGCAACAACTTGCGAACATTAACGCTGGCAAAGATTGGATTCCTATTACTGGATGGGATGAAAATGGTAATCCAGTGGTCGCTTCAACACGCCCACCAAGCATTGCCGACAGGGAGCAAGTTCAGACGATGATAAATAACTGCCTGAAAGCCAAAGATCAAATCCAAGAAAAGATTCGACTACTTACAACGAGTCTAAATAAATCCAGCGATGCTGATAAAAAAGCGGAAGCTGCCCTGATTGGTCATTGGGTGTGTCTCGTGCCAGATAGAGATTCTGGAAAAACCAAACGATGTGAATACTTTTTCCTGCCCCAAAATCGTTACAAAATCTCTGTGGAAGAAGATGGAAGCGTAACAAACCAAACAGACGAAGGGCGGTATTATACCGAGGGTAATAAACTTGTTACATGGAGCGACACCGAGGGTAAACTTGCAACGCTTAATTTTGTTGTCAATGAAACCCAACTGACAATGTGGTATGATGAAATACCTTACCAATTAATGTTTCAAAAAATTGAAGGCATCAGCGATGCAGACAAAAAAGCGGTGAATGATCTGGTTGGCCATTGGGAAAACGTTGCGTTCAAAGGCAAGCAGATTGATGATCCTGCTGAAAAACTAGAACTTGATTTTCTCCCTGACAATCATCTTGTCAACCTTGTCGCAACAACAATTACGAAAGGAAAGACCTATACAATCAAAAGCCAATACACAGTTAGAGGTGACAAGCTGATGATTATATCTCCCGAACTCCGACCGGAATCGGTTGGATATTCGTTAATTGGCGACCACCTGGTAATAATTTATAGCGCTGGCGAGGTGGAAGTAATTTTTCAGAGAGTGCGGGAAAACGCTCCTTAATATATGACAAAAATAGGATTAAAATTCACAGATGGTAGAATCGGTATTTTTAAGAACTCACTGCGAGCTAGGATCGTTTTAAAAGTTCACCAAAAGAGCAAAGATGGTTTGGAACACTTTTTATCAGCAGAATGTGCATCTGCAATAGAAGTCGAAGCGCAAGCCAATTATCTTAAGTCTCAATTAGACAAAATTGTTCACACCGCTAAAAGAAAGTTTCCCGCCTAACAATAGAGGTAAAGGCGGCTTAACTGACAAGGTTCTTATGAAATACGAAGAGATTAATAAAAGAATAGGCGATGAGTTTGAAAAACGGGGCAAAGAGGATAATCAACTTTTCGATGATCGTCAAAAAGTCATTGACCTCGTAAGTCAGCATCTCAGGCCATGTAGCAATGATCTTATTCTCCTCACTCTCAAGGGGCATTTGATAATTGAAAATTTGCTAGAAATGATTCTCATTCGACTGCTGACCATTGATCGCTTGCCTGAAGGGAAAGATAATCCTGACTTGGAATTCAGTCAGAAACTCAAACTGGTACAAGCTGTGGTACTGGCGCGTGAGCCAGGGCCGAACGCAGACCTGTTTTGTGCCATCGCCAAGCTCAATAAAATACGCAATGACCTAGCACATAACTTGATGAATCAGGAGGAAATTGAAGCAGCCGTAAAATGTATTATTGAAAGTTATCAATCGAAGGCTGACTTAAAGTTGAGTTCAGATAAGCCACTGCCGATGCAGCTAAAGGGTTGTATTGTTAAACTCTGCGCGTTTCTCGACGCGGTCAGGGTTTATTTCTACAAATTGGAACATCAAGACGACTAACTGATGTGAGAAATTCTCACTTCCCAATGATCTGGCTTTGCTGAAAGCAGAAGGGCGGTTTGATAAAAGTGAACCGACAATCCACAAAGGCGAAGACCTCGACATCCCGACTTACGTTCGCCGTGGCGTGCCGTTGAATTAGCTTAATTATCCTTGCGCGGGAACAACGGGGTGGGCTCGCCGATTTTGTGGCCGGGCTTCAACTTGCCCCAGACAGCTTCTGAAAATTTGTCCGGCCCGTCCTCCGCAGTAGCTCTGCTACGGAGGGTGGACACGCCGGTCAAACCGAGCTGCGAATAAATTTTCGTCGCCGTGCCCGGCAAAAATGGCCACAGCAAAACGGCCAGCACCCGGCAGGTTTCGGCCAGATTGTAGAGCACTTCGTCCAGCCGCTTTGATTGTGTCGGATCTTTGGCCAGCTTGAATGGTGCGGTTTGATCCACGTATTGGTTGGCTCTTGTGATGAGCGACCAGATGCTGTGCAGAGCGGCTTGTAGTTGGTTTTGTTCAAGTTGTGCGCGTGTTTCGGCAATGACTTTTTGCGCCTCGTCGGAAAGTTCATTCGAAGGCGCAGGCACAATGCCGTTCCGATAGCGCTTGAGCATCGAAAGCGAGCGATTCACAAGATTGCCGAGGCCGTTGGCAAGTTCTGCGTTGTAACGCGCTTTGAATCCGGCATCAGTCCAGTTGCCATCCGAACCGATGTCCAATTCGCGCAAAACGTAAAAACGGAAGGCGTCCACACCCCATTCATTGACGACGGCGACCGGGTCAACAATGTTGCCGGTGCTCTTGCTGATTTTTGCGCCGTCCTTCCGCCACCAGCCGTGGACAAGAACCTGTTTCGGCAGCGGCAATCCCATGGCTTTGAGCATAATTGGCCAATAAACAGCATGAAATTTTACGATGTCCTTGCCAATGACATGAATGTCAGCAGGCCAAAGTTCGATTGCGGATTGCGGATTGCGGATTTCGGATTTGAGTGCGTTGAGTATGGTCGAATCGCCGAGCGCTGCGGGAATGCTGATGTAATTCACCAGCGCGTCAAACCAGACGTAAGTCACGAAATTCGGATCAAAGGGCAGGGGAATGCCCCAGTTCAGTCGTGATGCCGGGCGCGAGATGCACAAATCTTCAAGTTCGTTGTTCTTGAGAAAACCGAGGACTTCATTCCGGCGATGGTCGGGCGCGATGAATGACGGATTTTTTTCGATGGTGTCAATTAGCCATTGCTGTTGCTCGTGCAATTTGAAGAAGTAATTCTCTTCCTTCAACTCGATGACTTCGCCGTAGCTGGGATCGAAAGTTCCGTCCGGACTACGATCCTTCTCGGTCAGGAATGTTTCCTCCTTCGTCGAGTAAAAGCCCTGGTAAGTTTTTTTATAGATCTGACCGGCTTTAAAAACCTTCGTGAGGCCGGCTTGAACGATTTCCTTGTGACGCGGCTCGGTGGAGCGGACGAAATCGTCGTTGGTCAGTTCCAACTTTTTCGCAAACGCCTTCCAATCGGCCGCAAGTTCATCGCAATACGCCTGCGGCGTTTTGCCTTCGGCGATGGCGGCCTGCTGGACTTTCTGGCCGTGTTCGTCGAGGCCGGTGAGAAAAAAAACCTCCTGCCCCAGACTGCGGCGCGCTCGCGCGATGACGTCGGTGACGATTTTTTCGTAGGCATGGCCGAGATGCGGCTGGCCGTTGACGTAATCAATCGCGGTGGTGATGTAAAACCGTTTGTTCATTGAAAGGGCCAGTGTGGCGGACAAACGTGGCATTGGCAATATTCCCATTCATCCTCGTCGTCGTCCTCATTCTCGTAATCGAAAAATTCGAGGACGAGGACGAGTATGAGAACGAGGGAGATTTCAATTGCAGCAAGGCGATTTCGCGCTACAATGCCTTTCGGCTGTGGCGGAAAACCAGCCGACAACCAAAAACCGCATGACACCTGAACTTTCCAATTTCGCCGCCCGGCTGCGTGAAGCCATTTCTTCGGAGGGGCGAGTTACACGAGTCCCTAACTCTGAATTCCAAAGTCCGAATGGGGACTCGCAGAGCTCGTCCCTCCGAAATGATACTGTTTTCAACGAACTCGCGCTCAAACTCTTCAAACTTCAATTCAAGCACAACGCCGCATACCGAAAGATCTGTGAAGCGCGTGGTCTTACGCCAAAAGTTGTCGAGCACTGGACGCAAATTCCCGCCGTGCCGACGGCGGCATTCAAGGAGATGGAACTGACCTGCCTTGCGCCATCCGAACGCGCCGCCGTCTTTTATTCCAGCGGCACGACAAAGCAGAAGCCGAGCCGCCACTACCACAGCGCCGAATCATTAAAAATTTACAAAGCGTCTTTGTGGCCGTGGTTTGAGCAAAACATTTTTGCGAATTCAGAATTCAGAATTCAGAATTCAGAATTGTTGATTTTGACTCCTCCGCCGGAGCAGGCGCCACATTCATCGCTCGTCCATATGTTTGAAACCATCCGGCAAAAATTGAGCGCGAAAGACTTCACATCCCGGATGATGCACGATAAATCCTCCCATGCAGACGTCGGGGCACAGTTCGGAGTTCCGCCTTCAGGCGGCCGCGTAAACGCGGAACTCCAAACGGAGGTTATCCGTCCACCCGCCACCTTTTTTGGTGCCATTGGCTTGGGTGACTGCTGGACATTGGATTTCGCAGCTGTGGTTGATGCTCTTTCATCTCACGCCTCAAACCTCACGCCTCGCGCCTTACTCCTGCTCGGCACGGCGTTCTCGTTCGTTCACTTGTTGGATTTTTTGACTGAAAATAATTTACGATTCCGGCTGCCGCCGGGTTCGTGTGTGATGGAAACCGGGGGCTACAAGAACCATTCGCGCACGATGTCGAAAGACGAATTGCACGCGCTCATCACAGAGCGGCTCGGTATTTCGCAGAGCCACATCATTTGCGAATATGGTATGAGCGAATTAAGCTCACAGGCTTACGATCACGTGACACGTGACACGTGGCAGGTGACACGAAACGGCAGTGCGTCATGTCACTTGTCACCCGCTCGCCTCGGCGGAGCCTCCGGCGAAGCCCGGGTCACCCGTCACTTTTGTTTTCCCCCGTGGGCGCGGGTGCAGATCATTTCCCCTGAAACAAATCGTGAAGTGGCGGATGGCGAAACCGGCCTGATTCGGGTTTTTGATTTGGCGAATGTATTTTCCGTCATGGCCATTCAAACGGAAGATTTGGGCGTTCGCCATGGTGACGGTTTTGAATTGCTTGGCCGTGCGCCATTCGCAGAACCTCGCGGCTGTTCACTAATGATGGACGAGCTCCTCACCCCGACCCTTTCCCCGCATGGCGGGGAGAGGGTGACCGAAGGTCGGGTGAGGGGTTGAAATCATATATCCAATGAACCTGCCAAACTATTTTCTCGCCGATCTGCCGCCGGAGGCGACACTGTCGCCGACGATGATCATGGAGGCGTGCCAGACGCTTAAACGCAATCGCGAGCGTTATCTCGCATCACGTTCCACCGGCAGTTTGGTGAAAATATTGAGTGAAGTGGCTGCAAACTGGCTTCAGGCCGGCGATCCATTCCGAAAACTCGCGCTTGAAGCGGGACCGGCGAAAACAGGCTTCTCACGCGAAACGCTGGCGAAGGGACTGGACAATTTTTTCCGGCAACTCACGCCTGATAATTTTCACATGCTGCTCGTCCAGGAATTCGGCGATGCCGTCAGTGTGACAGGTGACCCGGGCTTCGCCGGAGGCTCCGCCGAGGCGAGCGGGTGTCATGTGACAAGGGAGGCAGTTTCCTCACGTCACTTGCCACTTGCCACTTGTCACTTTTGGCGCGGACCGGAGCTTCTCGTTCACATCACGGCGGGCAATATCCCAAATCCGACCATGACGAGCATCGTTTTTGGTTTGCTCGCGCGTTCGGCTCAAATCGTGAAATGCGCAAGCGGCGCATCATTCCTTCCGCGATTGTTTGCGCATTCGATTTACGATGCCGATTCAAAACTTGGGGCGTGCCTCGAAATCGCCGAATGGCGCGGCGGCAACGCCGATTTGGAGAATGCGTTGTTCGCGGAGGCCGATTGCGTCACGGCGACCGGTAATGACGAGACGCTTGCAGCCGTTCGCTCGCGTCTGCGGGTCAAAACCCGTTTTCTCGGTTACGGCCATCGAGTGAGCTTCGGTTTTGTCGCGCGCGAGGTTTTGTCGGACCCGGGTGCGCGGCGCGTGGCGACGGATGCCGCGGAGGATGTGGTGGCGTGGAACCAACTCGGCTGTCTTTCGCCGCACGTGATTTATGTGCAAATAGGTGGCGAGGTTTCGCCGGAAAAATTCGCCGAATTGCTCGCGGACGAATTGGAACAGCGCGAGCAGACCGAACCGCGCGGTGAACTGGCGGCGGAACACGCGGCAACCATTGCATCGCGCCGTTCGATTTACGCAATCCGCGCGGCGCATTCGCCTGACGCCACGCGGCATTGGTGCAGCAAGGATTCGACGGCGTGGACGGTGATTTTTGAAGCGGACGCGCGCTTTCAAATGTCATGCCTGAACCGCTTTGTTTATGTGAAAGGCGTGAAAGATTTGAATGAAATGCTGCAAAACACCGGGGTTGTGCATGGCCACGTTTCAACTGTCGGCATCGCCGCGCCGGAAGACAAGACGAAGGAATTGGCGATGCAACTGGCCCGCTGGGGCGCAACGCGGGTGTGTCCGCTTGGCCGGATGCAGAATCCGCCGTTGACGTGGCGGCACGATGGCCGGCCGGCGCTGGGCGATTTGGTGACGTGGACAGATTTGGAGATGTAATTAACCACGGATAAACACCCGGCTTCGCCAAGCTACGCCGAGGCGAGCAGATAAACACGGATGAAAAATAGCCCTTATTTCGGCCCTCTCCCATCCGACGGGAGAGGGTGGCGCGAAGCGACGGGTGAGGGAAATCTGTGTCCATCCGTGTTCATCCGTGGTTGGGAAAAATTATGAAAATGGAATTACGAAAATCGTTTCAGTTTGAGGCGGCGCATTTGCTGCCGCGACTGCCGAAATCACATAAATGCCGGCGATTGCACGGACACAGCTTCAAGGTGGAAGTTGTGGTTGCAGGCGAATGCGACCCCAAACTCGACTGGCTGATGGATTACGCGGACATCACGGAGGCATTCAGGCCAATTTGGGAAAAGCTCGATCACCACTATCTCAACGAAATTCCCGGACTCAAAAATCCGACCAGCGAAAACGTCGCGGTCTGGATATGGAAAAAGTTGAAACCGAAATTACCGCTGCTCACGGAAATCGTTGTGGCCGAAACCTGCATGGCGCGGTGTGTTTATCGCGGTGAATGAACTTTTTTTTCGGAGGGACGAGCTCTGCGAGTCCCTGACCTCAAATTCCGAACTCCACAAGATCCGAATGGGGGCTCGTGGAACTCGCCCCTCCGAAATTTTACGGCGAATAAACCATGTTCTTGCCGGTGAGCGGGTCTTGCGGAATGGCTTTGAGATAATCCGGCACCAAATCGGCAAGGCTCGCAGGACGATGGCCTTTGTTCAATTCGTAGGCGTGTGAGGCGAGGTCAATCAGTAATTGTCGTGTCTTCATTTCCTGTTTCTTGAATTTTTCTTCGGCTATTTTGAGATTTTTGTTAAGCGTGTTACGCATGGTCAGCCTGACTAATTCGTATCGCAGGCTGGTAAAAGTCCTGTACGACCAAGCACGTTCCTGTTGCATGACTTCATCCCAGGTTTGTCCTTGAGTGTCGAGAGTTTCCAAGGTTGCGGCGGTTTCGCGGCAGGATTTTGCGTCAAGTTGGTCAATAAGCTTTTGCAGATGACTCGTTCCGATTGCTTTAATAGCTATGCCAACCAACTGGTCTATCAAAATGCCGCCACAGGCTGACTTGTTTCCCAGACGAACCGCATCCAAGTAAGATTTTACGGCATCGCCCGGACGATTCTCCATGTCCGCCAGCCTGCCTTCAGCCGCCAAAGCTTGCGCCAAGCGTTTCATATCCATGAGCTGACTGAAATGCGTTCCCAAAGTTGGTGAATAATCCAACGTTACCCGACATTCTTTTTGCAATCCGTTTCGCGCAAATTGAAGCGCATTTGAATTACTTTGCACCGTTGTACGAAGTTCCGCCTCCTCCATTTTGTCGTAGTTCCAGACGTTGCTCACGACCATTTGCCCCGCCTTCACAAAATCATCGTAGCCATTGGGATTGGGCAAAGGCTGAAGCGGCGGCAGCGGCCGGGCGGCATTAAAAATCAACAGGCCAACGACGGCGAGAATTATCACTCCCGGAATCGAGAGAAGCGCAATGAGCCAGTTTCTGGTTTTCTTCGTCATACGATGGCAGCAGGGTGACAAAAAAGGCCGAGGCGTCAACTATTCAAACGTTGACTGCAAACGCCGCAATATCTTCCGATGCGCGCCTGTGAAGGCGAGCGAATCCAGTTTTGCGGGTGATAACCAAACTCCGATTTCGGAGGGGCGAGCTCTGCGAGTCCCTGAAATTTTGGGCGTCGTAGAACTCCGCCCTCCGAGTTGAACGCGAAATGTTTCAAGCGTGATGCGATAGCGCGTGATGGAATGTTTTAACGTGCAAAGCGGCCGAATTTCGGGTGGTTTAAAGCTAAATATGGTTTTGAAGATTTGTTTCGCGTCAGCTTCGCCTTTCACACATTCCAGATTCGGGAATTCCCACAAATGCGCGTTCACAACTCCAGCGGGCCGTTGGCGAACGAGAAAACGTCCCTGCTGCTCGACAACAAATGCAACAAAGTGGCGTGCGGTGGCTGCGATGCGCCTGCCGAGGTTGGGCAATTCCTCGACGCGGTTTTCTCGAAACGCGACACAAAGTTTATTTACCGGACAAATTTGGCATTTGGGGTTTCGTGGCGTGCAAACCAGAGCGCCAAGTTCCATCAAGGACTGGTTGAGATGCGAGCAATTCGTATTTGCGGTAGGGCAAGACTCTGTCGAGCCGTGACTTCTTTTGTAGGTGGCTGAATCTCCGGCAAAGGAATTTTGGGCTCGACGGAGTCTCGCCCCACCGGCAAAGGCGACCAGTTCTTCCGCCAACCGCCAAAGCAGCGCGTTGGTTTTCTTTTCATGCGGGTTTTCTCCAATGCCAAAGATTCGTGTCAGCAGGCGAATCACATTGCCATCAAGAACCGGCACCGGCTGGTTGAAGGCGATGCTGCAAATCGCGCCGGCGGTGTAGCGACCGATACCGGGCAGCGCGAGAACGTCCTCAAAATTTTCCGGGAATTTGCCGCCATGTTTCTCCATGATTTGCCGCGCGGCCTTTTGCAAGTTCCGGACGCGGGTGTAATAGCCGAGACCTTCCCATAGTTTATGAATTTTGTCCGATCTCGCATTGGCAGCGGCTTTGATGGTGGGCAATTGACGCATCCAGCGGTGCCAGTAGGGAATCACAGTTTTGACCTGTGTTTGCTGGAGCATGATTTCGGAAACCCAGATGGCGTAAGGATCGCGTGTGCGCCGCCACGGCAGGTCGCGGGCGTTCGTGGCAAACCAATTCGGCAAAAGCGGAACGAGCTTCGTCAATTGCGAATTGCGAATTGCGGATTGCGAATTGTCCTTTGTTGGCCCGTTCTTGGTGCGTGACACGCCCGGAATTTTATCGTGTTTTGACTGAACGCAAAAGCCGCAAAAACTTTTGTGTTCTTTGCGCTTTTTTGCGGCTAATCTTTTCTCGTGAAGCCGCTGACTTTCTACACGTGCAAGCTGACCGACGAACAGGCGTCGGCGCTCGAAACCGCCTTGAGTTCGCGCGGCTTCAAGTTTCGCGCGGTGCCATACGCACGGTTTGCCGGCGAAAAGGACAAAATCAACGTGGTGTTTTACGAGAGCGGCAAGCTGGTGGTGCAGGGGAAGGGCACACAGGAATTCATCGAATTCGTCCTGGAGCCGGAGGTTCTGAAGCAGGCGCGGCTGGGTTACGAGGCGGTGTTGAATCCTGATTTGCTGCTGCCGCGAATCGGTGTGGACGAAAGCGGCAAGGGCGATTTCTTTGGGCCGCTCTGCATCGCCGGTGTTTACATCAACGGAAATGTTGTCAAGGCATGGAAAGATGCCGGCATTCGCGATTCCAAAAACATCTCCAGCGACAAAAAAATCGGCGAATTGGCGAAGCTGATTCGCAAAACTTCCGGTTGCGTGGTGAACACCGTTGTGATTGGCAACGAGACTTACAACCGGCTTTATGCCAGAATGAAAAACGTGAATGCAATTCTGGCGTGGGGTCACGCGCGTGTGATTGAAAATTTAATGGGGCAGCGGCATCAAATGAATCCTGTGCCGGTGAAGGCCATCAGCGACCAGTTTGCTTCGAGCAAGGAAGTGGTGGCCAAGGCGTTGATGTCGCTGGGCCGGGAGATTGAACTGGTCCAGAAGCACCGGGCTGAAGAAGATTTGGCGGTGGCGGCGGCTTCCATCCTTGCGCGGGACGAATTTGTGCAAGGTCTGGCGAAACTGGAGAAACAATTTAAGGTAAAACTGCCCAAAGGCGCATCAGCAGCGGTGGACGAAGCGGCAAAAAAAATTGTGGAAGAACGCGGTGCAGAAAGTTTGCCGAAAATCGCCAAGGTCCATTTCCGCACGGCTTATCGGGCGCAGGGATTGCCCGAGCCGCCGAAAAAGGAATGGAAGCGACGTTGAATTTTCGGAAGGGCGAGCTCTGTGAGCCCCATTTTTTCCACTGAAGTCAGGGCCTCGTGGAACTCGGCCCTCCGAATAATGTAATGAAACCAAACTGTATCGAACTGCCCGATTGCGAGCCGATTCCGATTCTTTACGAGGACCGCTCGGCGCTGGCGATTGACAAGCCGCGTGGCTGGATGCTCGCGCCGGTGGCGTGGCAGAACACGTCGCGCAATTTGCAGGCGGCCATTGAATCTTCCATCGCTGGGCGCGATTTCTGGGCGCAATCGCGCGGACTGAAATTTCTTCGCCATGTCCATCGCCTCGACGCGGACACGAGCGGCGTTTTGCTTTTTGCGAAAAGCCCCGGTGCGGTCAAAAGGTTTTTTGATTTGTTCGAGAGCCGTCAAATGGAGAAGACGTATCTGGCCGTCGTGGCTGGCGAGCCGAAACAAAATGAATGGACGTGCGAACTCAAACTCGCGCCGGACAAAAAGCGATTCAGAAAAATGAAAGTGGATTCGCGTTATGGAAAAGATGCTGAAACGCATTTCAAAATGTTGGAGACGCGCGGGAAATTTACCTTGGTTGAGGCAAAACCTGTCACCGGTCGCACCCATCAAATCCGCGTGCATCTTGCCGAATCCGGCTGTCCGGTTGTCGGCGATGAACTTTATGGCTGCCTGACCGGCAAGCTGGAGCTGGGTTTGCGCGCAGTGCGATTGGCCTACGCCGACCCGTTCACGAAAAGGCGCGTGGACATCCACGCGCCAACGGAGAGTTTTCTAAAGGAATACGGGTTTTAATCCGCGTATTTCACGCTGCACGAGTTTCAACGCGCCGCGCGATCGAGGGCATCCAGCACGATACCGGGCGTCAGGATTTCCGGCAGCACAATCGGTTCTGTGTCCGGATTTTTCGGGTAAACCAGAACCAGCGGCACGCCTGCGCGATTGTAACGGTTCAGTTCTGTCGTGATGGCGTCAGGGAAGTGCGTGTAATCGCCCAGCAACGTGATGGCATTGATTTCCTTCAGTTTTGAGCGCACGGACGGAATTTCAATGCTGGTTTTTTTGTTCACCTGACAGGTGAGGCACCAGTCGGCGGTAAAATCCACAAGCACCGGATGTCCTTCGCTACGCGCCTTCGCCACCGCTTCGAGACTCCATCGCTGCCAATCAATGCCGTCCGGAGAATTTATGAGAGGCCCCGTTGCGTCTTTGATGGCAACAGGCGCGCGCCAGTCCAGTTGACTTTCCAAGGCATAAACATAACCGCCGATCAACAAAACCAGCGCAATCGCCAAAGCCAATCCACGCCGGGTACGACCGCGTTGGACAAATTTGCCAAAAATCCACGCCGCGAGCGCGATGACCACAAGAAAAACGCCGAGCCACAAGACGCGTTTGCCATAATCACCGGCGGCAAGATTGAACAGCCACACGGCAGTCGCCAGCATTGGAAAGCCCATCACAATTTTGAATTTCTCCATCCACGCGCCCGGCTTTGGTAAAAATTTCAACCACGTTGGATTCCAACTTAGTACGACGTACGGCGCGGCGAGGCCGATACCCACGGCGAGAAACATCAGCACAATGACCGATGCGCTCTGCGCAAAAGCAAATCCCAGCGCGACGCTCAAAAACGGCGCGGTGCAAGGTGTCGCCAACACCGTTGCCAGCACGCCGTTGAAAAATGCGCCTGTCGTGCCGTGCTTCGGTGCAAGCCCGCCTGCCGCAGTCATCGCGCGTCCGCCGAGCGTGACTTCAAACACGCCGAACAGATTCAACGCTACGAGCATGACAAGCGTCGTGAGGCATACGATGAAGACCGGACTGCCGAATTGCATACCCCAGCCGGCTTTGTGTCCGGCGGCTTTGACGCCGATAACGACGGCGGCCAGCACGAGAAATGACACCAGCACACCAAACGCGTAAATCAAGCCGAGAGCGCGAACGCGGCGCGGTTCGTGGTGGGCATGGTTGATGAAGCCGAGAATTTTCAGTGCGATGACCGGCAGCACACACGGCATGATGTTCAGAATCAACCCGCCGATGAAGGCGTAGAGCAGCATTCGCCAAAGCGGTTGTGAAGGTAGGACAGGCATCTTGCCTGTCTCCATATTTTGGTCGGATTTCTTTTGGGAGAAGTTAGAGACAGGCGAGACGCCTGTCCTACTCCCCGGCGGCGTTTGCGCAGAGATCGTTTCACCGGCTGGTGCTTGTTCGCTGACGGGCAATTTAACCCTCAACCCATTTCGCATATCGCCACGTTCGTGGACAATCACGCCGGAGATTTCCTTAGGCCAGTCACCAGAAATTTTTTTAACGAATTTATTTAGTATGGTTGAGTTACTGTATTCATCGAAGGTTGATTTAGTTTCAGATTGGATCTCAAAATCGTCGCTTGCATCCGGGAAAAAGTCTGTGGTGCCGGACTTGGGGAGTTTGACTTGGATCAGGAGTGATCTTGGATTGACGTTAGTTGAATCATGCCACCGCGCATAGACGGTTAGATTCGCGGCTGATTTTGGAATTTTCTTCTTCCACAATTCAATGATCGCCGCATCAGCAGAAGGTTTGGTCTCGGTGCCAATGTTGAGCGTGGCCTCAACAGTTGTCTTGCCCGGGATGCAGGCTTCCTTGCATTCGAGCCACGAAACGCTGGCTTTCAAATCGAGCGGGCCGGGCTTCAAGTCGGCGGCGAGCTTGAGCGGCACAAGCAGGACAACCTCATCATCGTAACCGTAGGTGGTAACGTCAGCGGGCGGCAATTTTTCCGGGAGCGGCCATTGAATTTCGCCGGCGGTGATGCCGGGCGGCAATTGCCATTGGATTTTGGTGGCCATGCCTGCCGCGCCGGGATTCTTCCAGTAGGTATGCCAGCCCGGCTCCATTTTTAAATCCACGCCGGCTAGCACGGTGTCACCCGGACGCGCGGTGCCGGCGGACAACAATAACCGCGCCTGTGTGTGCGCGGCTTGCGCGGTCAAAGCCGCAAGACAAAAGCAGGCTGTAAAAATGATCCCGATGCGCCGCACATTGGTATAGATGCCAGATTTTGTGGAATGTTTGAAGTAATTTTCGTGGGATAACGCGCCACCTCACCCCGGCCCTTAATTCACACCCTCACCCGACCTGCGGCCACCCTCTCCCATCCGATGGGCGAGGGACAAGAGGGAGAAACGTTCGCCGTCCCCTTGAAAATTCGCACGACTGGATTTACTGGACGGTCAACCGAATCACCTGAAAACGCGATTGGTAAAGTCCTCTCCCGGGGGAGAGGATGCAGGTGAGGGCGAGCAAAAAACATCTTTTCAGTATTTCCGTCATTTCTGGAAAGAGCAGTTATTTCCTACCAGCTGGCAAGTCTGTGCGTGCGTTCACCGATAAGCATTTGCCAGACGCAAGTTCCATTCGTTCAGCAGGTCTTTGGGAATTTCCGACAAAAACCGCGACGGTTGTTGCATCGCATCGTTTCCAGAATTACCGAACCCGGCGCGGATGAGCGGGTAGCTCATGTAAAGCTCGTTGCGCGCGCGGGTGATGGCGACGTAAAACAACCGGCGTTCCTCCTCCTCGCCGTCGTCACTTTCAAGCGAGCGCGCGGAGGGAAACAATCCGTCGCACAGCATGATGACGAACACGGCATCGAATTCCAAACCCTTCGCCTGATGAATCGTCGAGAGCCGGATTTTTTCGCTGTCGTTTTGCGCTGTCTGCCCGTCCTCGGCTTCAACATTGGTAAGCAGGGCGAGTTGTGTCAGAAAATCCTCGGCCGAATTGAATTGATACGCGAACACCGCGAGTTGTTCGAGGTCTTCCAGCCGGTTGCGGTAATTGGCGAAGTTTTCCTTAAGATAATCGTCGTAGCCCGCGTCCATCACGAGTCGCAGCATTTTTGCGGCGCTTTTGCGAACGGTTTCGTCTTCGAGTTGTGAAACTGTTGCGACAAATTGCGCCCAAGCGGTCGCCGCTTTTGCCGGGATGGATTTCGCGCAATCCTGCAGCACGGCGGCGATTGGGGAATTGGACTTTGGACTTTGGACTTTGGGCTGAAAGACTCGCCAAAGTTTTTCCGCGCCCCGGGCGGCGATGCCGGGCAACAATTGGACGAGGCGTTTGAAGGCGGTTTCATCGCGCGGGTTGGCGACGAGTTTCAAATAGGCCGTTGCGTCCTTGATGTGCGCCTGCTCGAAAAACCGGATGCCGCTGGTGATGGAGAATGGGATTTGGCGCTTGGTGAGTTCGAGCTGTAATTCGAGCGCGTGGAAATGCGAACGGTAAAGCACGGCGATTTGGTTCGGGCTCACGCCTTCGTCGCGGAGTTCAATCACGCGTTGCGAAATGAACGCGGCCTGTTGCGCGGAGTCCATGCAGGCAAGCAACGCGGGCTTCATGCCGGACTTGCGCGCCGGTGCAAGAATTTTTGTAAATTGGTTTCGGTTGGCGGCAATGGCGGCGTTGGCAACCTTCAGAATTTCCGGTGTGCTGCGGTAATTGGTTTCGATCTTGAAAACTTTCGCGTCGGGATAGCGCTTCGGAAATTTAAAAATGTTTTCGAAATTCGCGCCGCGCCACGCGTAAATGCTCTGCGCATCGTCGCCGACGACCGTGACGTTTTGATGCCGCCCGGCCAGCAGGTCAATCAGGTCGCTCTGGAGCTTGTTGGTGTCCTGATATTCGTCCACGAGGATGAACTGAAAGCGGCGCTGGTAATGCTCTCGCACGTCGGCATGGGCTTGAAGCAGCTTGAGCCAGAGCGCAAGCAGGTCGTCGAAATCCATCGCGTTGGAAGCGCGCTTGCGGGCGGTGTAACGTTTCTGCAAGTCGGTGATTTGCGCGGAGAATTGCGCGAAATAATCGTATTGCTCGTCCAGAATCTCGTCGGTCGTTTTGTGCGTGTTGATTGCGAGCGAAAAGATTTCGCAAAGCACTTCGGGTTTCGGGAAATGCGTACCTTTGGTTTCGATGCCAGCGGCGGCGATGCAGGTTTTGATCAAGTCCTTCGCGTCGTCGCGGTCGAGAATTGTGAAGTCCCGGCGGTGACCGAGCAGATCGGCGTGCAGACGCAGCACGCGTGCGCCGATGGAATGGAATGTGCCGCCCCAAAGCGAGGGGATTTCCTGTCCGAGCAAATCCGCAACGCGCCGCATCATTTCGCCGGCGGCCTTGTTGGTGAATGTCAACAGCAGGATACGATCGGCGGGGATGCCTTGCTCAAGCAGATACGCAACGCGGTAGGTGAGCGTGCGCGTCTTGCCCGAACCGGCTCCCGCGATGACAAGCGCCGGACCGGGCGGCGCGGTGACGGCGGCCAGTTGCTGTGGATTGAGTTCGCGCGCGTAACCAATCTGGAGATTGGCCTCCGCTTGGAACGGTTTCAGAAAGTAATCGCGCGACATGGGCGCGCCATTGAAAGGGCAAACCACCGTCTGCAAAAGAAAAAAAGCTGTTATTGTGGATAATTTTTGAATAAGGAAAGCAGGAAAACATGAAGAAATTAGTTCATGAGGAATTAACGGGGCAAATCATTGCCTGTGCGATTGAAGTTCACAAAGCTCTCGGTCCCGGCTTTCTGGAATCCATCTATGAGGCGGCGTTGGTGGTTGAATTAAAACGCGCTGGTTTGCGAGTGGAGCAACAAAAAACATTACCAATCTATTATCGTGAAGTTTTGGTGGGGGAACACCGGCTTGATTTGTTGGTGGAAGATTTGATTGTTGTGGAGTTAAAAGCGATTTCCGCTCTGGAAGACATTCACTTTGCTGTTGTTCGCTCTTATTTGAAAGCCGTTGGGTTGGAACATGGCCTGCTATTCAATTTTGCAACCATGCCATTGACGGTGAAACGTGTGATTTACCAACCAAATCCAAATCTGGTTCCGCCAAATTTTTCCTGACTTCCTGCTTTCCTTATTGAGTTTTCTCCATGTCGTTCTTAAATTCTTGAGCATGGAACAGTCGCAATTGGCGCAATACATCCCGGTACTCATACTGTTCGTCGTCGCCGTCGGTTTCGCGGCGGGAACGCTTGTGGTGTCGGTCCTTCTCGGTCAGCGCGGCAAATGCACCCAGGCCAAGGACACGGCTTACGAGTGCGGCAAAGACCCCATCGGCGAAGGCAACGCGCGGTTTTCCGTGAAATTCTATCTCGTGGCGATGCTGTTCATCCTGTTCGACATCGAAGTCGTGTTTCTTTATCCGTGGGCGGTCGTCTATCGCGATATGCTTGCGGATCACGCGACGCGGAATCTTATTCTGGGTTCGATGGTTTCGTTCCTGGCAATTTTATTTGCCGGTTATCTTTACGCACTGAAGAAAAAGGCATTTGATTGGAAAAGTTGAAACCTTTTTCGGAGGGACGAGCTATGCGAGTCCGTGAATTTCCTCAAGATGAAAAATAATAGGGACTCGTGTAACTCGTCCCTCCGATTCAATAATTTAACATGACAATAATTAAATTTGGAACAAGCGGCTGGCGCGACATCATCGCGCGCGATTTTACCTTCGACAACGTCCGTCTCGCGACGCAAGGAATCGCCGACTATCTGTCCAAAGTCCAAGGTCCAAAGTCCAAGGTCCACCCGTCTTCGCTGGGCTTCGCCGAGGCAAGAAGTCTGAAGTCCAAAGTCGTGATTTTGGGTTACGACACGCGGTTTCTCGCTCGTGAATTTTCGCTGGCCGCCGCCGAGGTGCTCGCTGCCAACGGCCTTGAACCGCTTCTATGCGACCGCGACACGCCCACGCCAGTCATCGCGCATACGATTCGCCATCGCAAGGCGATTGGTGGCATCAACATGACCGCCAGTCATAATCCACCGGAATATCAGGGCCTGAAATTTTCCACATCCAATGGCGCGCCCGCCACGCCGGAAGTGACGAATCAAATCGAAGCAAACATCGCCAGGCTCCAGACACAAGGTTGGTCGTTCAAAGGCGCGGTCATTGGCACTTACGAGTGCAAGACGTTCGATCCCAAACCGGCGTATTTCCAGCAGCTCCACAAATTGATTGATTTTGGCGTGCTCAAAAAAGCGAGGCTGAAGGTCGCCGTGGATCTCGAATACGGCACTGGACGCGGTTATCTCGACACGTTGCTGGAAAAGGTTGGTGCGAAGGTCACGTTGTTTCATAACGAATCGGATCCACTTTTTGGCGGGCATCATCCCGAACCCAATGCCGCGAACATGGCCGAAGTCAGCAAATTCGTTCGCAGCGGCAAAGCACAGCTCGGTCTCGGTGTTGATGGTGATGCCGACCGTTTTGGCGTTGTGGACAAGGACGGCACATGGCTGACGCCGAACCAAATCCTCGCGCTGGCTTTGTATCATTTGAAGAAAAACCGTGGCTGGACGGGTGCGGTTGTGCGCACCGTGCCGACAAGCCATCAGGTGGACGCCGTGGCGGAATTACTCGGCGTGAAAGTCTACGAAACGCCGGTCGGTTTCAAATACATCGGCGCGCTGATGGAGAGCGAGCCGATCATTGTCGGCGGCGAGGAATCCGGCGGTTTAAGCATCAAAGGTCACGTGCCGGAAAAGGACGGCATCCTCGCGTGCCTGCTCATGGCCGAATTGGTGGCGACGGAAAAGAAATCGCTGGGCCAAATTTTGAAGGAACTCGCTAAAAAGATTGGCGAATTTTATACCGACCGCATCAACGTCAGCTTTGCTCCGGAGAAAAAGGACGCGTTACTGGCGAAGCTGGGCGGTGGCTTGCAGAATATCGGCGCGTTCAAGGTGAAAAAATTTATCACCACCGACGGATTCAAATTTCTCCTGCCGGGCGGGGAATGGGCTGCGTTTCGAGCCAGCGGCACGGAGCCGCTGATTCGCTGCTACATCGAGGCGAAATCGAAGGGAAATTTGAAAAAGCTTCAAACCGCCTGCCGCGCTTTGCTTGCAGTGTGATTCGTGAATTTGGCTGGCAGGGCGCTGCGTTGCCGTGCGGCCCGGAAATAAAAGGGGAGCACAGCTGCCCCGGCTGTGATTCAACGCGCCCTCGCGGCGAATTATTTAGGGCTGATCCTGCGAGGGGGTGTGATTTCAAGCGTGACTGTGCCGACGACGAGGGCGTCGTCGGCTGCGCCCGGGGCGGGCGCGCTCCCCAAAAACATTTGTTACGAATTCCCGATCGAAATTCCCACTGGAAAAACCAGCGCGCGTTATGCGATTGCCGGTCGCGGCACGTTGCGGACGCGTGCGGCAAAATCGTCAATCTGGTTGCTGTTTTCAAAGCCGACATTCAGCACGTCCACGCAGCCAAGGTGCATGACGAATCGCAGGGAGTTATTTCGCATTTCGTCGCTGCGGCTGAATTCGCCCGCACCGATGATTTTCATTCCGACAACGCCTTTGCCCGCGGCATGAAGTTTTTTAAGGACCGAAACGACCTGCATTGGCGGGCCGTCCATTGATGCCCTGTAGGGATTGATGCGCGCGTGGACGGAGTCAACCCACGGTTCGTTTGCAGCGGCTTCGAGCGCCGGAAGGGAATGACACGACACGCCGACCGCGCGAATGACGCCCTTTTCCTTGAGTTTGGACAAAATGTCCATCTGCTTGCGCAACTCCCGCGGCCAATCCGCCGAGGTCACACAGTGCAATAAAACGAGGTCGAGGTAGTCGGTTTGAATTTCCTTCAAAAAACGCGCGATGACGATGTCGGCGTCGGGACGTTCCGGTTCAGGCAAGCCGCCTTCATCCCACCAGATTTTTGTTGCGATGACAAAATTCTTTCGCGGAATGTCCTTGAGCGCTGGAATAAGATAGGAATGCGAACCGTAGAGGTCGGCGAGATCGAACATCCGAATGCCGCGGTCGTAAGCATCACGCAGCAACGCTTCGAAATTTTTGCGACCCAACCGCGTCTGATTCGACGAACGTTCGAAACCGTTTGAGCCTGTGCCCATGCACAAGCGGCTGACTTTCAATCCGGTCTTGCCCAATGGAACGATTTCGTAGGGATCAAAACCATTCGCATCGGGTTTTGCGAACGAAGGCAAACTCGCGCCAAGCACGAGGCTGCCCACACCCAGCGCCGATTTGTAGATAAATTCGCGTCGCTTGATTCTCATACGTTTTTTTAAGTGGCCACAGCTTCAGCCGGGATAATTTGCCCGGCAAGTGCAAATTTTAGGAACTGCCGATCAAAATTCCGGCTAAAAACACCAGCGCGCCGCCCAATCCGACTTGGAACAACGCCGAAGTCCACGGCGTGTCCATGTATTTGTGCCGCACCCACGAAATTGCGCCCAATTCCGCCAGCACCACGCACACGGCGACGGAGGTGGCGGTTTTGAAGCCGGGAATCAGAAATGGCAGGGTATGGCCAATGCCGCCGAACATGGTCATCATGCCGCACACGAATCCGCGCGCCCACGGATGGCCGCGTCCGGTGAGGCTGCCGTCGTCGGACAACGCCTCGGCAAAACCCATGCTGATGCCCGCGCCAACACTGGCCGCAAGTCCGACAAGGAAAGTGTCCCAACTGTTGTGCGTGGCGAACGCGGCGGCGAACAACGGCGCGAGTGTCGAGATGGAACCGTCCATCAGGCCCACCAATCCCGGTTGCACGACTTGCAGCAGGAACAGCCGTTTTTGTTGGGCGGAATCTGTTTCGCTAAGTTTTGTCAGGGTAATTTCTTCCGCGGTGTGCGCGTGTTTGCGTTCCTCTTCGGCGAGGTCGCCGAGCAGTTGACGGATGCCGGTGTCGGTCGTGCGCCGCGCCGCGGCTTCGTAAAAGCGCCGGGTCTCCACTTCCATGGTTTCGGCGGTTTTCTGGACGGTTTTCAAGCCAAGCGGACGCACAAGCCAGACGGAGCGGCGGTTCACAAATCCGCGCACGTCCTGCCGTCGAATCAGGGGTACGTGGTCGCCGAAACGGCTTTTGTAAAGTTCGAGCAGGCGGTGGCGGTGGCCGTCTTCTTCGCGGCGCATGACGCGGAATTTTTCGGCCTGCTCGGGATAATTTTCCTGCAGGCCGGCGGCGAAATCTTCATAGACGCGCGCGTCCTCCTCCTCGAGCGAAATGGCCAGCGCGAGGATTTCCTGTTCGGTAAGGCTGTCGAAGGTTTTCATATCAAGTTCTGTAATTTTCGACGGTTTCGGAGGGTGAAGCTCTGCGACGCCCTGACAAACCCAAAGTATGAGGCTCGTGGAACTCGCCCCTCCGAATCAAACGTTTTCATAAAAACGGCGAAAACAATCGCGCTGTGGCGTCGCGCAATTTTGCCGGCAGCGAACGTCCATCCGCTTCCGCCAGGGTCACTTCGCGCGCGCCATGAAGTTTTCGTTGAATCAGCAATTCCATTTCGCTTGCGAAATCGCGTCCGTAACATTCGACGTTCAACTCAAAATTCAATCGCAGGCTGCGTGCATCCCAGTTGGCCGAGCCGAGCAAGACCCAGTGATTGTCCACAATCATCAACTTTGAGTGATCGAATGGCGGCGGCGTGAGCCAGAGATGACAACCGCGCTCAAGCACCTGCCACCACATTGCGCGTGACGCCCAATACACGAACGGCAGATTGTTTTTGGCCGGCAGAATGATGTCCACGCGCACACCGCGCAGCGCCGCGAGGTTCAGCGCGGAGATAAGCGCCGGGTCGGGCAAAAAATAAGGCGTGAGAATTTGGACGGACGTTTGCGCCTCGGCGAGCGCGGCGAGCAGCGTCAGGCGCAGTTTTTCGAAATCGGCGTCCGGCCCGTCAGTAATGACCCGTGCGATGACCCCGCGGCTGGAAATCCGGGGTTCTGGAAACCAGGTTTTACCCTTAAGAACCTCGCCGGTGGTGAACGTCCAGTCGTTGGCGAACGCGGCTTGCAATTGGGCCACGACCGGGCCTTCGACGCGAAATTGCAAGTCCCGCACGGGATGCCGTGGTTTGGCGGAGAGCACGTTGCCTTGGCGGATGTTCATGCCGCCGGTGAAGGCGATTTGCCCATCCACTGCCAGCACCTTGCGATGATTGCGGAGATTGATGGTCATCACCCGCCATGGCGCGAACAATGGCGATGGCAAAAAGCGTGCGGTTGTCACGCCAGCGTGTCGAAGGCGGTGGATAATGGACGGCCAGGAATAACGCGCTCCGGCGGAGTCAATCAGGACGCGCACGGCGACGCCACGGACAACGGCGCGTCCGAGCGCAGCGGCGAATTGTTGTCCGGTCCGGTCATTGTCGAAAATGTAATTCGACAGCGAAATCGTCTTTTGCGCGGATTCAATGGCGGCGAGCATGGCGGGAAAGGCCTCGTCGCCGTTGACCAGCGGCTGGATATGGTTGTGAGAGGTGAGCGGGAACACGGCAACACGGCTCACCACCTTCGCCAGCATTTTTAAATGCGCCGCCCCTTCGTGTTCCGGTTCACCGAGATTTTTTGGGATTGGACTAGTGACGCCATTTTGCACGCGAAGCGAAAGCGCGCGTCGGCGGATGCGGTTGACGCCGAACGCGAGGTAAAAAATTGAGCCGAACAGCGGCAGAAACCAGATGAAGCCGAGCCAGAGCATTGCGGCGCGGGAATCGCGTTTATGGAGCAGGGCATGAATCGAAGCGAACAGCGCGGCAAGCAGGCTGAAGCCCGCAACCAGGTGCGGCCAGAACCGTGAGATTTGGTCGAGCCAGTTCATTGCCCGCCCTTCTTTATGACGGAAAGGCGGTTTGATGCAAGTACAGTGTTGGAACGCCGATTACCCAACCGGCTTGTGTATCAAGTTAAAAAAGTAGCACAGGCGTCCCGCCTGTAAAACTCAACACCGTGCAGGCCGAAGGCCTGCGCTACTCAATTTGCCGGGGCGGAGCCCGGCACTCCTGCAATCAAGCGACAGTGATGTCTTTCTCGAGATAAACGTCTTGAATCATGTTCAGCAACTTGACGCCTTCCTTCAAGGGACGTTGGAATGCCTTGCGACCGGAGATCAAACCCGTGCCGCCGGCGCGTTTGTTGATGACGGCAGTCTTCACTGCCGCGGCGAGGTCGCCCGCGCCTTTGGATTCGCCGCCGGAGTTGATCAGACTTGCACGGCCGGCGTAACAATTCAAAACCTGATAGCGACAGAGATCAATCGGATGTTCGCTCGTCAATTCCGTATAAACACGCTCGTCCGTCTTGCCATACTTGGAGGTGCCGGTATTGAGGGCATTGTAACCGCCGTTGTTCTCCGGAAGTTTCTGCTTGATGATGTCGGCTTCAATCGTGACGCCCAGGTGGTTCGCCTGGCCGGTGAGGTCGGCGCTGACGTGATAATCCTTTTCCTTTGTCTTGAACGCGCTATTGCGCAGGTAGCACCACAGGACAGTGGCCATGCCGAGCTCATGCGCGCGTTTGAAAGCGAGGCTCGTCTCCACAATTTGCCGCGTGGATTCGTCGGAACCAAAATAAATCGTCGCGCCGACCGCGACGGCGCCCATGTTCCACGCCTGTTCTGCTTGTGCGAAGTAAACCTGATCAAATCTGTTCGGGCAGGTGAGCAGTTCGTTGTGGTTCAGTTTGACAAGAAACGGAATTTTATGCGCGTATTTGCGCGACACAGCGCCCAGCACGCCGAGCGTGGAGGCGACGGCGTTGCAACCGCCTTCAATGGCGAGTTTCACGATGTTTTCTGGATCAAAATAATCCGGATTTTTCGCGAAGCTCGCGCCGCCGGAATGTTCAATGCCCTGATCCACCGGCAGGATGGACACATAACCCGTGCCGGCCAGCCGGCCGCCATTAAAGATCGCCTGCAGACTGCGCAGCGCCTGCGGATTGCGATCAGACAGCGCGAAGACACGATCCACGAAATCCGGTCCGGGCAGATGGAGCCGCTCCTTTGATATGGTTTTGCATTTATGTTCCAGAAGAATTTTGGCGGAATCGCCAAGCAATTTTTCAATTTCAGCATTCATAATTCAGTAATTTCTGTGGCTTCAATTATTCAAAGTTGCAACGTCGGGCAGGCTAATGTTTGGCTGCCGGGCGAGCTTCCTGTTTTTTGCTGTTTCGTTGCCGGATTTTGCCGGCAACGAAAATCCGATCCGGTTACCGGCAAATAAACAACGACGCAGATGATTTCACCGGTAACGGTAGACCTTGACGTGCTGGATGCTGTATTTGTCGTCGCGAAAATGCAGCGTCCGCCATTCGTACACTTCGTCGCCGTTCAACCGGCGGCCCGGAACCCACCGGCCATTTTCATAAACGCCTTCCTCATCCGTGCCGATGCCCACGCTTTCGGATTCGTTGGTGCTGTAAAAATTGACCGCCAGGTTCCTGCCCATGACGATGTAATCATCCGGGCCGGTGGAAATGAAAACGCCGGCGATGGGTCCCGGCATGGTATTGGTCGCGTGCGTCCAGGAGGGAGGCACCCAGAATTTCGCCTCGATTTTGTAATTCCCCAACCGGAACGTTTGCGTCGCGTTGGTGGCATCCAGCAACACAGCCGTCATGGTGCCTTTGCCCTGATTGGCCAGGATCAGCGGAGACACCGATGAAAGAAAATCATAAGCGCGCGCCAGTTCCAGGTCGGAACCGGCGAACCGGTCAGCCCCGAAGGGAGAATAGCCGATGGCATTGCCCGCACCGAACGCATAAATCGCTTGGGCGGCCCCCTGCACGCCAGCCTTCGACTCGGGGATGAACAACGGATTGCCGTTCCGGGTGTAGCGCGCGCACGTCTCGGCGAATTGATCGATGTAGAGGTCCGGCGACAGGATATCAATCGCCGGCGCGCCAAACCGCCAGATGTCATGCACCTGGGGCGTCGGTCCGCCGCTGGGATACTCACCGGGGCGCGGACAACCTTGCTGTTGCAGCCAGGTATTGACATACATCGGGATGTCGTATTCCGCCTTGCCGGCGGCGGCTACTTTGTTGACATACATCGAATAGTGCCAGGCCATGAAGAATTCATCCGACGCCCAGTTCAATTGCCGCCAATAAACATCCTTTTTCTTGTCGGTCAGATCCGGTCCGTATAGCTGGACCGAAGCCGGCTTGCCCGGACCAAACACTTCCGTCCAAGTGCCGGAGGTTTTGCAACCATGGGCCGCCCACCCTTTCAGCAATTCCGGCGCCAGCGTGTCCTTGTGCTGCACCAGATAGTCCATCAAATCCTTCGGCACCGGCTTCGCAAAGGCTTCGTTGGCAGCGGGGCTGCGGTCCCGGGAGTCGCCAAGTGTGCCGACCTCGTTCTCCACCTGGATCATGAGCACGGTGTGTTTCTCGCCGTCCACTTCACGAAGATGCCGCATGAGCATGGCGAAGGCGTGCGCGTCGGCATCGCGGTTGGCATCGCTGAACGTGGTCATGATGGGCATGCTTTTGCCGTCCGAGTCGCACGCGAGCGGGAACCGGTCCTGATTGGTTTTGACCCAGAGCGGCTGGTAGCTGGACTTGCCGTTTTTCCAACTGGCGAACCATAGCACAACCAAATGCAGATCGTTCGTCCGGGCTTCCTGGAGCAGGCCGTCCACCAGACTGAAGTCGAACTTGCCCTCCTGCGGTTCGATCAATTCCCAACTCACCGTCGCCAGCACCGTGTTGAGATGCGCCGCCACCAGTTTGGGCCAGAGCGGTTTCATATACTCCAGGCTGGAAGCGCTGGAGTTGTGCAACTCCGCGGCCAATGCAAGGAACGGCTTGCCGTCCACGACCAGTTGCGTGGCCATGCCCTGTTTTTCGAGATGCGGAATGGAATTGGTCTGGGCCGAGGTTCCCTGCCACGCCAGCAGGCAGGCCGCGAGGCAAATCAGTTGAGTTGAGGTTTTCATAAGAGGTCGAATGTCATGTCAGTTTTATTGTGGTTCGCGCGCTTTACCGCTGATCGGATGGCAGTTTCACACTCCAGTTAACTTTGCCGGCCAGCGGATCGTTCGCCAGTTTGAAGGTGTCGCCGGTTTTGTTCAGCGTCAATTCGCGCAGCACCTTGTCCGCGGGCAGATAGACCAGTCCTTTGGCGGTCTGGGCGTCCCTGGCGAAGACCACGAGGTCGAGTTGCGACCAGTCCATCTGCATCGTGGATTGCGCGAGCTTGATTTGCGGCAGGACCGTGCCGTCGCGCACCAGCATCACGACGGGAAGTTTTCCGGCTTCGATTTTTTGCCAGCCGCCGGCCCAGGATTTGCCGCTCTGGTAATCAATCCAGCTTCCCGGCGGCAGGTACACGTTTCGCCCGGTGGAACCCTCCTCCATCAGCGGCGCGACGAGGAGGCTGGAACCGAAAAGATATTCGTCATCCACGTTCCACGAGCCGGGGTCGTCCGGATATTCAACAAACAGCGCCCGCACCATCGGCAGGCCGTGGTCGGAGCAATCCTTCGCTTGCGCATAAACGTAGGGCATGAGGCGGTATTTAAGTTCGTCAATCGCGCGGAATTCATCCATGAACGCTTCGCCGTAATTCCACGGTTCCTTGGGCGCGACGCCGTGGCAGCGGCTGTGCGAGCTCAACATCCCGAAGGCCAGCCAGCGCGCGAAA
>Ga0182011_10000296_pt1 | contig 42652 bp, 46 predicted proteins | sample 711E1DmetaG_FD_120481 | JGI IMG/M metagenome (GOLD analysis project Ga0182011, IMG submission 120481) | Permafrost microbial communities from Stordalen Mire, Sweden - 711E1D metaG | ecosystem: Environmental > Terrestrial > Soil > Wetlands > Permafrost | place: Sweden: Stordalen | collected...
GGTCTGACAGCCGCCCGATGCCATGAAGCGCCACGCCGTCCTGTTCCTCCTCCTTTTTGCCGCCTCGTGCCCGTGCCGCGCCCAGATGATCCGGGGCTGGGGTATCGAAGGGGGAGCGGCCGGGGCATACCAGCTCCTTGCGATTACAGGGGGGACATCCTCCCCGGATATACCGCACGTGTTCCGGTGGGGATACTCCGCGGGTGTGTTTGTCGAATTCCTGAACATGCCGAATCTGAGCCTTGTTCTCGAATCTGCGTATGCGCAAAAGGGGCGGAAGATCACGGCCCAGGAAGTCGCAGAATCGCCGAACCAGTCCGGCGCACTTTCTCCGGGTCCCGAGGGGGGAACGCCCCGCCTGGACTATGTCCATCTTGGAGTGCTCCTGAAGGTGCGCGCGGGGAGAGCCGGGTTCGTCCCCTACGCCGCCATCGGACCCAGGATCGATTTCCTTGCCGGGAAAGGGGAAGATCCGGCCCATGTGTTCGACCACTACAAGAAATCGGATGTCGGGGTCACCGTGGCGGCCGGGATCGAAATCGTTCCCCGTCGTCAGCCCCTCGTCTCTCTCGAGGGACGCTGGTCCCCGAGCTTCTCCCGCGTATACTCCGCTCCCACGCTGACTATCAGGAACCAGTCGGTCGACCTGCTTATTTTACTCTGGCTGTAACCGGTACACTCCCCCACGCCATGGACAAAAAATCGATTGCCTCCATCCTGGATGAAATGGGAACGCTCCTCGAACTTCAGGGGGCCAATCCCTTCAAGTCTCGTGCCTTCCACAACGCTTCCCGCGCGGTCGAGGGGATCACGGACGATCTCCAGGCCCTTGTCGCCTCAGGCGGACTGACGGATGTGAAGGGGATCGGGACGAGCATAGCGGCCATCATCGTGGACCTTCTCGTGAAGGGAAAATCGAAGGAGTACACCGACCTCCGCAAAGGTTTCCCGGACGGCGTCCTGGAGATGCTCCGGATCCAGGGGCTCGGGCCGAAAAAAGTAAAGATCCTTTTTGAAAAGCAGAAGATCCGGAGCCTGGACCAGCTTGAGGCCGCGGCGAAAGCGGACCGCCTTGTCTCGCTGGAGGGGTTCGGCAAGAAATCCCAGGAGAACATACTCGCCGGCATCCAGGCTCTCCGCTCCAGGAGTGACAAGCACCTTTTCTCGACCGCGCAGGATTCAGCACGCGCGGTGTACGACCTGATGATGAAGCAGAAAGGGGTCGTGCGGGGGGAGATCGCGGGGAGCCTCAGGAGGCACAAAGAAGTGATCGGCGACATCGATATCGTCCTGAGCGCCCGCGATGCGGACCGGAAGCGGCTCATGCAGGCCTTCATCACGCACCCGGACGCGGCGGCGGTCGTTGCGCAGGGAGAAACGAAATCGAGCGTCATGCTCGCCTCCGGGATCAACTGCGACCTGCGAATCGTGGACGACGCCGAGTTTCCGTTTGCGCTGAATTACTTTACGGGGAGCAAGGAACACAATGTCGAGATGCGCACCCGGGCCAGGAAATTCGGGCTGAGCCTGAACGAATACGGGTTCTCGCGACTCGGAGAGGAAGAGACCCGGGGGAAAGCCAAGAAGGTGGTCCCGTGCGACGACGAGGAAGGGATTTACCGGGCCCTCGAGCTGGAGTACGTTCCCCCGGAGCTGCGGGAAAACAGGGGAGAGATCGAAGCGGCAGTCGCGCACAGGCTCCCCCGCCTCATCGAACAGGGGGACATTCGCGGGACGTTCCACTGTCACACCACATACAGCGACGGTGTGAATTCACTGGAGCAGATGGCCGCCGGGGCAAAGTCTCTCGGATGGGAATACCTCGGCATTGCCGACCACAGCAAAGTGGCGGCGTATGCCGGTGGGCTGTCGAAGGAAAAGCTGAACGCCCAATTTCGGGAGATCGATCTCCTGAACAGCCGGGGGAAGGGCTTCAGGCTTCTGAAAGGGACGGAGTGCGACATACTCGCCGACGGGACGCTGGACTGGAGCGACAGCGTGCTCGCGTCGTTCGAGTACGTGGTTGTCTCGGTACACAGCAGCTTCAAGATGAGCGAACGGGAGATGACAAAGAGGATCGTCACGGCGCTGAAGCACAAACATGTGACGATGCTCGGACATCCCACGGGGAGGCTGCTCCTCGCGCGCGACGCCTACCCGGTGAACATGAAAGAAGTCATCGACGCGGCCTCCGATTACGGCCGGATCATCGAGATCAACGCACACCCGACCCGGCTCGATCTCGACTGGCGGCTCTGCGCGTACGCGAAGGAGAAGGGGGTCACGATCGCGATCAACCCCGACGCCCACACGGTGGAAGGACTCCGTGACGTCCGGTATGGCGTGGGAATCGCGCGGAAGGGAGGGCTCGGCAAGAGCGATGTGCTCAATACCCGGCCCCTGGCGGACGTGCTCGGGTATCTCTCCAAACAATGACACGGTGCGCTCATGGCAAGGTCACGCGGCACGTGGCTCGGTATTTCGCTTATCATCATCGGGATCATATTCCTTCTTGACTCCACGGGAGAATTCGACATAGCGGATCTGTTGAGGACGTACTGGCCGCTCCTGCTCGTGCTCTGGGGTCTGGCCATGCTCCGCCCGGGATTTCGCCGACCCCGCACCCTCGCAGATCCCCCTGTATTGGGAACCGCCCCGCGGGGCGGGAACATACATGAGGCGGAGTCTCTCCAGAGCTCGAACGTCTTCGGCGATGTCGACATCCGGGTGACCTCTCCCTCGTTCAGGGGGGGATCCGTCACGACGGTCTTCGGAGACATTATTGTGGATTGCCACCAGGGTGGTCTCGCCGACGGGGAACACCGGCTCACCGTGAGCGGGGTCTTCGGCGATTCCCGGGTGGTCGCCCCCCCCGGTGTTGCACTTGACATCACGGCCCACGTGCTCGTGGGGGATGCCACAGTCCTCGATCAGAAACGGGAAGGCATATCCGCATCCGTCAGGTACACAACCCCCGGATTTGACACCGCGCCGAAGAGGCTGCGGGTAAGCGTTTCACAGGTCTTCGGAGACATCGATGTCCGTCAGTAGCGTGAGCGGGAAGATGCCGAACGTGGAGTTCGTCCCGCTCGGAAGGGCAAAGGAAGTGAAACAGGGGGTGACGATCATCTCCGCGGCGAACCGGGCAGGCGTGCCGATAGGACAGTCGTGCAACGGGGATGGGATATGCGGCTGGTGCAAGGTGAAGGTCCTTCGCGGGATGGAAAACCTGAGTCCCCCGACGGCGCTGGAACTCCGGCTCATGGCCGCATGCGCATTTGCGCCCGACGAGAGGGCGGCCTGCCTTACGAAAATTGCGGGTGATATCACGGTCACAACCGGGTACTGGTGAAATGGCACGATTCGAACGTCATCTTTTTGTGTGCACGAATGAGCGCCCCGCCGGACACCCCAAGGGATGCTGTCGGGAGAAAGGCTCGGAAGAGATCAGGGCGGCGCTGAAAGCTGAGCTCAAACGCTGCGGCGTGGCGGGGATCGTGCGCGCGAACGCATCCGGCTGCCTTGATGCGTGTGAGTTCGGGGTGAGCATTGTCATTTACCCCGAGGGGATATGGTACGGCGGAGTGACGCTGAAGGATGTCCCGCAGATCGTCGAGCGGACGGTCCTGAACGGTGAAGTGATAGAACGCCTCCTGATCAGGGATCCGCGCTACGCTCCTCCGCACATGCAGTGTGCGATCCTCCCTCTCCCACCGAAAAGGGCCTGACACCATGAGCGTGTATACGGCATTCCCGCTGCCGGTGGTCACGTACAGCATACTCCACAGGCCGATGCCCGGTATTCCGCGCCAGGAGTACGAGGAGTCGATAGTGGAAATGCACCGGCGTGTGGAGGAGGAATCAGCCCGCTTCAGCGAACAGCATGCGAAGTTCCTGGCGGAGCTCTCCGTCCGGCAGGCGCAGAACCTCCGCGGGTCGCTCTCCGAGTTTCTCGAGACGCCGATCCGGTCTGACGATGCCGAGGTCCGGAGGATTTTTCGGGAGGCATTTGACGAACATCGCGGACTGGTGTCTGAAGGGGGCCCGAACGGGGCGATCCTTTCCTGGGCTGGCTATGCCGTTCCTCTCGCGGCCGGGCCGGCATGGCTGAAGAAACTGGAGGCCAACGGCCGCCGTGCCAGAAGGGTTCCCGGTCCGGATGTCCCGAAAGGGAACCCTGAGGTCTACGAGTCGGTGTATGTGGTCCGGGGGGGATTGAACCTTGATGTGCTCGAGCATGTCGTGCGTGACCGGCTCGGGATATACGCTTCGCCGCACGGGAAGCACGTCGCTCAGGCCGCACCCTTTGTGGTTGCGGCGCACAATCTGGTTCACGCGTCCGGGGCCGATTTCTGGAAGTCGCTCCCTTCCGCCTGGGGGGAAGCGGTGCTTTTTTTTGACAAACCGTCCGTTCCGTACGACCAGTTCCGGACGTCGCTCGCACCGGTGATCGATCGCGCCCTGTCCGGTTCGGGGGCTCCGTCTGCAATGCTCTGGCAGCGTAAACTCGGGCTCGGGCGGGGGAGTGAGTTTGCGCTCCGCCTCCTCCTCGCCGCACGCGAGGATGTCCCGGGCGTCATCGACCGGCTCCGGTCGGCGAACGACTCGCCGCTCGCGGGTCCGGCGTCCGGCGCAGATGCGAGTCTTCTCGTTAAAGAGTTTTTCCATCCCCGCTCCTCATGAGTCCACGATCAGGCCGGGGCGCCGGTGGCGCGCCAATCAGACGACCGTGGAGAGAGAATCCCGCACAAATGCGCGCGAGGGGGATCTCCGTACTCCGGACGCTCAGGAAACAGTTTCCTTCCGCGCACACCGCACTCCGCCATGAGAACGCCTTTCAACTCCTCGTGGCGACGATACTCTCCGCTCAGTGTACGGATGAGCGGGTCAATATGGTGACGAAAGACCTCTTTCGAAAGCATCCCGCGGCCGCCGATTTTGCGACGGTCCCCCGGGAGGTACTGGAGATTGAAATCCGTTCAACAGGGTTTTACAGGATGAAGGCGAAGAACGTCATCGCCTGCAGCAGCATGCTGTTGGAGCGTTTCGGGGGGGATGTTCCGCAGACGATGGAAGACCTCGTACACATCCCCGGCGTGGGGCGCAAGACCGCGAACGTCGTCCTGGGACAGGCATTCGGCATCACCTCGGGCGTGGTGGTGGACACGCACGTGCACCGGCTTGCACGGCGACTCGGGTTCACGAATGAGGATACGCCGGAGAAGATTGAGGCGGACCTCATGGCGCTCTTCCCGAAGAGGGATTGGATTGAGGTCGGGACGGTCCTTATTCTGCACGGAAGGAAAACCTGCAACGCGCGCAAACCTGATTGCCCCGCCTGCCCGGTGAATCACCTCTGCCCTTCTTCGGCGGTCTGAGAAGTCATCAGTTCTTCGAGATGATCTCGTTGTGCAGTGAGATGATGCACGACTGGCAGAAATGGAGGACCCTGTAATCGCCGACTTCCCGCTCGATGAGCTGGGACTTGTTGTACTGGGTCCGGCATACGGAGCACTTCTCCTTGTTGGCATCCTCAGGAGCCTTCCCCTGCCTGATGATAGCGCGGAATCCCACGAGTGATACCGCCAGGATTGTCGCCAGGAACAAAATAGCCAGTATGGAAAATGTCATTTGGAGTGTTGATCTTTTCAACTTTTGCGAACCGGGATTGTAGAACAAATATACACAGTTGCTTTCCTTTTTCAAATCTGCAAACACTTCATCTCCCGCCTCCTATCAGTGGGAATCCTCCTGCCGCTGAACGTCAGATTCAGGGAAATTCTCTGACAATCGCTCAATCTTCCGTCTGGCTTTTCCCCGGCTCGTCTCTGGCACACCTTATGCTCAAATGAAATGCGGTCTCTCCCCCGTTCCAACCATTGCCCAAGGGTCTTCATGTACATCATAGATTCCACAGAGCTCCAAAATCTGCTGGAGGAACTCATCTCGCGAGGATACCTGCTGATCGGTCCCACTGTGCGTAGCGGCGCGATTGTCTATGATTCGATCCGGTCCGTGGATGATCTTCCCCGCGGAATCGGGGACGAACAGCAGCCGTCCCGCTACAGGCTGAGGCGGCGCGACGACGCCATGTTTTTCGGTTTTGTGGTCGGCCCGGTCTCATGGAAAAAATTCCTCTACCCCCCGCGCCTGACAATGTTCAAGGCCGCAAAGGCCGGAAGGGGTTTTACGATAACCCCGGGCAGGACCGAGAACCCTCCGAAGAAGGCGTTCTTCGGGGTCAGGCCGTGCGAGCTGAGCGGGATACTCATGCAGGACCAGGTCTTTACGGCCGGGACGTATGTCGACAGGCCATACAAGGCGGCCCGCGACAACGCATTCATCGTTGCCGTGAATTGTACCGTCACCGGGGGAAACTGTTTCTGCGCATCGATGGGGACCGGCCCGGGTGCGACGAAGGGTTTTGACATAGCACTCACCGAGGTGATGGGAGGCGGAAAGCACTACTTCGTCGCCTCCGGCGGAACCCCGCGAGGGGAAGAAGTCCTGGAGGCCGTGCCGCACAGGGATGCGACGGAGCCGGAGAACAAGTCGGCCCTCGACGCCGTCTCGCGTGCGGCGAAGTCCCTGACGAAAAAGATGGATGTCCGGGATCTCCCGCAGGTGCTGAAGGATAATTTTGAACACCCCCGGTGGGACGATGTCGCCGGAAGGTGTCTTGCGTGTACGAACTGCACGATGGTGTGCCCGACCTGCTTCTGCTCCACCGTGGAGGATTCCACGGATCTCACCGGGATGCACGCGGAGCGGGACAGGAGATGGGACTCCTGCTTCACGATGGATTTCACAAAAGTCGCCGGGGGGAATATCCGTCCCTCCATCCGTGCCCGGTACCGCCAGTGGATGACACACAAGCTCTCGAACTGGATGGATCAGTTCGGCACGCTCGGGTGCGTCGGCTGCGGCCGCTGCATCACGTGGTGCCCTTCGGGGATCGATATCACCGCGGAGGTCGACGCCATCCGCGGAAACGGAGTTCACGAATAAGGAGCAGACATGCAAACAGAAAACCTCGCAGAAATTCTGCGCCAGCACCCGTTCCTTGCAGGATTGTCGGATTCCCACATGCAGGTCCTGATCGACTGTGCATCCAATGTACGATTCGCCGAGGGAGCACGCCTCATACAGGAGGGGGAGATTGCAAACAAGTTCTACCTGGTTCGCACGGGGCGTATCGCCCTGGAAACCGATGTCAATGCGCGCGGCAAGATCCGCATTCAGACCGTGGGTCCCGGCGATGTCCTCGGGTGGTCCTGGCTTATCTCCCCTTTCCGGTGGCACTTCAACGCGCTGGCCGTCGCCGAAGTCCGGGCGGTTACTCTCGACGGGGAATGCCTGAGGAAGAAATGCGAGCAGGATCATGACTTCGGATACGAAATGCTCTCGCGGTTCTCCCATGTGATGGAACGCCGCCTCGAGGCGACGAGGATGCAGCTCCTCGACCTGTATACGATTCCCCCGGGGGCCCAGGCATGAAGCACGAAACCATACCCGCCCCCGCAGCTCCGGGCGAAGGGCTCCGTATTCATACGGTGACGGTAAAGAAAGTGATATGGGAGACGGACGATACCTTCACGCTTCAGCTCGACTTGGGGGAGATGGGGGAGACGTTCAGCTTCCTCCCGGGTCAGTTCAACATGCTGTACGTGTTCGGACTCGGTGAGGCCGCAATATCGATAAGTTCGGATGCCTCGCAGGGAGGGACGCTGGCCCACACGATCCACAGGGTGGGAACCGTGACGAGCGGGCTCGCACAGGTGAAGCGGGGGGACGTGATCGGTCTCCGCGGACCGTTCGGAGCAAGCTGGCCGATCACCGCCGCCCGGGGTAAGGACGTGTGCATCGTGGCCGGGGGGATCGGTCTGGCCCCGCTCCGTCCCGTGATGTACGCCATGCTCAGGGAGAGGACGGCGTTCGAACGTATCATACTCCTGTACGGCGCCCGGAGTCCGCTCGATCTCCTGTACCGCGTCGAGCTCGAAGAGTGGGCGAAGGAGCACAATGTCGAAGTCCTTGTCACGGTGGACCGCGGCGACTCGTCGTGGAAGGGGTACATCGGGGTCGTTACGTCGCTCTTCTCGTACATCAAGCTCGATGCGCGCGCCACGGTCGGGTATGTGTGCGGACCGGAGACCATGATGAAATACACGATCGACGAGATGGAACGCCGGGGTCTCGCCGAAGACCAGATTTACCTCTCCATGGAGAGGAACATGAAATGCGCCGTGGGGTTCTGCGGGCATTGCCAGTACGGACCGGAATTCATCTGCAAGGACGGGCCGGTGTTCACACTGCCGCGCATCCGACACCTGCTCGACAAGAAGGAGCTGTGAGATGCCCCCGAAGAAACCAAAGCTCGCCGTTTTCAAATTCGCATCCTGCGACGGATGTCAGCTCTCCCTGCTCGACGCGGAGGACGAACTCCTCCTCGTCGCGGGTGCCGTCGATATCGCCAATTTTCCGGAAGCCAGCCGGCGCGTGGTCAGCGGGCCGTATGACATCGGGCTCGTCGAGGGGAGCATCACCACCCCCCATGATGTCGAGCGGGTGCGCGAGATCAGGAAACAGTGCCGGGTGCTGATCGCCATCGGCGCCTGCGCCACCGCCGGCGGGATTCAGGCGCTCAGGAACTGGAAGGACGTAAAGGAATTCACCCGCACCGTCTACGCATCGCCGGAGTACATCTCCACGCTCGACCGCTCGATGCCTGTCGGTTCGTACGTGCACGTCGATTTTGAGCTCCGGGGCTGCCCGATCAACAAACACCAGCTTCTGGAGGTGCTCAACGCGTATCTGAACAAGCGAAAGCCGACGATCCCGACGCACAGCGTCTGTTTGGAGTGCAAGCTTCGCGGGACCGTGTGCGTCATGGTTGCGCAGGGGACCCCCTGCCTTGGTCCGGCAACGCAGGCCGGGTGCGGGGCGATCTGTCCCACGTACGACCGCGGGTGCTACGGGTGTTTCGGGCCGATGGAGAACCCGAACACGGGCGCGCTCGCCGCACACTTCGGGGAGCTCGGGGAGTCGCGGCAGGACATCATGCTCGCATTCCGCGGCTTCAATGCCTACGCAGAGGCGTTCAGAAAAGAGAGTGACGCCCATGAATAACAGGGTCATACGGGTCGACCAGCTGGCACGTGTGGAGGGGGAAGGCTCGCTGATCGTAAAGGTGAACGACGGCAAGGTCATGGACGTCAAGCTCCGGATCTTCGAGCCACCCCGCTTTTTCGAGGCGTTCCTCCGGGGACGCAAGTTCACCGAAGCCCCCGACATCACGGCGCGGATCTGCGGGATCTGTCCTGTCGCCTACCAGATGAGCTCCGTGCTCGCCATGGAAGATGCGATGGGGCTCACCGTGGACGATCAGATCCGCCAGCTCCGGCGCCTCCTGTACTGCGGCGAATGGATCGAGAGCCATGTGTTGCACATGTACATGCTCCACGCCCCGGATTTTCTCGGCTATGAGGATGCACTCCTGCTTGCGAAAGACAAGCCGGAGCTGGTGGCGCGCGCGCTGAAAATGAAGAAAATCGGGAACGACGTGATGAACATTGTCGGGGGGAGGGAGATCCACCCGGTAAACGTCCGCGTCGGCGGGTTCTACCGCGTCCCCCGGAAAGAGGAGCTCGAGCCACTTGTCGAGCGCCTCAAATGGGGGCTGGACCAGGCGATCGACACGGCGAAACTGGTGTCGACGTTCGATTTCCCGGATTTCGAGACGGACTACGAGTTCGTTTCGCTGCGCCATCCGGAGGAATACCCCCTCATGGGGGGCAGGATCGTGACGAGCAGCGGGCTGGATATCAGCATCCGGGAATACGAGTTCCATTTCGAAGAGCGTCACGTCCCTCATTCAAACGCCCTCCACGGGCTGGAACGGGGGCACGGGCGGTATTCGGTGGGCCCCCTGGCCCGGTTCAACCTCAATTTTGACCGGCTCTCACCGCTTGCCAGGCAGGTTGCCGGGGACGTGAAAATCGGGCCCGTGGTGAAGAACCCGTTCAAGAGCATCATCGTCAGGGCGATCGAGACTGTCTACGCATACGAAGAGGCTCTCCGCATTATCCATGCATACGAGCCTCCCGCCTCCCCTTCACATGCGCTCACCGCATCCGCCGGCATCGGATGCGGAGCGAGCGAGGCCCCCAGGGGGATGCTCTACCACCGGTACAGGGTGACCGACGACGGTCTCATCCGCGACGCAAAGATCGTCCCGCCGACGGCCCAGAACCAGCCTACCATAGAGGAAGACGTCCGGCTCTTCGTCACCAAATTCGCGGGGCTCCCCCGCGAAGAACTGACCTGGAAGTGCGAGCAGGCGGTCCGGAACTACGATCCCTGCATCTCGTGCGCAACGCACTATGTTCAACTGGAAATCACGTGAACGGCATGTCCGGGCAGAACCTGCTTATCGGGGTCGGGAACGAGTTTCGCAACGACGATGCCCTGGGGATACTGGTGGCGCGCGAAATCAGGCGCCGGAACCTCGCCGGGGTCACCGTCGTGGAACGTTCCGGAGAGGGTACGGCGTTAATGGATACGTGGGCCGGTGCGGAACTTGTCATCGTCGTGGACGCCATTATCTCGGGGAAGGCTCCCGGGGTCATACACCGCCTGGATGCGGCGCGCGATGAAATCCCGCGGGGTTTCTTCCATTATTCCAGTCACGCCTTCGGCGTGGCCGAAGCCGTCGGGATGGCCAGGGAGCTCAATCTCCTTCCCGCGCATGTGATCATCTACGGCATCGAGGGGAAGGAATTCGGGGAGGGGGTCGGGCTCTCCGACCAGGTCGTGAAGAACATCCCCGAACTGATCACAATGATCGAAGAAGATCTCCACGCTTTTCATGCCGCGTAAGGGGTCCCTCACAGTACCCAGGCACCAAAAAACGACCAGAGGAGGAGTACCGTGCGACGAGAGGAAGCCCTTGCATTGCTCTTTGAGTACACGAAAGGCGACAGTCTACGGAAGCACGCGCTGGCGGTCGAATCGGCGCTGAGGGCCTATGCTGCGAAGGAGGGGGCCGACGCAGAACTCTGGGGGATCACCGGTCTCCTGCATGATTTCGATTACGAGATGTACCCCGCCTACCCGGACCACCCGATGAAGGGCTCGGCCATACTCGAATCGAAAGGCTACCCCCCGGAAATGCGCACGGCGATTCTCGGGCATGTCCCCGCCACGAATGTCCCCCGCGACTCCCGGCTGGCGAAGGTGCTTTTTGCATGTGATGAGCTGTGCGGGTTCATCGTTGCCTGCGCGATGGTGCGTCCGAACAAACTGGCAGATCTCGGGGCGTCCTCCGTGAAGAAGAAACTGAAGGACAAGGCGTTCGCCCGGGCGGTGAACAGGGAGGAGATCCACAAAGGCGCGGAGGAGCTCGGCGTGAACCTGGATGAGCACACGGCGTTTGTCGTGGAGGCGCTGAAGACTGTTGCCGGGGATCTCGGCCTCGCCTAGAGGCCCCGGCGTTCCTTACCAGGCGTCGAATGCGAACCCCAGCCCCCACCGGTCGGCCCGCACGTAATAGTACTGGCTGAAGACTTCCAGCCCGTGGTAGTAACAGCCGTAGAGCCGTATCCCCGTTCCATCCCACTCTCCGAACTTCACCCCGAATTCCACGCTGTTCGTGCCGTACGTCACCGGTATACCCGTGATGGCGAGATTGTCGGCGATGAACGCGCTCAGCGGCCGTCCGCCGAACGGCCCGACGAGGCCGGTGGAATGGAGCTCAAAGCCGTGAAGTGTGCCGTACCGTGAGAGGTTGGCCGGCCGCACGAGCGTCGCGTAGCTGAATCCGGAGTACGCGCTCAGAGAAACGATTCTCCCGGGCCATGTGTAGAGTCCTGTCAATTCGCCGAAATCGCGTGTATAAGGAATCGGCTGCTTGTTGTCCCTCCATTGCATGGTGACTCGATCCCAGTGTCCGTCAATGAGATGTCCGCTGATGTGAAGGAGGCGCAACCGGAGCGAGAGGTGCCCGTCCTCCCCCGGGGCGACATAGACGATGTGCCCGCCGAAGAAACCGTCGACTGCGTCCACCTGCAGACGCAAACCCTCGGCGCTCGTCGTGAGTGCGTACGTAAACAATTCGGCGCCTATTCTGAGCCTCCCCCCGGGGGAGTCGGTCCTGCATTCCAGGAAATCCAGGCTGCTGCCGATATCGAGCTTGAGCCTGGATGTCCCGGCCTCTTTCTCCACGCCGACGCGCGGTTCCTGGTAGTTCGCACGCAGGGGTGGAAAAAGGGTCCCGCCCGGCAGGAATGTCGTTCCGGACGCGGGCGAGGGAGGAACTGCCGGAGGATTTGCCGGAGAATATGCCGGAGGGGATGCCTGAGGGGATGCCTGAGGGTATGACTGTGCCGTCGAGCACGCGGCCCGGAGCATCAGCACTGTGAGCAGAACCAGGGATCGCATAGACGGCGGACGGATGAAGGGGGACGAATAGTGACTAAAGGAAAGAAGCGAAGCTCGAAGCCCAGATGCAAGCCCGGATGCAACCCCGGATTCGACCCGCGAGGATTCGCCCCTCACCCGCACACATTGAATCTGAATCGATTGTTGAGTACATTGACGCGACATTGTACACACTTATGGAGTCCTGCATGAAAACACCGGCGCTGCTTCTGATAATGGTGGCCTTCTGCGCTTCCCTTGGTCTGGCGCAGGATGAAGTGATCCCCCCCAAGCGCTCTCACATGGCGAAAGTCGGCCTCTTCGGCGGCTTCACGCCCGGCATGATATTCCCCAACGTCAAACCGATCAACGATTTCCTTGTTGCCGGGGGCGCCGCTCCCCTCAAGGATAACGGCGTGTTCATGGTCGGTGGTACGGGGGCCGCGTACATCATGATCGTCCCCAACCTGCGCCTGGGGGGGCTGGGCATGAGCGGCTCGATCAGCAGCACCTCCCTCGAAGTGGCGACGAACATCCGGCGGGACGTGCAGCTCAAGATCGGGTACGGCGGAGTGACCGTCGAATATGTCGTGCCGATCATGGAGCATTTCGATTTTGCCTTCGGGACAATGCTGGGGACCGGGGGGATGGACCTCACGATCAGGAAGAGCAATGGAGGGAGCAATACGTGGGGCGCGGAGCAGGTGTACCTGGGCGGAAGCGGGATCCCGGTTTATACGCCGTCCGGTGCTTTGCTGGGATCTCCACCCAACAACGTGACACGCATTCTCACGGGTTCGTTTTATATGATCATCCCCTCCGTGAGTTTCGAATACGCTCTGACGGGCTGGCTTGCTCTCCGGCTCGGGGCCAGCTACGTCGGGATGGTGGGACCCTCATGGAAGATTGATTCAAACTATGATCTGCTCGGCGTCCCCTCGGACGTGAATGGGAATGGGTTCATGGCCAACCTGGGGCTCCTCGTCGGCACGTTCTGACTGAGTCGGGGGATGCACGTACGGGGTGAGGAGCGCCCGGGCGGATAAGGACTATTCCTCTTCCTTGAACTGCCTTGTCTTCCACTCACCGAAGAGGTCCCGGCACTTCGAGCGCTGGTACTTTCCGGTCGATGTCACCGGGACATCTCCCCCGAAGACCACCACTTTGGGCGATTTCGTATAGGGGAGATGCCTCCTGCATGCGTTGATGACCTGCTGCTCCGAGAGGATGATGCCCGGTTTCAGCTTCACGTACGCTCCCACCTCTTCCCCGTACCAGTCATTCTCGAACCCCACGGCGATCCCCGTTTCGATCCCCGGGAGACTCATGAGCACCTCGTCGATTTCAAAGGGTGAGATGTTCACGCCCCCCCGGATGATGAGCTCCTTTATCCGCCCGGTGATGAAGAACTGCTTCCTCCCCTGTTCGTCGTAGAGGTAGAAACCCTCGTCGCCGCTCCTGAACCAGTTGTGCGTGAACGCCGCTTCGTTGGCGGGGGGGTCATCGAAATAGCCCGCCATGACGTTGTGTCCGCGTATGACGATTTCCCCCTTTTCCCCCTCGGGGCGCTCGTTCCCCTGCTCATCCTGTATCGCCATCTCGTTCACCGGGAGCGGGACTCCTATCGAAGGGAACCCGTGAGCGGACATCCATTCCCTGTGCTCGGACCGGGAGAAGTCGATGGGGAGGAAACAGGAATAACAGGTTGTCTCGGAAAGGCCGTACCCGTGTATGATGGGGATGTTGAACGCCTGTTCGAACTTCTGGGCGAGCTCCACGGTCAGCGGACCCGCCCCGCAGATCAGGTGCCGGAACTGTGCCAGCTTGTACGCCTCCATGTCGAGCTTTGCGTGGAGGAGAAACTGGAGCAATGTGGGGACGACACTGACGACGGTCACCCGTTCGATGCTGATACGCTCGAAGAACCGGTCGGCGTTGAATTTCTGGTTGAGGACGACGCCCCCACCCGCATACAGCGGCGTCATGAGCGTGACGACGATGCCGTTCACGTGATGGATCGGGAGGACACACATCATCCTCTGGTCGTCCGAGAACCTGTGCCACTCGGCGATGCCCATGGCATCGACGAGGAGATTGTACTGCACGAGCACCACTCCCTTCGGGTTGCCTGTGGTCCCCGATGTGTACACGATGAGCGCGACGTCTTCCAGCTCCGGTGCCGAGGGGGGGTGAAAAATGTGGGAATGCTTCTGTACGGCAGTCCGGAAATGGGTCAGGTCCGGATGCACATGCTCACCGGCCTCCACGATCTGCCGGAGATCGGGAAGCTCCGCCCTGAACCCTGCAATCCTCTCTACGAACTGGTCGCGCACGAAGGCGAGTTTCGCGCCGGAATTCCGGAGTACATAGCTTATCCGCCTGTCGTCCTCCCCCGCATTGACGGGGACGAGGGCCGCCCCCAGAAGAAATGCGGCGAAGTACTGGATGACGGTTTCGGAGTGATTGAACGAGACCGTGGCGATGCGGTCCCCCCTGACGATCCCCGCCGACCGGAGGAAGTTTGCCGTCCTGCAGGCCTCCTCATAGAATTCCCTGTACGAGAGCTCGGTCCGCCTGCCGCTGTCGCTGTAGTAGATGAGGAAGGACTTCTCCTCGTACGCCTCCGCCTGCCGGGCCAGCAGGTCGCCGATGTTGGCGTACGGGACGAGCGGTTCGGTAAAAGGGACACTCCCCACCGAGCGCGCACGATGGATTTTCTCGAGCAGGGCGGGCGAAAAATCGGACATCCGGGCCACCTCACTGAAAAGTTCTACTCACGCCAGTTCAATCCTTTTTCTCCCGCAAGGGGGGACGGGGCATATCGAACATGTCCGTCGTCCTGACATACGTCGATCCCCCCATGCGCCCGATGGGATGCAGGGCGCCGGGGTCGATGGTGTCCCCGTCAAACAGACTGTCATCAATGTGAAAGAGAAGTACTTCCCCCAGGACAAGGCTCCCGCCGAGAGGGAGGGCGCTGACATGGACGACCTGCAGAAGGCGGCACTCCATGCACGCCTTCGATTCCAGGACGCGCGGCGGCGCCACAATCTCCGAACGAACCGGCGTGAGGCCCGAGAGCGCGAACTCATCCACATCGGGCGGAACCTCGGCGGAGCAGGCGTTCATCTGCCGTGCTATTCCTTCGGAGACGATGTTCAGGACGAACTCTCCCGTCGCCTCGATGTTCAGGAGCGTGTCCTTCTTCGAGCCGTCTCTCCCCCGGATCATGGGGGAGAAACAGACCACGGGTGGGTTGGCGCTGACGGCCGTGAAAAAACTGAACGGTGCGAGGTTCCGCATTCCCTCACGGCTCAGGGACGAGACAAACGCGATGGGCCGGGGAACGATCAACGCGGTCATCAGCCTGTACACGTCACGGGGTGCGCGTCCGGACGGAAGAATCGTCATGGGGCAGCGGGCCCCGCCCAGGATTTCCAGTAGTCAGGCCATTCCGCCGCCTCCCCGGCCGGGAGCACGTCGATCGGGTTGAGCCCGTCGAGCATCACGGCGTATTCGTCGGTGTGCGTCTTGTTCTTTTGCCCTGCGAGCGCCTTCGGGTGGGGACCGTGATGGATGCCGCGCGGGTGGAGTGTGACCATGCCGGCCTTGATGTTGTCACGGCTGAAGAAGTTCCCGTCGTGGTAGAATATGAATTCGTCGTAGTCGGTGTTCCGGTGGAAAAACGGGACACGCAACGCGTCGGGGTCCTCCTCGAGGGGGCGGGGGACGAAGCTGCAGACCACCGCTCCCTGCGTGACAAACGTCGTGTGGGCGCTCGGCGGGAGGTGCGCCCGGTGGCTCATCACGGGGCGGATATCACGCAGGTTGATCTTCCACGCGGTCAGGTCCCCCTTCCAGCCCACCACGTCCATCGGGTTGAACGGGTACACGACCGAAGAGAACTCCTCGCCGGCCTTGATCCTGATCTCCCATTCACGGTCATCGTCGAGGTTCGGTAGTGGTTCCGGGGTGACGATCACGGCCGGATCGTAGAGCGCGTGCTGCCCGATCAGCCCCTTGTCGGGCTGTTCGAACTCCGTCTTCGATTCGATGATGAGAAAGAAGTTGTCTGAAACCTCGGGCACCACGCGGTACGTGACAGCCCTCGGAAGGATGATATAGTCCCCCGGCTCAAACGTGAGCGGGCCGAAATCGGTCTCGATCACTCCCCTCCCCCGGTGGATGAAGTAGAGCTCGTCCCCGTCCGCATTCCTGAAATAGAACGGCATCGGGGCGGAGCGCCGCGAAACCGACAGCCGGACGTCGCCGTTCCCGAGAAACGGGACGGGGGACCCCTTCGGATCATCCATGTCGGTGGGGTGGAGCTTGTTGCAGTCGATGCAGTGGGGCCGGAGCTTCCCTTCGAAGCGGATCCATCCCGTCGGTGGGTGCGTATGGTAGAGATGGGCGGACTTTCCGTAGAACCCCCTTCTCCCGTGTTCCTCCTCAAACGTGCCTTCGGGCAGCCCCACGTGGGCCTGCTGAGCGGTCTTCCCCTTCTTGAGCGGGTACATGGACAGGCGTCTCCTTCACAGTGTGGCTGTTCATTTTGCGGCTGCTCGGGACTCGGGCGTTATTCCCGGAGTACCCTGTTGCGCAGGACGCCGATCTTCTCAATCTCCAGCTCGATCACGTCGCCGGGTTTGACCCAGCGATCCAGTTCCAGGCCGCATCCCGTGCCGACCGTGCCGGATCCGAGAACGTCCCCCGGGTGGATCATCTGGTCACGGGAAAGGAATTCGATCATCTGTTCGAATTTCCAGTGAATCGAGGATGTGTTCCCCCGCGACCACTCCTCGCCGTTGATCCGTGCGGTCATGGCAAGCTTGTAGGGGTCGCCGATCTCGTCCATGGTGACGAGAACAGGGCCCATGGCCGTGCACCAGTCTTTCCCTTTGGCGGGACCGAGCCGGACGCGCATCTCCCGCCGCTGCATGTCCCGTGCGCTGAAGTCGTTCATCACCGTGAAGCCGGCGATGTACTCCCGTGCGCCTTCCACGGGAACATTCCGACCGGTCTTCCCGATCACCAGCGCGATCTCGAGCTCATAGTCGAATTTCTCCGTGAAGGAGGGCCAGAGGACGTCGTCCTCCGGGCCGATGATGTTCTGGCGGCTGCTTGAATAGTACACCGGGATCTCGTACCACTCCGGAGGCATCGGCTCGCCTCTCTTCTCGAACCCCTTCTTCACGTGCGCCTCGAAGGCGTAGAAATCGCGCACCGACGGTGGCTCCGGCAGCGGGGGTCGCATGCGGACGCTCCCCCCCCCGTACACGAGCGTTTCGTCATTGAGGCCGGTGGGAGGGAGGCGGCCCCCCGCACATTCCTGCTCGAGCGCGGCGAGTGTCGCACGTGCAAACCCCATCGATGTGTCCCCGCCCCTGAGAAATTCGAGGAGCGAGTCGGGCACGAGCACGTCAGCGAGTGTCGAGGGACGGACTTCACCCTTGCGGGCGAGATGCCAGGCGCAGGCGAAATTCATGTCCACGATCCCCCCGGGGATGACGGCCCCGAAGCGTGTGTGTCGCCCGAGGCTGGTGGCGACCTCGAATGTGCAGAGTTTCATGAGCGCTCGGTCAAAGATTGCCCCGGAGGGCCTGTTCCCGTTCGATCGCCTCGAACAGGGCCTTGAAATTCCCCTTCCCGAAACTCCTGCTCCCTTTCCTCTGTATCACCTCGAAAAAAAGTGTCGGGCGGTCCTGCACCGGTTTGCTGAATATCTGGAGCATGTACCCTTCGTCGTCCCTGTCGACGAGGAGCCCGAGACGCTCGAGCGCTTCGAGAGGCTCGTCGATCCTGCCGACACGTCCCGTCATCTCACGGTAGTACGACGGGGGGACCCTGAGGAATTCGACCCCCTGCGCACGGAGTTGTTCCACCGTGTCGATGATGCTCTCCGTGGCGCACGCGATATGCTGCACCCCGGGGCCCTTGTAGAACTCCAGGTATTCCTCGATCTGTGATTTCTTCTTCCCGTGCGCGGGTTCATTGATCGGGAACTTGATCCTCCCGTTCCCGTTGGCCATCACCTTTGACATGAGCGCCGAGTAGTCGGTGCTGATATCGTTGTCGTCAAAATGCTGGTACAGGCGGAATCCCATGACGTTCTCGTAAAAACGCACCCACGCGTTCATCTCGCCCCATCCCACATTCCCCACCATATGATCGATGTACCTGAGTCCGGCCGGTCGTGCGACCGGGTCGGGGCCCGGCACCGGGCGGTAGCCCGGGAGGAAGACTCCCCGGTATGCCTTCCGCTCCACGAATGTGTGCAGGGTGTCGCCGTACGCCGCGATCGACGAGCGGGTCACCTCACCTGCTTCGTCCTTCAAGACCTCCGGGGGGAGAATCCCCTTCGCTCCCCGTTCGGTGGTCTCCCGGTATGCCGAACGTGCGTCGTCCACCCACAGGGCAATGTCCCGGACGCCGTCGCCGTGCCTCCTGACGTGCTCGGCGATCGCGCTCTCCCCATCGAGGGGGGTGGTCAGCACCAGGCGGACCTTGTCCTGCTGCAGGACGTAGGACGCCCGATCGCGCATCCCCGTTTCGGGTCCGGCATATGCCACCAGGGAGAAGCCGAATGCCGACCGGTAGAAATGGGCGGACTGTTTCGCATTCCCGACGTAAAGCTCGACGTAATCCGTACCGTTGATCGGAAGGAAATCTTCCATGAAAGACTCTCCGCTTTTTCATTGCATGCCCCCCCCGATCTCTCAGGGCGGGAGGTTCGATCAGGGAATGACGGTCGCCTGGTGCATCGTCGCCAGGACGCCCTTCAACGCCCCGAGAAGAATCCGGTTCTGATCCTCTGTGCCTATGGTGATCCTGACGCAATGGGGGAGCCCAAATGCCCGCAGCGGGCGGATGATGACGCCGTGCGAGAGAAGCCCGCCGTAGAGGGCATTGACGGCCTCTTCGTTTGCAAGCGGAACGCAGACGAAATTCGCCTCAGTACTGATCGTCATGAGTCCGAGTGCGTGAAGGAGTGGAATCAGCGAGCGTTTTCCTTTTTCGTTGACTTCGAGCGTCCGTCGCAGGAACGCCTCATCCCGGAGTGCACCGATGCCGGCTGCCTGTGCGAGGGTGCTCGGCTCGAAGGGGAGCTTCACCTTCAGCAGGTTTGTGATCAGTGAGTCGTGAGCGAAGCCGTACCCGATCCTCACCCCGGCGATGCCGAAAGCCTTGGAAAAGGTCCGCAACGTGATGACGTTGTCGTACCTGTAGGCCATGGAGTCCGGGTAGTCCGGGCTGCGCTGCGCGTATTCGAAGTATGCTTCGTCGAGTATGATGAGGACATGAGAGGGGACGCGTTTGATGAATGCGTCGAATTCAGCCTTCGTGAAAATGGTGCCGGTGGGGTTGTTGGGGTTTGCGAGGTAGATGATCTTCGTGTGTTCGTTGATGCGCGACGCTATGGCCCCGAGATCGAAGTGGTACTCCTTCAGGGGGACGGTGACCAGCCTGGTTCCCCGGGAGCGGGCCAGGACATAGAAGCCGACAAATGTCCCTTCGGAGGTGAGCACCTCGTCGTCGTCGCAGAGGAAGGCCCGGATGATGTTCGACATGATCCCCTCGGAGCCGCTCCCCGCTATGACGTTGCCGACTTTCAGGCGGAATCGTCCGGCAAGGACCTCACGCAGCTCAAGCCCGCCGTTGGGGTAGCGGTGGAGATCCTGCTCGTGGTGCCGCATTTCTTCGAGTGCGAGGGGGGAAGGACCGAGCGGATTTTCGTTGGATGCCAGCTTCACCACATTGGTGATGCCGAGTTCCTTTTGCAACTCGGCGATCGGCTTCCCCGGTTTGTAGGGCTCCAGGGATTCTATGTAGGGCGGAACGAGCCTCAAGGGAAGCGGCAACGGGTGAGAGAACAGATCAATGCGCAAAGATAGCAATCCGGTCAGGGAAATGCAAGGCGCGGCGGGGTCGCTTCCTTGACAATCCGGCGTCGAATAGTTACCATTGGGGCCAGCACATGACCAACCTCCCCCCGGCAAGGCCCCGCCGATGATTCCCCTCCGGGATACCATCAAGTCGAAGACGGTCCCGTTCGTGAATTATATTCTCATCGCGCTCTGCGGAGCCGTGTTTCTCTATGAGCTGTCCCTCGGCGCGAAGCTGGGGCAGTTCATCCGTGCGACCGGCGTAACACCGGCGGATATTTCCGCATCGCTCCTCCAGGGGCACATGGTGGTGCGGCCCGCCCTCACGCTTCTTTCCTCCATGTTCATACACGGAGGATGGATGCACCTGCTCGGCAATATGCTCTTCCTGTACATATTCGGAGACAATGTCGAAGACCGCCTCGGGCATGGATCCTATCTGGTCTTTTACCTTCTCTGTGGAGCGGGCGCGGCACTTGTGCAGGTTTACGCGCAGCAGAATTCGACCGCTCCGCTCATCGGGGCGAGCGGGGCAATCTCCGGAATCCTGGGGGCGTATTTTCTCCTGTATCCGCGTGCCCGCGTGCTGACATTGATACCGCTTTTTGTCTTTTTCCCCGTCGTGGAGCTTTCGGCCTTCTTCTTTCTGGGGTTCTGGTTCCTCCTCCAGTTCGTTCAGGGTGCTCTCTCGGCAGCCGGGGGAGACGCCGCCGCGGGGGGAGTTGCCTGGTGGGCCCATGCGGGGGGATTCGTGGTGGGGGCGGTGCTCCTCCCGGTGTTCCTCCTTCTCCGGAGGTTGTGACGGGCATCCTTTTTTCTTGTGTCGATTTTTTCTATCTTCGGAGCACCGCGGGCTTCCAGCCGTGCGGGCTCTTCCGGACAGCTTCCTTTTTCACGATCCCATGATCCGCGTACTTATGCTTCTCATTTTCACCTTCGGGTCCGCCTGCGGGACTTTACGCGCTCAATTTGAGGGTGTGATTGAAAGCAGGAATATATCGACGGATGAAACCGGCGACGGACAGCAATCCGTGATGACGATGTGGATCAAGGGGACGATGGCGAGGATTACAAATACGGCGACGTCGACGACTCCCGCCAGCACGATGATCTACCGCTCCGACCTCCGCGTGATCCGGATGTTGAACGACGACAATAAGACCTACTTCGAGATCCCGCAGGGGAAAACGCGGACGGATTCGCCCGCAGAGGCGGTTGAACATGCAGCGGTGAAGAAGACAGGAAAGACGAAGAAGATCCTGGGCTACCGGTGCGAGCAGTTCCTGATAGGGCAGGGGGAGGCGGAGACGGAGATCTGGGGGACCAGGGATCTGCGGGGACTTTCCGCGTCGCTGGCCCGGGCGCTGGGGGAGGAACGGACGGGGCAGGGGACCGCCTGGAACGATGAGCTCACAAAGCTCGGCATATTCCCGCTGCTCGCGAACACGCGCCTCGAGGGGAAGATCCTGGAATCTCAGGAAGTTGTGAAGATCGAAAAACGGCCCCTCGCGGAGGACCTATTTTCGCTCCCCGCCGGATACAAGAGACAATCGGTCGGCGACATTCTCAAGTAATTACAGGAGCTCTGCCCATGGATTTCTTGTCGTTTCTCGGACTCAGGAAGCACGACGGGAGGAAGGTCAGGTTCAGGGACACGCTTCGTTCCATTCCGATCTTTTCGGAGCTTGGACGTCGTGAGCTGGCCTCGGTCGAGCGGATACTCCACAAGCGGGAGTATTCAGCGGGGGAGGTCATTTTCCGCCAGGACGAGCCCGGGCTCGGGATGTACATCATCGAGACAGGCCGGGTCAGCATTCTGACGGACGACTCCCACAACAGCATGACCGAGCTTGGCGACGGCGAATTCTTCGGAGAGCTCCCACTCCTTGATGGCGGGAGCCGGTCTGCGACCGCAGTGGCGAAAACCCCCTGTCGCATATTCGGCTTCTTCCAGCCCGACCTCTTCGCCCTGATCGAGCGGAACCCCCGGCTGGGCGTGAAAATCGTCCTCAGCCTCGCCGCCATCATCGGGATGAGACTCCGCGCGGTGAATGACAGGGTGCAGACGCTGCTTACGGAGGGAACGCCCCCCGCCGCTACGGCCAGGCATTCCCGGCCGAAGAAATCCGAAGAAGGATCGAGGCGCTTATGAATCCGGCACGTTCTCTCGTCCTCAACCGGTGGCTTGCCTTCTCAGGCCTCGCGCTCCTGATCCTCCTTCTCCTTCTGGTTCCCGGCGTCGTGAAGATGATCGTCGTGGCGTTCCTGCTTGCATACATATTCGATCCCATCGTGACTGCGATCGAAGTGCGGGGACTTTCCCGCACGGCAAGCACCGTCGTGTTCTTTCTTTTCGTCATTTCGATTGCATGGATATTGATCAGCATACTGACGCCGGTAGTCTATAATCAGATCATGACACTGCGCAGCGGGGCGGGTTCACGGCAGACCTCGGAGGTGATTCTCCGCCTTCAGGCCGTCGTTCGCGCGAAGCTCGGGTTCATCGGGCTGGGGGAAGTCAATCTGCAGGAAAAAATCGAGCAATTCAGCGCATACCTGAGCGATACGATAGTGGATTTCATACTCCACGAAGGGCTTTCGATCATCCTCTATGCCGTGACGGTCCCCTTCCTCGTCTTCTTTTTCCTTAAAGACGGTCGCGAGATGAAAAAGATGTTCATCGGCATCGTGCCGAACAGGTATTTCGAGTTTGCCCTTGACCTCCTGTACAAGATGGACATCCAGCTGGGGAATTACCTCCGGAGCCAGTTCACGGATGCCGTGGCGTTCGGGATTCTGGCGACGATCGCCCTCTGGCTTCTGGGGGTGAAGTACTTCCTTTTCATCGGCGTGTTCGCGGGACTCGCGAATCTGATCCCGTATGTCGGCCCGATTGCAGGCGCCCTCCCGGCCGTTGCGGTGGCGCTGTTCGATGCGGGGGACGTGACGCTGGCGCTCCAGATCGTTCTTGCGTTCATCATACTGAAGCTCACCGACGACATGCTGGTCCAGCCCCTCCTCGTTGCGAAAGGGGTGCACCTTCATCCCCTACTCGTCCTCCTCGCGATTATCATCGGGGGGGAGCTCTTCGGCATGCTGGGGATGCTGCTGGCAGTCCCTGCGACCGGCTTTGTCAAAGTAGTCCTCCAGGAGAGCATCGTGACGCTCAAGAAATACCGGTTTACAGACTGAGGGGGGCGGGAAAACGCGAGCGGCGAAAGCCCCACCAGGGATGGCGGGGCTTTTTTTCGGATTATTCCTTGTTTGCTTTGATCCAGGGCATGTAGAAATGCAGGTCGGTGAACCCTGACCGGTTGCAGGAGTCGAATTGCAGGAGACTGGCGGCTACTGCAAAGCAACCCATAAGTGCCCAGACGATGCAGAGTGCCTGATGCTGATGGTAGAACGGTAGAAACGCTCCCGACTCCGTCCCGTATGTCAGGGACATAAAGAGAATGGGGAGATAGATCGGACAGTAGAAAATCCAGGGATACAGTTTCGATTTGAGTGGCACGGGTAGCTCCTTTTCGTACCCTAAGATAGGAACTTCCCCTTGATAGTCAGTGACTTGTAGCACAGGTCATGAGAATATGCTTCAACCGGCAACATGTGGGCTTCCGGCCGGTGTGATGGGTATCCTTGACTCTTGCTGAGCGAGTCGATAGTTTACGGACGTGTTCATTGAGGAGTCGGCGCTATCTGCTATGTGGCTGCGGATGGTGGCCGACTTTTTGCGTCTGTCAGGGCGACACTGCAACCTTGATGAGGGCCAGACGGTCTGCCCGCATCAACATGAGGCATAGTCATGAAAGCGATGTTGTATTCTTCGTTGAGTGCTGCAATCCTGCTCGTTTCACTCCCTCCCTCGTCAGACGCCCAATGGGTCCGAACCAATGGACCCTTTATGGGGTATTTCTATGGTGTCGGTGTCAATGGGACGAATCTCTTCGCAGGCGGCGGTGATGGGGGAGGCTTGTTTCGTTCCACTGATGGCGGCGCAAGCTGGACTGCGATAAATCAAGCCTGGAATACCTCAAATCTCACGGTGTGCGGAACAAATCTCATTGTGGGCAATACCGGGATCTATCTTTCCTCCGACAATGGGACAAGCTGGACTCTGGTCTTCGTTCTCCCCACTGGCCCACACGGATCACAAAATGTTGTAAGCAGTTTCGCTGTCAGCCGGACGAGCATTCTTGCCGGGTATAACGGTGGTTTAGCTTTGTCCACCAACAGCGGCGCGACTTGGACGGCACTCAATATCGGTCCCTACATTGGGCCTAGGTCGATTACTGCTGCCGCGTTCATTGGGACGAAACTCTTTGCGGCCCCTACCCGAGATGTTGGATATTCTAATTATGACGGGGTGTTTCTTTCCGACGATAACGGTGCGAGCTGGAATCGAGTCAGCTCGGGCCTTCCGGATCTTGACATCACTTCTCTTGCTGCAAGCGGAACAAATCTCTTTGCGGGGACTGATGGTGGTGTTTTTCGTACCACCGATAATGGTACAAACTGGACTGCGGCTGATTCAGGATTAACGTACCCGTATGTCGTGTCCATTGCTGTCAGCGACACGAATCTTTTTGCCGGTACTTATGGCGGTGGGGTCTTTCTTTCTACTGATGACGGGACGAGCTGGAGTGCAGTCAACTCAGGCCTGACGAATCCAACCGTTTTGTCTCTTGCTGTCAATGGGACGAATCTCCTCGCGGGCACGTTTAAGGGTAGCGCCTATCTTTCGACCAATAACGGGACGAGCTGGACGGAGGTCTTCCCGGGTACAAAGACGTTGGAAGTCACATCATTTGCTGTCATCGGAACTACTCTTTATGCGGGTACGTATATTAACGGCGTGTATGTTTCCACAAACAGCGGTGCAAGCTGGGCTGCACGAAATTGGGGCTTAACAGACAGGACTATCACGTCCCTTGCAGTCATTGGGACGAATCTATTTGCAGGGACTGAGACCGGTGTGTTTCTCTCCACGAATAGCGGCGGAACCTGGACTCCGGCAGACTCAGGTCTGACAAATCCATCTGCTTCGTCCTTCGCCGTGATCGGACCGAATATCTTTGCGGGCACCTATTACAACGGCGCCTACGTTTCCACTAACAATGGGACGAGCTGGACTGCTGTCAACAACGGGCTTACAGACAGCCTCGGCAGGCCTTTGACTGTCGTGTCTCTTGCTGTCGGGGGAACTGACCTCATTGCAGCCACCGCATCTGAGCCGTGGGGAGGAGGCGTCTTTCGTTCGACCAACATGGGCGCAAGCTGGACCTGGGCCAACGCGGGCTTGCCTGCGGACACTACCGTCTCGGCCCTTGCCGTCTCCGGCACGAATCTTTTTGCTGGGACTATTGCCGGCATTTTCCGCTCGACTAACAACGGGACGAGCTGGGCGTTGGTCAACTCAGGGATAACTCCCTATTGCTTGGCTGCCAGTGGAACGAACATCTTTTCGGGCACTAACGGCTACGGCCCTTTTTACGGCGTTTTTCTTTCCACCGATAGCGGGACGAATTGGACAGCTGTCAACTCAGGCTTTTCGGGGCCGGGAGTTTTCTCTCTTGCTGTCATTGGGACAAATCTCTTCTTGGCGAGTGATGGCGTTTGGAGACGGCCGTTATCGGAGATGATTCTGGATTCAGTGAACTCCACCGTAGACAAATTGCCATCTTCTTTTAGCCTTGCTCAGAACTACCCCAATCCCTTCAACCCGTCCACAACCATCCGCTACGCATTGCCGCAGAGGTCTCAGGTGACGCTGACCGTGTTCAACACACTCGGGCAACTGGTAGCCACCCTGGTCAATGAGAGCCAAGAGGCAGGGTATCATGACGTGCGGTTCGACGGGAACGGTCTCGCAAGCGGGGTGTACTTCTATCGGTTGAGGGCAGGTGATTTCGTGGTCACGAAGCGATTGCTTTTGTTAAGGTGAGGAGAAGCCGATCTACGTGCCGTCAACTCGGCGGGAGAGGAACGTCAGGGTTCCAGAGCGCAACACGCGAACGTATCACGATCTCGTTCCGTGCTTCGCTCTGTTGAGGTAAGTCATTGGTACCAAAGGAGGGACTCGAACCCTCACGGTGTTGCCACCACTGGATTTTGAGTCCAGCGCGTCTACCAATTCCGCCACTTTGCGGCTTGTTGAGGCAGGTTCTGGCAGACGAGATGCACGTCAGAGCGTATCAAAGCGTATCACAAAGCGTATCACGGAACTGCTTCCGTATATAGGAAAAAACAAACCGCCACGCAAGTCTGCCAGGCCTCCGCTTCATCCAGTCTCTCTGTCAACGGCAGTAGACTTCTGGTCTTCTGTACTAAGCTCGGCAAGAACCTCGATTGCCGAACCACCTGCCAGCACTCATCCCCCACTGTAACCGAAGTGTACAGCCACCTCCAGCCCGAGCACCTCCATGGCACGGTAAATAAGATCACCGTGTCCTTGAACTGACCCCAAGGTCGCTCGACGAGTTGCCCCGTGAACCATTTCGACCAGTATGAGTCTCTTGCAGCCCCTTGACCCGTCACAGCCCCCAGGATGCGTTCCTTGCCCTGAAATCCGCAATTGTGTGGGAGAAATCACGACGATCTCCACCTGGGGGACACTCTGCATAGGGTCTGCCGGGATAGCGTGAAAAACTGTAATTGTGTGGGGGTTCCAGGAGGAATCCAAGGGAAACGGGGGGCCTGGTGTGACACCGCTCCTTGCGTGTCTCCGAAGTGATCAATACCTTGATGATGTGTTCATTGACGGTCGGCGCTATCCGTGGATGGTGGCCGACTTTGTTGTCCATCCCGCGGACGAGTAGCAAGGCTGCGGTGTTCGTTAGCAGAAAAACCCGTTGCATTCCCTCGTTCTCGGGCCAGAAACAAGGTGTCATATGAAGACCTTCGTGTTGACATGCGCACTCGTTCTGACAGTATTCTGCATTTTTCTCTCCCCTTTGTCACATGCACAGTGGATTCAGACGACTGGACCAGGCACTGACGCCATAACCAGTTTCATTGTTCGGGGACCTACCGCGTTCGCGGCAACGGAGTTTGGTGCGGTCTATTGCACTTCAGATGATGGTGACCATTGGAGAGAAGTTGATTCGGGATTAGTGGGAGCGTATATCTGGGCGCTCACTCAGCACGGAACAAACCTCGTCGCAGCAACAGACAGCGGCGTTTTCACATCCACCGATTGGGGGGCGATATGGACAATGAGGAGCAGGGGCCTGCCCCGATTGAGCATCCATGCCATTGTTTCCGATTCGACAAACCTCTTTGCTGCGTGTGATAGTGGCGTCTTCGTTTCCAAGGATGGAGCTGCGACCTGGCACGTAGCAGATAGTGGACTGACAACTTTGAGCGTCATTTCTCTGGCAACTATCGGTGGCAACGTCATTGCGGGGACGGGCACCAAGGGCATGTTTTTGTCTCGTGATGATGCCTCCTTCTGGGTCCCGATCGACTCCATTCCTATCACGTATGCATCTTTCGACGTGCATCGGCTCACTGCCTTCGGCAATTCTCTGTACGCTGCGGTCCGTTGGATGCCTAAAGTTGTGGCCTCCTATGGCGGGCTATTCGTATCAACAGACTACGGGGCGAGTTGGGTAAAGGGCTTCACGACTGGCAGTATCGAGGGGGGTGAAATGTATGTATTTGACCTTGCTTCATACGGCCCTATCTCTTTGAAGCAGCAAGCTGGAGAGCGTTCATGAATCCCAGCGTGAATGGCGTGTTCATGTCACGGGATTCTGCGAAGAGCTGGGTTCCAGTGTTGTCGGGACTGAAAGATTCAGCGGTGCTTTCTCTTGCCATATCTGGTGACTACCTATTAGCGGGGACGCGATACTCAGGTGTCTGGAGACGACCCCTCTCGGAGATGGTTACGTCCGTTAAGCCTTCCCCACCCGAGATCCCCTTGTTGTTCGGGCTGGACCAGAACTACCCCAACCCCTTCAACCCCTCGACGACCATACGCTATGCAATACCCGAGCGAGTGCACGTTACGCTGTCCATCTTCAACACGCTTGGCCAACAAGTAGCTGTCCTGGTGAACGAGAACCAAGAGGCGGGGTATCATGACGTGCGATTTGATGGCCGTGGTGTCGCGAGTGGCGTGTACTTCTATCGGCTGAGGGCGGGAGACTATGTTGCAGCGAGGAGATTGGTGGTCGTCCGGTAATTGCGCCCGAAGACGCCAATGATCGAATCGAATGGATCTGGTAAGATCGTCGCTTGAGGCTTTGAATCGGTTATCACCACTGAGTCTCCCTCTGTAGGGAAGGGTGTTCTCGGGATTTGCAAATCGAGGACTTACACGGAGGTTGGGTGCATGCCATATCGAGCTTCAGTAATTGAGGTGTTGCTTGCCTCACCTTCTGATGTCGCGGGTGAGCGTGAGGTTGCGGAAGATGTAATACGCGATTGGAATGCAGTACATTCGGGCAACAAGCAAATTGTCCTCGTGCCCATAAGCTGGGAAACGCATTCGTCTCCCCTCATGGGGGATAGGCCGCAAGCCATCCTCAATAAACAGGTCCTGGAACGTGCTGATCTTTTGATAGGTATTTTTTGGACCCGTATCGGGACTCCCACTGGAGACGCAGTCAGTGGGACCGTTGAGGAGATTGAGAAACACATCTCGCTGGGGAAGCCTGCGATGCTATACTTTTCATCTGCGCCTGTACACCCAGATAGTGTGGATACCGATCAACTTACTGCCGTCCGCGAATTTCGCGAACGGTGCAAGTCCACTGGATTAATTCAAACGTACGATGATCTGGTAGATTTTCGCACTAAACTCTCTCGGCAACTCGCTCAGACGGTTAACGACAACTCATATATAGCCGCGCAACTGGAGTCGCTAAATTGGTTGTCCCGACGCGATGAGCCTCGTTTTGAACGGTTCGATCCCTTGACTCCACCGAGTCGCGATCTCTCGGAGAGAGCAAAGTCGTTGCTTACCGATGCATCAATGGACCCAAGGGGGACTATCATCGTGGCAGAAGGATCAACTGGAAAGATCATACTGACTAACAACAAGACGCTCGGCGGGGCCAACAATCCTCGCGTGGACGCTGAATGGACGAGTGCTCTCGAGGAACTCATGGAGAATGAACTTATCAAGATGACTTCCGCCACCAGCTATGATATCACATCTGCTGGCTATAACGTGGCAGACAAACTTCGTCCCCCCCGGTAAGTCTCGAGAAACCTGGATGACACAGGGACAAGGTGTGCAGGCAGGGGAACTCCTCCCCTGAAGAATCTGGCAAACCTGAGAAAGGAATGGGTCGAACCGCTGGAGAGGTTGATGCGTTGAGAGAGTCTATTGTCTTACCTCGGAGAATCCCGCTGGTAACCTCTGAAAGTGTCTCAACTTCTGAAGACTCATCAATGGTCACAAGAAGCAACAAAGGTCTCCCGTCCAAGAAGTCAATCCTCAAAGGTGAGGGCGTGGGATACATCCTCATTCTTCTTTTGATCGGAGTGTTGAATCCATGTCATGCGCAAGACTCCATCGGGGCCGCTCTCCGTCGGATCCATCAAAACTACCTGTCGATGGCACAGAGTCCAGACATTTCCCGTTTAGTTTCACTGGATCACGACCTCCGACAAATGTTTGATTGCTCATGGGACATCCTCAAGAGAGTCACAGATTCGGGAGCTTTTCATGAGGAATACCGCGCCATTGGAATTTCGATAGGCCACTATTCTGATGTAATAGGGTATTCAGGTAAGCTCCTCTTGGAAGCGCACAAGCTTGATCCTGTTTCCTCGTTTCGGAGCTACACCCTGTACTCCTTTGCCAATTGCGATGCCGAAGATTGTTCGATGCCAAACATTGATTCCGCAAGGTTGTATGTTAAGCAATTTCCAAATGGGCCATACATCTACGAAGTGTACTCCACATTGGGTCGCTTCTACGACGATCTCTACAAGGAAATCAAGCGTGTCAAAGATAACGAAGGATATGATTACAAGTATGATTGCTACGGCCCCTATGTGACCGCCGAGCCCCTAAAGAACCAGCTCGCACGAGCACAGAAGAGGGGGATATATTACTACCGAAAAGCAATTCAACGGCACCCTAAGGATGCTGTCATGAGGGGAAATCTCATCGACCTTCAGAATGGCACAACGAACGGCTGGTATTTTTGTTCGGACTGACCATCTGACTGCCCCCAAAGAGGCACGGCAGATCGGAACAGCTTTCTGGGCGACGAAAGACTCCTCGATGTCATCCCGGACCTTGACATAGGGGAAAAGTTTCTCGTGATGATCGTTGAATAAGATGGTACGATGCGGCACTTGGTCAACCTCCACAAGATCACCCGCGTAGGGTTGAACTGACGATACCGCACACTGCTCCACAGTAACCTGTTGCTATTAGCAACACGGCTGTGAACCCGCGTTCTATCCCCGTTTAGTACCTCCCCGGCCCATCCCCCTTATTGCGTTCTGATGTGCCTTACACTCCCTCCTGAGCCGGCACGAGGGACGCGTACGAGCGTCCCGAGTGGCCGGCGATTGCTCTTTCCGGAAAGCCCAGTTCGCGACGCCCCTTGGTCAACCATGACTCACGCTCCCTCCATAGGGGGGTGATGCATACCGGCTAAATCGCGGGTATTTCGGCAATATCCTTTTCTTATTTGCGGATGCGTTGCGGATAGGACTTGCCCGGCATCGCAGAGTATATTGCGGAACCTTCTCGCACAGTCGGGACATCCCGCCAGGTTGCGGCACAGAGGAGGGCAATCGGTGATTCAGGCCTGCGAGAGCAAGGGTTTTTTTGCCGCAAGCCCTATTTTTCTAACAGATTAGCAGTGAACCCAAAAAATATTTTCGGAATGTGCACCATTTGTGCACCTTATCTGGGACACTCATCCTTGTATATTGTCCAAGCCTGCTCGGTAACCCAGGGTAACTCCGAGAGGCAAACAACAAAATGCCCTGGTTCACATTGCTGAGCTTCACTTATGCGATCCACTAAAGCTGTACACCCCACCTGCAAAACAGGACCGGAATCATGCAACCACATCAACAGCTGGATGGTTAAGCCCGGCGTAAGACGCCTCGTGCTGGAGGAACTCGCCTACCAGTGTTTCAAGGAATACGGCGACAAGTACTGGAGTTCAATATCTTCAACGGGCTTGTACCTGAGGGGTTGCAAGAAGGACGGTCCAATAATCAAGGTGGGGATCTCAGACTCTGCAAACCTCGCAACAACAGGACTTGTTTCGCTGGAATCCATTCTCGGGGATGAGGAGGATTCACCCCTCGAAGTGGGAGAAAGGGCCAGCATAGGACTGCTTGTTGTGCAGGAGAATGGGAATCTCATCGCATACGAATGCGACATAGATTTGCTGGGACATGTTGCCGAAAAGTTTGGCAGCTGGTTGCACCTTGGCGTACCGGAAAAGCCATTATTCGTCGCGCTTCCGCAGAGAATCCTCAAAGAGATCTCATCGCGGTCGTTCACATTCAAGAGTGAACTCTTCGATCAACTCGTGGCGAAAAGTGCCAGGAGGAATCTTGCCTAACCCAGTCCGCGGCCTACGACCACTCAAGGCGATACGTCAGCACTGCCTGGAATGCAGCGGGGGGAGTACCAAGGAGGTGAAGGAGTGTGCGATGGCGGAATGTCCGCTCCACCACCTGCGCTTCGGTATAAACCCCCACAAAAAGGGCATGGGCGACATACAACGGGTCGAACCCGGTGTACCAGCCGCCCCGGAGGCGATCGCCTGAAAACCTCCCACAGGAAGTGGGTTAATCGTCAAGGGGGGGCTCCCGCGTGACCTGCTCGGTCGGATATTACTGGCCAGCGGGTCAACGGGGGGCATTTGACGGGACCCTGCGGAGTGGGACAAGTCAAACTTGCATACCACGCTCCACCGGGGGTATGAGGATTCCTGTATTCTGGAAAAGTCGTGCAATTAATATGTCGTCAAAGAGGCGGTCTAATACCAATCACAAAAGGAAGCATATGAGTAACGCTAAAGAGGATTCAGAGAGAACCTCGACCAACGCCAATACGAACGGATCGCCGGACAGTCAGAAGGGAACGGCGAGGCATCGTCCAGAGGGAAGGAAGTTCGTCTCGCCATCCGGTGTGTTCAAACTCGAAGTGCTGTCGCTGGAGTCGATTCTGCACGATACGTCGAGTCCGCCATCTCCGATCATCGATGACGGTGTTCTTCTCGAGAACACACTTCTGCTTATCTATGGGATGCCAAAGTCTCGAAAGAGTTTCTTGGCGTATGACTTCGCAATTGCGATTGCCGTTGGTAGGGACTTCGCCGGGTTCCGCATCCCGAATGCACGAGGCGCCATGGTAATGTCAGCTGAAGGCGGGTATTATCCCGGACGAAAAAGGATTCAGGCAATGTGCAAGGCGGTTGGTGTGAGTATCCCCGACCACCTCCACTTCGTCGTAGGTCCAAGACTGAACCTGCGCGAACCGGAAGCTGTAGACCTGGTAAGAGCTGCCCTGAGTGTATACCGCCCCGAGGTGCTCGTGATCGACCCTCTGGTGCGCTTCCACAACGCAGAGGAGAACTCCGCAACCGAGATGTCGCAGGTGTTCGGAGCCCTACGTGCTCTGATGGAGGATTTCGGACTCTCCGTCATTCTGGTCCACCATTGCGGCAAAGACGCGAACAACAAAGCAAGGGGTTCATCAGCGATCATGGGCGAATATGATTCCGCCATTGAGATCCTCTCTTCCAAACGGTTGACGACGCTGAAATTCGACATGCGGCACGTCGAGACTCCGGGACCGCGTTCCCTGATCTTCGACCCAGACTCGAACTGGTTCCGGCTTGATATACGCGACAAGATCGCTCGTGCTCTTCTCGAAAAGGGAGAGCCCCTGCCCCTCAAAGATCTGGCAACTCTCTGCAAAATGAAGGGGCTATACAGTTCGGTGGAAAATGCCTACCGAGCGATCCGCGAGTCGGAGAAGAATGGTGCAATCCAAAAGCTCGGCAGTGGGTTGTACGTGTATCGTAACTGAAGTGTCATCGTTTGGGGAACGAAGACACTGCTTCCTTCTGGAATTGGCGAACTTATTGCCAGCAAATCTCTTACAGCATTGTCCTGTTCCACCGACCGTAAGGGACTTCAAGGAGGCAAGAACGACGATTCCAGCTGGGAATCATGGGATTGTCCTAGTGTCATACCCCCTAATAGACAAAAGCATGACACTCGACACAAAGAAGCTGGGCTCCGACAATCAGTATCCAGACTAAGGTCTGGATACTGATTGGGCTCGGGGTGGCCGATTTGATTCTCATGCAATCGCGCTCTACGTCACGCGAAGCTGGAAGAGGTGACACAACGCTCCATGCGGGGTGCAAGGATTTGTGAATAATTGCAGCCTCCTCTTGCAGGGATGACCCGCGAACAGTCAGGACGACCAGGTCAGGTTGACTTGCTGTTCAGCGTGTTCGTCACCCGAACCTGGAAGGATCGGCCCCGAAGCTCCACCGATATGTCTGGATTCATCTATTTCGTGAGTGATAAGGCGTGCGATGCGAGTAGCACGTGTTCGTACCCATGCCGCCGCCAGGCTCGGAGCCTCTCTTGCGACGAGCTGGCGGGCTTTCCCCCGCCCAGCTCCCGGCTTCCTTGCCGGGAGTGGGCGGAGAATCCTAAAAATACCCCGTTCAACCCTTGTTGGGGCGAATGCCCGGAGGAGGACTCGACGGGTCTTTCACCGGAGATACAGCCGCGTTTCCTCGTGTTCGTCATACCCCTCGGGTGTGTCCCCTGTTGTCCTGATATGCTCCCCGATTGCCTTCTTGTCGGGTTCTCGGCGGAGTCGGATCGCTTCCGGTAAGTGCGCCTGCGCCCATGCGACCAAGACTTCATCGGCAGGCCACTGTTTGAGAGTAATACTCCGGAAGTAGGCGGTGCCGTTGGGCGTCTGGAGCCTCTGGAGATCATTGTTTCTCAGCCAGGCATGAATGCTCACTTTCACGAAGTCGATTCTCGCTTGAGCAGTGGCCTTCCTGTCGGCGTAGAACTGTCGGGACTCCTCGTCCTGCTTCTGATACAGCGCAACCAACCCCTCGAGCTTTCTTATGACATACACCTTCCGCGTCACGTCCATGGTGTTGACGATCTCGCCCTCCTCCTCGGGGAACAGTTCCTCTCGCTGCGGAGGGTCCACCAGGGTTGCGACATCGGGCTCAACTAAGCCGGTATTCATACGCTTGTGTCTCCTACGTTCAGTGGAAGAACGGCGCCGCCTCTTACGGGCGGCGCCTATTATCAGAATGGGTCTTCGTCAGCTCGGCTGGGGACAATGACGTTGACAACGGGGGCACCGAGTATGTCGGGGCGGTAGTTTCTCGGGTATCCCCTGGATCGGGAATACTTCCACCTGGCGAGGAGATCCTCGGGACCGTCAGTCAAACTCCCGATGGTCGTCCAGTCCGAGTATCGCGCTTTGCCCGATTGCTTGGTGCCGCTGATATAGGACAGGCGCAGGAAAGTGACTCCTACGAGATCCTGGAGTGCTTTGGCGGGAATTTTGTTGTCAGCGTCGAGGGGACCTGCATAACCGAGTCGCAAGAGTGCGTCTTGCACCACGCACGCCGACCCCCAACCGGTGACCTCTCCGGTCTTGATGTCAACGCGGAAGTTCCCGGCGATCAAGAACTCGGGCTTGAAGTCCCGGCCCACCTCAAGGGTGAGTTTCATACCAATGTCGATGGGGCGCTGCATGAAGGTGGGTGTAGTCCCCGAGACGTCCGTGACGCTCACGATGGTTGCCTCGTTGATGTAGACACCAAGAGGGAGGTCGGGGATCTGGGACGGTTTATCACATGAAAGGTTCATACGGTCTCTCCTGTATGGTTAGGAAGCGATCTTGAGTGATTGACCAGTTACTGTGACGGGGGCGGGGGGTATTGCAAGCTGTTTGATGATCTCGGGCAGGGTGAACTTGCTCAAGTCCTCGGGAACGGCGTCTCCGCTGAACCCGTTCTTGGTGACCAGCAGCTTCCGCGTCTTGTCAATACCGAACTGCAATACCAGGTCGGCCTTGTAGGGGAGTGTGGAGTAGATCCTTGGCACCATCTGCCCGGTGGCCTGCTCCTTGACGTACTCCTCCTTGAGACGCGTGGTGACGACGAGGTTAAATTGCTGGCTCGCCTTGATGTCGTCGATCACGGCATTGCAAAGCCGCCATACCTCCGCCCAGTTCCAGGGCATCCCCACGGCGGTCTTCTCCGTCCGCTCCAGGTATTCAATCTCAGCAAACGTCTGGAGATCGGAGCCTGAGTCAAGGACGATGGTGCCGGGTGGCTGGTGCTTGAGTATATGCTTTACGGCGACTGCCATTCCCATGAAGTCCTTGACGACAGCGAGTCGTACTTCCTTGAACTTCCTGGAGACGATCTGTGCGCGGTACTCCGTGTCGATCAGGTACACCGGACCGAGTTCGCTCATGGTACAGGCAAGGTGAGTTTTCCCGCTTCCTTCCCGGCCTGCGATCAGGACGACCAGCTTGGGGAGTGGTTCGGGCTCAGTGAACTTGAAGGAGTCTCGCCGTGCCATGAGGTCGAGCTTCTCCTTCTCATTGGCGAAGTATGGATTTGGCTTCATTTGGTCCTCTGTAAGGGTTTATCAACGACCGTCCATCACGCTCCGCAGAACGTGGACAGTCTGGTCTTGGTGGGTGACAGCGACAGCTCCATCATCCTCCGCGAAGTGGTGTATGGCAACAGCCCGCTCAAGGCGATCCTTTGCGTCGAAGGGGAGACCCATTTCCAAGCTGTCGGTGACCTGCTTGAAGCACTGCGGCGTGAGGACGCTTTCGTCATACAACTCCTGAGCAGCGGAGAGGATCTCCCGCGCCAGGTCTGCCCGTGCCTTGCCTGCGGCACGCACGTTCTCCAGTATGGTTCGCATGGTAGTTTCTCGTTGAGTTACACAAGTCCTCGCTCTGCAAACGAGGTGTAGGTATTGTCGGCGTGTATGACATGATCCAGCAGGGGAATGCCGATGATCTTCCCTGCCTCGACGAGTTGTTGCGTGACTTCGATGTCCTCCTTGGATGGTTCGGTATTACCTGAAGGATGATTGTGCGCGACCACGATTGAGGCGCAGGTAGCAACGATTGCGCCACGGAATACCTCCCGGGGATGGACCAAACTGGAGTTCAATAGTCCCTCACTGATCACCTCGAACCCGATAACGCGGTTCTGTGAGTTCAGCCAGAACACAATGAACCGCTCCCGCACCTGGCCGTCGAAGAGGCACTTGAAGCGTTGGTACAAATCCGCAGGTCCACGGATGTAGGCCTTCTCCCCTGTCGGTACCTCGGGATAGAGCTTGGAGCTGTCGCAAAACTTCCATGTGACGGTCGTGATGGTAGGACGCATATTGCACCGTAGTGTTTTGAGGATTTCGGAAATAGCAACGAGGTCAGTGTGACCCCGTCGCTGTGTGTGCTGTCAGTACGAGAAGCCGAGGTACTCCAGTTCATGCGGTACTTCTTCGGCTGACTCCGCATCAAGCTGCATGGTGATTGCTCCCGGTGCAGCAATCTGCTCCAGGGCTATGTCTCCGGGGTCCTCCGTCTTGAGTACCGCGACAACTTGGTCGGGTATGATTCCAGCTTCATCCCCGAGCAGGTAGACGACGTGATATGTAGGTGGCATGGTTGTTTCTCCCTCATGAAATAAAAAGGCGGTACCAGCCGAAGCCGATACCGCCTGCGTGAAGAGGATCTGTTGGGTATTACAGGGTGAGACCACCTACACGGAACTCAAGCCAGAACTTCCCGGCCTGCGAGCTGGGGTACGGTTTCTTCGGCGTCGCGTTGATGCCATGCCGGTTCGCCCAATCCGTTACGCGCTGGATAGCGGAGTCGAGCATGGGCTCTTCGATGGAGAAGCGGGAGCGGAGGAAGTTGGCCTGGTCCACGGTGGGAAGGAGAATCGGCTTCTGCCCGCGTCCCTGGAACTGATAGAAGTCGAACGAGAACGGGTTGCTGGTTGTCGGTGTCATGGTGAGCTCCTGGAGTTGAGAGTTGATGTGGTGAGGCGTCTGCCTCCATCATTCTTGGGAGCTTCTGGCAAGTGCGAGGAGGAGGGGAGGGGAAACCAACGTGGACGAAAATTCTCAACGAAAATCTGTCAACGTCCCCGGAAAAGGGGGGGAGTGGGGGTCACGCGAAGGGGGCGCTCGCAATCGGACTATATTTTTTCGATCTTTACTGCACGCCCGGTTGGATCTGTGGGCAGAGCAGTTCTGGGTTCAGCGACATCGGTCGTTGATTTTAGGTCGATGGAGTGGGCATTCATCCTATGACGGTTGACCATAATCCTGTCCGCGCATTGGTGGGGCGGGCACATCCTCTCCAGGTGATGCTGTTGCCGGTGCTATTGGTGCTGAGCTGCAAGCACACACCAACACAGCCAAGCGATACGACGTTTTCCTTGACCGTAGTTGATGTAAGCTGCACGGAAGTATTTTTGCAGTTACAGCTTGGTAGCGGCCTAATATCCCGTGAGGTGACCTTGAAGCGGGACACAACCGTCTTGTTCACCAGGACAGTCACTGAAACAGAGACCACATTGACCGACTCAAGCCTGCTTCCCAATCACGCGTACACATACACGGCGAGCGTAGGAGGCAATACAGAACATTGCACAGCAACAACGATGGACACAACGAGTCATTCGTTTTCGTTTACAACAACATCACTCGGCGATGGCACAGGCAGCTGTACATTGTACGATGTTGCAATAATCAATGACACGTTAGCGTACGCGGTAGGCGACATATATCAAGCGAGCACAGAATACAATGCAGCACAGTGGAATGGAAAAGCGTGGCAAATACAGACAATTCTGTATCCATATCAAGGGCAACTTTTTTACGCTCCTTTGCATTCCATATTAGTGTATAATGCAAATGATTTTTGGGTTGGGAGTAATCAACCGATGCATTGGAACGGTGTTTCTTGGCAGACCTTTAATCTCCCTGCATCTATATGGAATGGATGGATTAATAAGATGTGGGGAAATAGCAGTTCCGATCTTTATTGTGTTGGCAGCAGCGGCTCCATCGCATTCTACAACGGCAGCACCTGGACAAAGATCGAGAGCGGAACGTCTTTGGATATGCTTGATATCCACGGCGCAGGGAATGAGATACTTGCAGTAGCAAGCGACAATAATCCCCTTGGGGAGGCGATCATTAGTATCAGTGGAAATAGCGCAGCGCAGATTCCATCGAATCCCCTTGAGCAGCACCAGTTGTACGGCGTGTGGTTCGTGCCTAATCGCCATTACTATGTAGTTGGTGACGGCATCTATGAGAAACATCTTGTTCCAGACAACGTGTGGAAAAATGGACCATTAGATATAACTCATTATGGGACCACAAAGATCAACGGAAATGGAATAAACGATGTAATTGTGGTCGGAGCATTTGGAGAGTTCCTTCATTTTAACGGAGTTTCCTGGAAGAGTTACCAAGCTCAGACTGGAATAGGCGGACCGTACGCGGGATTGGCAGTGCATGGGAATATTGTGATAGCGGTTGGGGAGGCGAACGGACTTGCGGTCATTACCATCGCCAGGCGCTGAGGAGAATGATGGTAGTCCAGCGTCAGGGACACGACCTTCCCTGACGGGTAATTAAGACGCCCCAAAGTAGATCGTCGCTCATATGCGATCCTCGAAGGCGGAGCAGTGGCGGTTTATGGCAGGTTCACCAGCCTTCTCTCACCCGCCATCTTCGCTTGGTCCTGCTTCCAACCCGAGCCAGGACATGACGGGACACCGGGGGGTATGTCGCTACCATCCTACATGGGATCGCCTCTCAGGCGCGAAGCTCCACCCCCAAGGAATTGATTCTACGAGCCCCCTGTGCCAATCTTGAGGTTTGGCAGCTTGGCCACAGCATCGTGCATATCTCGGGAGACCAGGTGAGTGTAACCCATGGTTGTCGTGATGGAGGCGTGGCCCATGATCTTCTGCACGTCCTGGACTGCCGCTCCGTTCTTCAATGTCAGCGTCGCAAACGAATGACGAAGCGAGTGGAAGTGAAGGCCAGGATTCATTCCCGCACGTATCCTTGCGGACCTGAACATCTGCGACACCGTGTTCCGTTTGTATGGGAATGGACGCGCTCCAGTCCTGGGTATCGACTGGAGTACGCGAACGCACTCCTCGTTGATCGGCACGAATCGCTCCCTGTCCCCCTTCCCGTGAGACACGCGCAGTACTCGCTCCCGCAGGTTCACGTCAGACCAAGTGAGTTCGATGAATTCCTCCCGACGAAGCCCTGTCAACATCGCCAGTGTCACGATGTCTCTATGCCACTGCGAGGGGAGTGCTTTCCAGAGTCGTTGAAACTCTTCCAGCGATAGGTATGTCGGTTCGGCCTTTGGCAATCGGAGTTGCTTCACGCGAGTCATTGGATTCCTCTCGATGAGTCCCCAGTCAACCGCCTTCTCGAACATGGCACGAAGGTGCCGGAGTTCGATGTTGATACTCGTGCGTTTGACCTTTCGACTCCGGCGTTCCTTGTAGGACTCCAACGTCTCAGGCGTTACATCGGCCAGCGCAAGGTGTCCGAAGAGGGGAAGGAAGCGGCCTCCGACATACCGTATGCGCGTCACGGTCGTTGGACGATGCTCGATTCGGGAGAACTCCAAGTAACGGGAATAGAGCTGGGCAACGGTACCGTTGCCCCTGGGAAGGGAGAAGGAGTGAAGAAATGCGTATGCTTGACGCTTGTCCTTCGTACCTGTGGACTTGGTGGTCATCCGACCAGAGAAGTCCCGGTAACGGATGATGTAGGTGTGGTCACGTCGCTGGGAGAGGAACATCGGGGGCCTCAGAGCGTATCACAGAACGTATCACTGGCTTGTTCCGTGATTTAACTCGTGCCCGTAACGTGTTGGTACCAAAGGAGGGACTCGAACCCTCACGGTGTTGCCACCACTGGATTTTGAGTCCAGCGCGTCTACCAATTCCGCCACTTTGGCGTCGATCTGCGCAGGGTTAGGGTACGAAAAAAAGTTACCCCACGCAAGCCTTCGGGCGCGAGTCATCGCATCAGGGAAGGCCCTTACTGCTTATTGGAGGCATCATGAAAATGATTTCCTCTGTCACGCTGATTTGTTTCGTTTTCGCGCATCCGGCCTCTGCCCCGGCCCAGATCGTCGGCAATTGGAACAAAGTAGACACGGTGACGTCGGGTGAGTGTGATGATTTCAACCCGTCCATGGTGCATGATGTCCTCTTTTCGAATCCTTCCAGGTTCGTTCGGGTGGTGTTCGAGCGGCACACATCGACAGAGTCGGAGATTGCAGTCAAGAGGTTCGACCGGTCGAGTGCGACGTGGGATTCCGCCGTTGACGTGATTTCCTCCCGGACCCCGACGGAAGAACAAAAATACCCGGACTATTCAGAAGTCAGCTATTACGACACCAGTGCGGGTTTACATGTCATGAGGCTTGCAGCCTGGCAGGTCAGAAGAGCCAACCGTTGGCAACTCTATTTCAGCACGTTGAACGATGCGTCTCCGGCCTGGACCGCGCCGTCAGTTCTTGTGACTGACTCGCTTGACGATACCGGAATCCAAGTCCGTCCATTCCTTGATACAGCTTTCGTCATCACATGGAAGCGGGCGAATACGGTTATGTGGCTTATGAAGTCCGTGTCCACAACAACTCCGGCTGAGACGCTTGCGGTGAGCAACTCGGATTCGATCGAGTATGACATAAGCACGAAGTATGGAGTGACCGGTGTAATCTGGACATCGACCATACAGGGGAGGATGGCGCCGCTGTACAGGCAGATCATTCAATACCCTCAGATCCATCTTTCGACTCCCGAGACACTCCAGGTGCCTGACCCCTGCTCCGCCCCCCACTTCACGATATGTCCGACGCCTGATCCAACGTTTCTCTTTGAGACTCAGAAGTCGGGAAAAAGGGATGCATTCTATTACTTATCTAACTACTGGTATCCTAGTTATGGGAGTCTCACCGGCGATTCCCTCTCGGACAATCGCAACGCGCGGTCATTCAATCTCCCCATCGTAATAAAGCAAGCGTTGGGTGTTCAGAATTCGTTTCCGACTGTTCTCGGGTTCGTTGTGTATGAAAAGTGCCGGGCATCCGATTCGTCACTCGTCTTCATCAACGGCTATACAGGGGATACTGTAAGGTCCCCGGGTTACAACCGGAACGCAATGCTCTGCTCGCAGACGTTCAGCGCTCCAACCGGCGAGAATGTCCTTGTCGTCTGGGAGAGCAACAGATCGGGGAGGGGGCACATATACAGCAGGGTGGTCCGCTTGTATTTCAATTCCATAACCGACAAAAGTCATTCACCCATCGCGTTTCAGCTCCTGCAGAATTATCCCAATCCCTTCAACCCCTCCACAACAATACGCTACGGCCTGGGTGGCAAGTCACACGTGACTCTGACCCTCTTCAACACGCTCGGTCAACGGGTGGCCGCACTGGTGGACGGGTACCAGGAGGCGGGGTATCACGACGTTCGGTTCGATGGGGGCAGGCTGGCGAGTGGGGTCTACTTCTACCGGTTGCAGGCTGGTGATTTCGTCCAGAGCAGGAGGCTGGTGATATTGAAGTAATGTTCGCCCTTGCGGACATTGTGTGGTTTGCTCCTTCTGTGATTTGCACGTTTCGCGCGTAAGTTGATTAAATCACGGCATTGGGTTAACTTCATGTAGCACTATCCGTCCAGATCTGAAGGAGACGACCCCACCCGGCTCATACTTACTCATTTCCAGGTTTCGGGTACATTTTTCGAATGATGAGCCGGCGCCGACACATACTGCCATTCGGTCCCACTACTGCGCAGTTCCTCGTTTTGTTCTGTGTATTCCAGCAGCCCGCCCGCGCGCAGGGGGGGCCTTCGCTCCCCCTTAACATTGTCCGCTTCCCGCTGACCGCCTCACTCAAGGATTCACTCATCCGCCTCCCGGATCAGTTCATCGCTTCGGGGACCGACACGCTTCTCCTGGACAGCCTCCGCGTGCTGCGGCGCGGCACCGACTACTCCCTCTCCTACAGGTTCGGTACGCTCCGTCTGGACAGCGTTTTCCTCTCGCAACTCCTTTCTGCGCCGGCACCGCAGGGGCACGCGATCACGGTGCGCTATGAATACTTCCCCTTTCGATTCCAGCCCTTCTACGCCCGCCGGTCGCTCATCACACTCAGGGATAGCACGGGGAAAGACTCGCTCAGGGTGGCCCGCCTTCGCGGCGGGTTCACGATCGATGACATATTCGGCGCTAACCTGCAAAAGAGCGGATCGATCGTCCGGGGTTTCACCGTGGGATCGAAC